>JAAUYH010063255.1_pt1 | contig 12730 bp, 13 predicted proteins | sample 7278061 | NCBI WGS metagenome assembly JAAUYH01 (sample SAMN14350203, study PRJNA611818) | marine sediment metagenome | isolation source: surface marine sediment (0.6m) | place: French Polynesia: Moorea | collected 2018-08
GCCGAGGAAGGAGTGGGATAACAATTAATCGTCTATCCCGCGGTCAAGTATCTTCGCGCCGTCGTGGCTACGCTCGATGAAGGCGTCGGTGTTCGGCAGACTGGGCGCGAACTCATCGAATGGCGTCTCGAACATGTGCAGACGTCCCATCCGCCCGCGCAGCACCGGCACCGTGTCGCAGCCGACAGCTATTCGAATGCGATTCACTCGGTTTCGGTTGCGGCCCCAGTCGAATCGGGGGTGCCCCACGCCGTCGGCGCGCACCTGTACGATGTTGTCGTTCTCGGTGAAATAAAACTCCACCTCGTCGCTGCCGAACAGCGCGCGCTCGTAGCGACCGTCGATACTGTCCACAACTCCGCCCTCGTTTACGATGGTGTCGCGTAGTCGCTGTCGTACTTGCGTAATGTCGTCGTCATAGGACCAAGGCTCGATGAACGATGCCGGCGTGTCGTCTTGCGTGCTCACGCACGCGTACGTCGTCGGGGCACACGAACGTAGAATACCGTCCACCACTCGCGCCTGTTCCGCGTGTAGCGGCGCGGTTAGTAGGACGGTTGTGGCAGCAGCGACGGTCGTAGTTCGTAAAGCTGAGAGTGCACAGTTTGCGGATTGTTTGTCACGTCGAATGTTTTGTCTCATGTATACTGGTGTCCGTGGCACAAACGCGACAGGATACATGTCCGGCGTGCGGAAAGCGAGCTCCTGGAGAATGTTGCGTAGCACGTGTTATCACAGTGACCTGAGTCGCATTAAAAAAGCACGAATCTCGGCATTTTCTGGAAGTTTAACAGCCACACCTAAGATTCATTCTGGACTTTAAATAAAATCCTGCACTCATTGCGGATTGAATCACAGTTTAACTCCACACTTTCCTCTGCGACGAGGTTGTCCACTATCTCTAGTTTCCAATCTGTTGTAACGTTTGCCGCGACGCAGCAGCCACGTCATCTTCCGCTACGAGATGGATGAGTGATGAGCAACCCTCGGAGGATGAGACGTGAAGGAGGATGCCAACCTGTAACACACACGGTATGAACCCGTTCCCACCCTGCCCATTTTGCAGTCTCCGGTGTGCTCCCCCTGTTTCAGCCTCAATGTATTGTCTGTGTCAAAACTCTGGTCTAAGCGGCTCCAGCGCAGAACGTCTTGCATTGCTATGCACCTTTCAGCCACATCATTTTCCCTTTATCACAATGACGCCTGAAGCGACGTAACTCCTGGAAATCTATCTGTTCTAATGTTCTAGCCTCACCTCTCGAATCCGCCACCCTGCGAGCGCTACTGATAACACTTGTGACGAAAGATCATCAACCTGAGTACCTATCCATAGCAAATCTCAGAAATGCTAAACCTGAAAGCTCACTGAAAACGCATCTTTGAGGACTCATACATTATTCCAGTCATTCCGCTTCTATTCGTGTAATTCTACGTGATGGATCAAGCACTGTGCGAAATGGTGCGGAACCGACGTTGAAAAAGCGCGAAGATTCGACGAAGGAGGTGCAAGTCATGAGTGCACGGTAACGAATTTGCGTCGAGCTAAATGCATATTCGTCGAATACTTGCATCTGTTCCCCTGTCTAACACCCGATTTCCACCTCGCTAACACCGCCACTTTCAACAGTCGGCCGCAAACCGTTCACGCGACGTACTGGGCTTATGGCGACTTGCTTCAGTTTCAATCTCGACGAGGTGTTTCGATACCGAATCGGCACGGTGTTTCACATTCGAGCCTGCGACCATCGGTCGAGTGCATCTACTGCGTCCCGGTAACGTACAGTACTTGGGTCAATCGCATCTCGCGAGGGAATAGGATTTTTCTTTCCATCCAACCAAAGTGAATCGAATGTGTGCCATCGCACGTAGACGTACGCAATCGATTTCATGGTTTCACATAGACAAGAAACCGGGCGAATCCGTTATCTATCGTTGTTGAAACGGCAGAGAAAGGCGTAGAAAAAGCGTGTCTATTGCTATCAGAAGTATCGACGTCGGAGTAGACGAAACTACCGAAATTGATTATTCTTTCGTTCAGATCGTGAGAAAGTGGAGTAGTAATCAGTGCATCGAGCACACGGGAGATCACGGTACTGTACATGTAGACACTTCGACGTGGAACAGGGATGGATAGCGTAAGGTTTGTAAGTGAATGCGGGAGGAATATCGGCTAGTTTAGTACGGTAGCGACGCAGAGCGAAGGTGCGGAGTACTGTACGGTACCCGGGGCGTGCGTGAATGGGAGGTGCAGCGCGTGCCGAGAATCTTGGGAAATCTGGAATCACACGCGGCGGCCACATTTCGCGCGGGCGCGAGCGGGCGTGTGTGCGTGCGAGTACAGTAGAAACGGTGGGGATACGCGACGCCGCGCGCAGCCGGGCGGATCGTTTTGTGTTGGGAAAACCGCACACGTTCGGCGTTGACAGTACGGTAGCGCCCGCTCTCGTAACTGACAGGAGACGTGTTGCAGCCACACGCCCGGCCCGCTTCGCCGTGCTGCTGTGCCCGTTCAAATCAACAACGCTGCGGTGCGGCGCGCACGTTTCCTCGTTTCACCCACTTCTGCTCCCCAGCAACACCGCCTGACAACACATCCAGCATTCGCACACAACTACCAATACTGTAATATCGTCCTATTGCTGCATCATTTTCACAATTCAACTGCCAAAATCCGGGCACAAACCCCAAGTACCGTGGACAACGTGCCACCACAGTACCGTAGTAGCCAAATCGTAGTGACAAATTTCCCACCATGATTCATCGACGTGTGTAGTGTAGCGCAAAATACATGCTCATCTCGTTAGACTGTAACACGCTACATCGGTAATGCGGTCAACTGCCACCCACCCAAAATTTACCACGAGCTAAGCTGTCCACTTCCGCCTTTCTCAGCGCGCCTAAGCTCTAAAAAACCCACACTGCGAGCGGGATACACATGTCCACACCTCTGTCAAGATCCCGCTCGATTGCACGATACGCATGAGAGGAATCAGATAAAAAGCAAAGTAATGTGTGAGTATGTACTGTGCGTATAAAGATTGTTGGTCCTTTGTTTCGTCCTTCGTTGTCGGTCCCATTCACCACCATCATCATACAAGCTACACCCTAGCTACAACCACGCGGTTCCCCTAGACCCCACTATTCCTCGAAGTTCCACTCTGCTCCGGGACACGGTCCATGTTCATGGGTGGCAACGGCGGCGCCTGTTCCCGCCCCGACCCATGCGTGCTCAGCATACCCGCGTAGGGTGGTGCCCTGTACGGCGGAACCGGCGGTGGTTGCACAGTTGCCGAGGTACTGCTCGCACTAGCCGAGCTACCCGCTGTCCAGCCATGCTGTCGTCCCAGCCTGCTTGCTTGCACAAACAGCACACCAGCAGGCGCCGTCTGCGGGTCGGGGTGCAATAATTGCGATGCGGTTGGTGGGGGTGGCGGAGGTTGCGGCGGCGGCATGACGCCCGCGGCCGCCTGCGCATAACGTGCCCAAACACCGTTGCTTCCGCGCACCGATGCGAGCCCCATCGCTGCCGCAGGAATGCCCGGTGCCAGCACATACGGCGGCAGTGTGAAAGCGTGTTGGTGCCTGTTTATCTTGCAATTGTCATCACAAATCCCAGGCGGATAATTTTTTCGTCCGCTAGCAAGTTGAAACATTCGAATGCGACCTTTCTGTGTTCCATAGATAATGCCGTCCGCAATTCCATCGCGAGGCACGAATACAGCAACATTAATCTCATCTTCGGCGCCTCCACCACTCTCCGAAATATCCATATCCGCATCTAAAGATCGGATTCTTCGGAAATCGGTGTCAACCTTGTAGATGTCCACCACATGGGCTTGTAAACGACTAGCCGCAGTGGGCACCCCACAACCAGCTAATGGCACGACGCGATTCACAGCATTCTGTCCAAGGGTGAGGTCACCATAATGTTCGGCATGCGAGCGAAGAACGGGGTTTTGTGGACGGAATGAGAATCCAGCAAGCAAATGTTTCGAAGTTGAAGAAAACTTGAGGTTTGTCAGCGCGGTAACATGACCCTTACCCAAAGATGCATGATAAAGAACCGAGCCGATAGGAACGCCAGGTTTTCCAAACACAGAAAGCACGGCAATATGAAAATCTTGAGAATCACGAGTAACGGGAACACATGCGGCGAGTAGATTCCCGCAAGGAGAGAAGTGAATGCCAGCGTCATTGTAAGCCACAACACGCGGAACAATAAGGAAGGGAGGCGCAAATTTCACGCCCATCCGACGATCGAAACGATGTAAAACAAGCTTGAGAGTGAATTGCTCCTCTTGAGCGGAAGCATCATGACCATCCGGAGTACTGACGCGGTTTTTCTCACCAGTCATCAGCATGTGACCTGAAGGATGAAAGTCGACCATATGAAAGGGATTCTCACCACCCAACAATTGTCTTGGCATATAGTTGGGACCCGGTTCACCGAAGGGTAAATCGGGAGAAGTGCCTTGGCCGTCATCTTGAGGAGTGCGAGTGAAAATCGCGCCATCGGGTGTCGGCTCAGCGTAATTCCAGAGTAGCAAGGAGCACCCACTAGTTACGGCAAGCTGTTCACCCGACGGAGCGAAGGAGACACAAGAGATGCTGGCACGAAACGTGTGCTTGCGCAAACACTTTTTCTGGCGAACATTCCAAATCCGACACTCATGACCGAGACACCCACTTGCGACGATGTTCGAATCCGAGGGATGAAAACGAACAGTCCAAGGGGTACGCGGATGGCCATCGAGACAGGCGATCTGGCGGCGGCTAGGATATTCGAAAACTTTGACCGAGTGGTCGCCATGAGTGGAAGCGAAATAACGGCCGTCGTGGGATAGCGCGATGGAGATGGTGGAGCGCACTAGGGCGACGGTTTTGTCGAGCTTGACGTACTCGCCGGTGTCGAGCTTGCGCAGGGTCTCGCCTTCGATCCAGGTACGCAGCTCGTCGCGTGGCACGGCGCTGGCGCGGTCGCCGAGCTCGCGGGCGCGCAGAAAGCTGTGGCGCGCGGTGCGGGGGCGCTTGGTGGCGCGACGGTCGAACACGACGCCTTGCATGCGGTCGGTCATGGCGGGGCGAACGCGTGCACGCAACGGGTGCTGGGCTGGCGTGCGCGTGTGAGTGAGAGTGTGCGCGAGTTAGTGCAGCGTGTGTTTGGCCGACGGGAATTTTGAGGGCAAGGATTAGGGTGCAACACATCGTATCACACCAGCCAACATAATAGCAGATTAAAAAGCGTAAAATATGAAAATATTCCAGCCGCTTTATCAGCGCTGCTGATTTTATTTTTTCGTCTGCGCCTTGCACTATGGGACTGTACCTCAGCTTTCACTCGCACTTTCGCCAACCCTCTGCTGTTTCCCTCACCCTAGCGTTTCGCTCCTTCCAATTCTCTCAAACTGTTTGCCTTTTCCTTTTCATGCTTGTATTGTGCTCACTCGACGCACAACCTTTCTCCCGCTTCTGCGCTGCTAGCTCCATTCCACTCGTAACACTATTTTTGCCAATCGTGCTCGTCCGTCTTGTATTCTCTACCCTGTTGCTGCTCCTCTCTGTATTATATCGCGCTACTGTACCGAGGTACTGTACTGTGCTGTGCTGTGCTGTTAACATTGTACCGTAGTCCCTCCGAGGTTTAGTCAATCAAGCTCTGTATCGTACTCCCATCCCTCTGGTTAATGTCACATGCGTGCGACCAGCTGAGCAAACCTTCACTCCAACAAACTACCACAACAACTACAAGTACAACAATAGGATTCACACATGAGCCACATGTTCCTTATCCCCACTGTATTACAGCCAACGTTCGCAGATTACTACGACAGCACCCTTAATTCGGCATGCATTATCGGTACTGTACAGTACCTACGATGGTCTTGTCCCGTGTTCACATCACACCTGACGAAAAATCATCTCGTGAAACATTGGCTAGTAAAGGGCGAGTGCTATACACGCAACGCAGCAAGGACGGGAAATACAGAATAATAAAAGTCGCCAAAGTCCCTGTCGAGCGTTCACTGCGTGTACCACCGGGCGGCACAGCAGAAGCGCGCATTCGATTCGACAGTTCACAGATCCAGCAGTTGACGAGTTGGTGCATGCACATCGGCGCAGTGGGGTGGTGTATCTTCCACGGGCGCCAGCAGTGCACGAAAGCAAAACAACGTTAAAAACGGTAAATTGCGCGCTGCACAACCCTATCACTCTGTAAATGATGTGCTTATACATAGCGGTCCAACATTTTCGTGTTTCCCCGACTTAACTAACGCTGCACCTACGTGCACTTCGCTGCAGCCCCGAACGTGTGTGTGCCACAGCCCGTGTTGTGTTGCGTCTGGGCGTGCGACGCCGGACGGCAGCGGCGGCGCGGCGCTCACGCCATGACGTCGCGGATACCCACCAAGGACGAAGAAGCCGCGGCGAAGAAGCAGCGACGCGAGGCGATACGCGCGCAATTTTTTCAAGCGCCACTCGCCACTAACCGCTATCGCGCCGAGCGCGTGATCGGCGAGGGCGCGTACGGCGTGGTCGTGTGCGCGCGTGATACGCTCACGGGTGAACGAGTCGCGGTGAAACGCATTGCGAAATGTCTCAATAATACGCCGTTCGCGGTACGAATCCTACGCGAACTCAAATTCCTGCGATTGCTATCCCAACACGAGAACATCATTCGTACGCGCGACGTGTTGTTGCCTGGCCAGTTGGACCGTTTCAATGATGCGTTTGTCGTTTTCGAATTAATGCCCACCGATCTCGAACATGTATTACGCTCGAAGAATGTGCTACGGCCCGACCATGTCAAATACTTCATGTGGCAGTTGCTTCGTGGCGTTCATTTCATGCACGCGTCGAGAGTGCTCCATCGTGATTTGAAACCCAACAACATTCTCATCAATGGCAAATGTGAATTGCGCATCTGTGACTTGGGGTTGGCGCGCGCCGATTTCGCCGATGTCGCCGATACCTTGTTTTGGACCGACTACGTAGCCACCCGCTGGTATCGTGCGCCCGAATTGGTGATTGAGGGAAGTCATCAGTACTCCACCGCGATTGACATTTGGAGTTGTGGCTGCATATTCGCGGAGATGTTAAACGATGGGCGCGTGCTGTTTCCCGGAAAGAATGGGCAACATCAAATCGAGCTGATTACTCAAGTGCTGGGCCCGCTTCCGGCCACGCCTATTTTTAACATGTTGAATCCTTACGCGCAACGTACGTTGGCCAAGTTTCAAAATGCGCCCACCACCCCACGACGCCCGTTAAGCCAAATATTCGCAAAGGCCGACCCGGCCGCGCTGGACGTCTTGTCGAAGATGCTGGCGTTTGACCCGGATCAACGAATCTCTGCGTTGGACGCGTTGAATCATCCGTATTTCGCGGATTATCGGCGGTTGGGTTTGGGCCAAACCGCCATCCCACTACAAGCTGAGGAATTCGGGTTCGAACGATTGCAACTCAGCACCGCGCAAATGAGGACCGAGTTTCTGAGGGAAATTTTACACTATCATCCGGAGGTTGACATGAACATGTTGAATCAACTGGGATGGAGTCGCGCGGTGGCGCAGGAAAGCGCGGTTGACGCATTCGGGAGACAAGTACGCAGTATTCGCATGGGTGATGAACGACTGCAAAGTTCCACGTTGCAAGAACGTGTTTTGGGCTCCATCACGGAAGGGGACGAGCGTCGCGCTAGTGCGTATGCGGCGGCTAGCCGACAAACCGTCACCATGGGAGAAGCTGAAATGGGTCATTTCAACGCGCACCGATGAAGTAGTAGCGAGGTGTGCTTGCTTGGCTTGACCCCCATAACAAACAGATCTGTATTACTGTAGGTAAGAAGTACGATGGTCGCTGTGACCGAATATCGCTAGTTACAACTCAGAATAAACTGGCACGCAATGTATGTAGACTATGCGCATCTCCGTATCGTCTACCGCCACTGTGCAAACGTTCAGCAACACTCGAAAGATTGCCACACGATGTCGTGATGGATGAAATGGGTATGGGGAAGTAGTTTTAGTCATTTGATTTACGTAACAAGCAGCAATAGGAAGATAAGACTCCAGGACAATCGCATCATTGCTAGAGGCAGATGCGTTGCATTGGAGGCCGATCGATCTAGCCCTGTTGCGCGGTTATGAAGCACGGGCCAGCGAACTAGGTTATAGGAAAGGAAGGCGATTTTGTATGAACTATAGCTCGAGAACATAATGCAATTTCTATGATTTGGTTTGGAATAGGTTGTGAATTTTTCAAAGGATTGTGGATGTAAAGTGTTTATTCCCTTTGTATTCTAAAACGGGAAAATGCTATACACCCTTGGAAGCATGGTATGATTGAGGGCAGCCAATCTGTGATCTCCCAGCACGCACCGACCCCTCGTTCGATTCGTGGTTGGTCTTCAATCTTGTACCGGGACTCCATAGCGAGCCTCCCCTACTGATACCTCAAACTGGTCGTCTCCCCTTCGTCCTCTTAACAGCACACCACGAGCACGAAAGCGAATACACAGACTACTACCGAATCGACATGGCTTTCGTGACTAGCGCAGGCGCGGTGACGGCGCGCCGGAACTTCGCGGGCGGCAATGTGTGCGCGCGCACCCCTCGCAGCAGGACCACCACAACGATGGCGGCCGCGGGATCCGGCGCCGACGACGTGCCGGACATGGGCAAGCGCAACTTGCTGAACGCGATTTTGTTCGGCACCACCGCCGGTGCCACGGTGGCGATTGGTGGGCCGTTCGCGGCGTTCTTCTTGCCGCCTGGCTCGGGTGCCGGGTCGGACGGTGTGGTGGCGCTGGATGCGGTGGGTAATGCAATCAAGAAGGCTGACTACATCAACACCCATCAAGCTGGTTCCCGCGAATTGGTGCAGGGGCTTCGTGGCGATGCCACCTACCTCATTGTTACTGACGACAAGACCGACCTCGAGTATTATGCGCTTAACGCCGTGTGCACTCATTTGGGTTGTGTTGTGCCGTGGAACAAGGCCGAGAACAAGTTCAAATGCCCCTGCCATGGTAGCCAGTACGCCCCCACTGGCGCTGTCGTCCGAGGTCCCGCGCCGCTGCCTCTCGCGTTGGAACGCTGTGAAGAAGACGAGAGCGGCAATGTGTTGCTGAAGAGCTGGAAGGAAACTGACTTCCGTACCGGGGAGAAGCCATGGTGGAACTTCTAGATATGCCGAGTGGGTCCCCTGTTCGGTCTGTGCGAGTAATTGTGTGTAAGAGTTTTTTTGAATGATGGCATGTTCGATGTTGTCGCAGTTTTTGCTGGGTAAAGTTCGAATTTTCTATTAGCTGCGTACTCTGCTGTTGTACATTTGTGGTAACGCCGGATGTTCTTGTTGTTCAAACTTGTTCGCGTGAGTCTCCTCTGTGTTATTGTCGTATTGCTGTAGTAATCAATTCTACAGCTGTTCCAATCGAGTAGGGCGGAGGCGGTCGTCGCCGTTTTTCTCTATTCTGGGCACTGTACTCGGCTTGACGGGCATTCATTGTTTCTTGAACAGCACAGGTGTGAACAACTGTAAATTCTTCTCTCCCATTTCCTTCGTCCGTACTGCCTCGTCGCTCTGACTGGCCTCTCATTCTCGCGCTCGCTTATGTGCCAGCTCATGTTTTTCCGCTCAACTTCTATGTGGTCAATTATGTAATTGTAAGAAAGAATTGGCAACCCAAAAGACAAATGGGTAGGATGAAGCTCCTTTTCAGCGAAATGAGTGCCCAGTAGCGCCGATAGAACTGCGTTCTTTACTGAATTGTCCGTTTATCCAGTGTTTGTTGTTGTTTACTTCCCCGGTTATGAGCGGGAACCCCAAATGGCGCTACGCCAACATAGTTCGCCACCCTCAGCGGCGAGCACCTATTCAAAATCAACTGCTTTGTGCTTGGCCCTACTCCCAACCACTACCAACCTAATCGATAACTATGATACCCCCACACGATTCGTTGTGTTCTGCGATTCCACACTCTTTCACGAGCTTACTCTACCGTACAAGTTGAGAAAGGCGATGGGGTACAGAACAATGTTTCTGCGCGAAAAGTGTCTATGGATGATTTTCGGGGGAAGGTATTGGATGGAACAGGGGAAGGTACAAAACACCAGAATTGAGAAACCCGCTGTTCGAGATTGGTGATCCCGTTGAAATAAACCCCATCCTTACCAAAAGTTGCACGAATTTGATTACCGGTAATTTAATGATTTTAGTTTCTGAGCTGAAGGAACTATCGAGCAAGGGATTGAACGCATTATAAGTTTTCCTGAATATACACACCCCAACTTTCTTATCTTGAGTGATATTTCGAGGAAACATGCCCACTTTTACTGTCAGCGCAATTGGAGTCATTCTCGTGAACACACTAGCACATTGAGTAGCTAGTTTGGTGACTGAGAATGGAAAACAGTCATTAACAGTAAGACGTTTGCGCGTATTTCTCGAACCTCATCGACCTACATTTCAACCATAGTGTTCTGGAAGATGGTTATTAGAATTTGCTCGACAAATCAGGTGATGGTCACATACAGTTTGATTTCGTAAGAGAATGCAGAAATATGGTGGAGCACCTGGATGCCGCACCATTGTTCGTTGAATCATTAGAACTGCGTAACACAGTTTGTCGAGATTGGAGTGTTAGAGTAAAGTTGTTAAGGCGATATTTGTGTGTTATTGAACTATCTGTAAGGTACAACCTAGCGGTTCCGAAGCCGTGTTCGAGGGCCATCTCATGGTTTCCTCACAAACCTTGAATCTTGAACGTCTTTCACTGTTAGGCTTCTCGTCTTCCGTATGTATTGCCAACATCATGGAGAGCGCCTCCGAATTCAAACATCTTTCTCTGGTAAAATGAATTTCGTAGAGAACGCGAAACCCATTCAAATTAGAAGACGTGTGCGTGGATGAAATACTATTGTACCGCAATCTAGACGAAAAATTGAGTCAAAATTCGAGAGCATTGACTTTGGTAGCCGTAGCGTCGCTTACACAGCTTCGTATGGCTTTGTCTTCAGCAAACAATATCGGGAATGGAGCGCAGCCTTCAATCAAGAAACTGGCCTTCATGGAAATTGAAGCAGTAGCTCATTCCGTATTGATTTACTACTCTTCCATTCGCACCTTACGATAAGTGAATTGGAGTAGTGTGTCTTAGGATTCGTGCTACCTTATAACGCTGAAGATGAAGTAGTCTTTTTACAATAGTAATTGTACATGGAGATAAATTTTATTTATTCTCTGACCTGCTGCAGGATAGTTTACGTCCAGCTAGATTCAGACTGATCACTAATCCTCGGCATCTATGGCTTATTGGAAAAATTATCATTATTTTATATCGTTATCCAATAGATGCAACTACAGTAGGCAGTACTGGAGAAGCTAAGATCACTTTGAGTGAAGGAAGATAAAGATTGTTGAAATGCATTCGTCAAGAGGGAATACATATGATTAAAGGGCTTCAAGAGAATAGATACTACCCGTATCAAAAACTAATGTCACTCTTACAGTAAAATTTGTACATGAAAATATGGCCAGCTTTCTTCCAAGCGGATTCGATTTTTCAGCAGTAAAGGGAACGACAGACGGAGCGCAAATTCTATGAAAAAAATTAGTGCCGCTCTTAGCTTATCGTATACCTATGAATACTTGTAAATGATTCTGGAATTTTAAACCAAAGCAATCTTCATTACTTTGGTGATTATTACTTCTTCATTCTGAACCATCTGATCCAAATCTACTTAAGTCATTATTCCTCATCAAGTTACTGTGTAACTAGATGCCCAGAACTCTTCCGTAATCTCATACAAGCAATAACTACTGCTTTTAATATATCCTCGGATGTATAATACTTGATTTGGTAGCAGGAGGAACAGTGAGAAAATGGAAGAGGGAACATAATTAATTTTTATCGATATGTTGTAAGCAATGGGGTCATTGCTCCAGCGTGTCGACGGGGAAGACAGACGCTGTCGATTGGAAATTTGCGTCAGCCTAAATGGAGGGAAGAACCATTGGTCAAACCGAGCAGCTAATCCCGCGGCACAAATCCAGTAATCTATGCTTGGAATATAAACGACCACGGCGGGCTCTCTATTCCCCTGCTACGCCTGAAATGAACAGCTCAATTTTTTTGAGTGGGCCTGTTGAAGAAGATAGGCTCCCTCACAGCGGAAATGTTCCTGATCTCCATCTTCTACATGCACGAAATTAGTGCGTTAAAGGTCTGGTATAAGATTCCATCTCATCAAACAGAACTCGCCGAACAATTCGCATGCGAACAGGTGCTCGAGAAGAAGTTTTCCAAAAAGCAATCGGTGAACATGCTTCCCGCGAATTAGCCCACGTTGGTTGACCTGTCCGAGAAGGCCCGGTACGGTATCTTGATGTATGGTGTTTGTGAAGTATCGGGCACCTTCGGTATCACAGCTCGAAAGGAAACAACGGAAGGTTCGATTTGGTTTCCATGTTTCAGAAGTCGTGAAGTTTTCGAATTCGCGTTGCTCGATCGTGTGGTTGTGCACGTGTGAATGATTCGAACTTCGACGGGCGCTAGTATTTCTGATTTGGGTGTAATTATTCTGCGGTTGTCGACCTTGGAATTTGAAGAGCGTCGTTGTGTGTCGCACCTCAGTGTGCTACAGGCAGCTATTGGTACTCCCTTGGCGACTGACACGGGCGCCAATTGTCGACTGTATTAGTTTTAATGGTTCTCGTTAGTTACACTCGA
>JAAUYH010150005.1_pt1 | contig 12728 bp, 11 predicted proteins | sample 7278061 | NCBI WGS metagenome assembly JAAUYH01 (sample SAMN14350203, study PRJNA611818) | marine sediment metagenome | isolation source: surface marine sediment (0.6m) | place: French Polynesia: Moorea | collected 2018-08
CGCCCGAGGCGCTCGTCGTTGCTCTCAGATTCGCCTTCGAGGAGCTGAGGCTCCACCGGCTCCAGATAGCCATAATCCCGCGCAATAGGCCGAGCCGCCGGGTCGTCGAGAAGCTCGGCATACGGCTGGAGGGCCTGGCCGAGCGCTACCTCGAGATAAACGGCGAGTGGGAAGACCATTTCCGATACGCCATCACGGTGGAGGAGTGGCGTGAGCGCCGCGGCGAGTTCGATCGCTGGCTCGGCGTCAGCTGAACTCCTCGTTCGGATCGTCGAACTCGTTCAGGTGGGCCTGCCCCGGCGGGCACTTGTCGAGGACCCGACACCAGCGACACTGAGGCCCGACCGCCCGGCCTGGCTCGCGATCACCGGCTTCCAGCTCGATCATCCTTGTGACGCTGGCGCCGATCCGGCTGACGGTCGTGAACAGGCCCTCCTCGGTAATGGCCTCGGTGTGGAAGCGGCCCTGGTCGAGGTAGTAGGACGCCAGCAGGCGGGGCGGCACTCCTATCTTCATCGTCTCGACCAGGGCGTAATAGCGGAGGTCGTCGAGGTGGTGGGGGCGGGTGACCCCGCTCTTGAGGTCGACGAGCACCTTGCCGGCTCGCAGGCCGTCGGCCCGACCGAGGCTCAGGTCGATCTTTCCCTGGAGGATCACCTTCTGGTCGAACAACTCCAGCCGAACCCGAGCCTCGGTGACCGGCCGCCACTCCTTCTTCAGCGGCGGCCAGCACTCGGTGAAGGCGGTCAGCAGGCCGACGGCCTCGCCTCGGAGCTCGGCCCGATCGACTTCGTCGAGTCGCTGGACGAACTCGCCCAGCCCGAGTTCGCTGTTCTCCAGTGACCCGAGGGCTTCGTCGACGATGTCGGCCGGGTGGGGCTGGCCTCGCCAGTTGACGGACAGCTCGATGGCCTTGTGAACGATCGAGCCCTTGGCGAGCGGTACAGACCAACCGGGGAAGTCCCGCTCGGCCAGGTACTTGACCTCGCAGCCCAGGACGGCCGAGACGGCGTGCTTGTTGGCGAAGATCGACTTGTCACGATCGAGGTTCTGCACCGGCCCGGCGAGGAGCTTCTCGAGCTCGCCTCGCAGCTCGTACCGGAGCTCGGCCGGAAACTCGGGCCGGTCGGCTGCGACCGCCCCGAGCTGGTCGAGCACGTCCTGTTGAACGGGCGAGAGGCCAACCACCCGCCCAACTTAACCACAGCGGTGTCGTTCGCCGCAGGCGATCGCCAGGTCAGTCGTCGGAGCCGATCACACCCGCCAGCGAGGGGTGGCGTCACCGTCGAAACGGGCGAGCAGATCGTCGACCTCGGGGGTGATCCGAAACTCGAGGCCCAGGCGCTGCCGTTCGGCTCTCATGGCGGCTCGGGCCTCCTCCAGCCTGATTCTCGCCGCTCCCAGCCTCGCTATGCGCTCAGGGTCGCGGGGGTCGTCCTCGTACTCGATTCGGCAACGACTCAGATCCTCGAAGGCCTCGTCGAAGTCTGCGTCGAGCTGCTGGAGGCGGTCGTCATCTACGGGATCGGTCATCGTGCGAAGGTAGCAGATCAGCCTTTGAAGTCCCTAAGGCGTGAGGCTCTGGCGGAGCACGAACTTCTGGATCTTGCCCGTGGCCGTCTTGGGTAGCTCGCCGAAGATGACCGCCTTCGGGGTCTTGAAGCCGGCCAGGTGCTCGCGGCAGAAGGCGATGATCTCGTCCTCGGACGCTTCATGACCGGGCTTCAGTTCGACGAAGGCCGCCGGTACCTCACCCCACTTCTCGTCGGGTTTGGCCACCACGCCCGCGGCCAGCACGGCCGGGTGCTTGTAGAGAGTGTTCTCGACCTCGACCGATGACACGTTCTCGCCCCCCGAGATGATCACGTCCTTCAGGCGATCCGTTATCTGGATGTAGCCGTTCTCGCGCCACACGGCGGCGTCGCCGCTGTGGAACCACCCGCCGGCAAACGCCTCTTCGGTCGCCTTCGGGTCCTTGTAGTAGCCCTTCATCACGGTGTTGCCCCGAATGAAGATCTCGCCCTGGGTCCCGCCGTCGCGGGGTACGGGCTTCATCGTGGCGGCGTCGAAGACGGCCAGGCCATCGTTCATGGGCATGGTGACGCCCTGCCAGCTCTTCTTGTCGGCTCGGGCGTCGAAATCGAGCTCGTCCCATTCGGCGCGCCACTCGCACAGCGACACGTGTCCGTAGGTCTCGGTGAGACCGTAGACCTGCATTACCTCGAAGCCGAGTGCCTCGATCGCCTTCAGGATGGCGGCCGGCGGGGGAGCGCCGGCCGTCATGGCGTGAACGGTGTGATCGACGGTGCGCCGTTCCTCGTCGGAGGCGTTCACGAGAAGCCCGAGCACCACTGGAGCTCCGCCGAAGTGGGTCACCCCGTGGTCGGCGATGGCGTCGAAGATGCCTCCCGCCGTGATGTCGCGAATGCACACGATCGTTCCGGCGAGAAGGGTCATGGTCCAGGCGTGGCCCCAGCCGTTGCAGTGGAACAGCGGGACCGTGTACAGGTACCGGGGATGGCGCGGTAGCTGCCAGCCGACGATCGTGCCCATCGTCATGAGGTAGGAGCCCCGATGGTGGTAGACGACGCCCTTGGGCTGGCCGGTGCTTCCCGACGTGTAGTTGAGGGCGAGTGCCTGCCACTCGTCGGCCGGCGGCGACCACGAGAACCCCGGATCGCCATCGGCGATCAGCTCGTCGTAGGTCAGCTCACCGAGACGCTCACCTCCCGGCCCGGCCGGATCGTCGATATCGATGACGACGATCTCGCGATCGACGCGAGCGAGTGCCGGACCGACTCTGTCAGCGAAAGCTGTGTCCGAGATCAGAACCTTGGCATCGCTGTGGTCGAGGATGAAGGCGATCGTGTCGACGTCGAGGCGGGTGTTGATGGCGTTGATGACACCTCCGGCCATCGGCACTCCGAAGTGCGCTTCGACCATCTCAGGTGTGTTGGCGGCGATGACCGAGACGGTGTCTCCGACGCCGATTCCGATGCGGGTGAGGGCAGATGCCAGCCGCCGGGCCCGTTCTCCGAACTCGGCCCAGTTGTAGCGGCGTTCTCCATACACGACCGCTTCCCGCTCGGGATATAGGTCGACCGTGCGGGTCAGAAACGACAGCGGCGTGAGCGGAACTTGGTTGGCGGAGGTCGGCGGTAGCTCGTCGAAGTGGGCTTGTGCCACAGGATCTCCCCGGTCGCGTTGTCGTCCAGAGGCTACGTGACCAGTTCGGTTTGGGCGCCCTAGGCGGCGGGTCCGACCTCGAGTAGGTGATCACGATCCCAACGCAACTGGAGGAAGCGGGTTCCCTCCGCAAGATCCCCTGTGTAGGTGGTCGTTCCCGGTATGTCGGGGAGCTCGTTGACATTGAAGTCCGGGCGCTCGCCCGGGACGATCGAGATGAAGCCGGCGAATGCGAATCCCTCGACGTCCAAGGCCCATGCGAAATTCTCTCCAGGGGCCGTCGGGGCCTCGTACTGGGCCAGTAGCGGTCCGCTGGCGTTGAACGACCGGGGAACGTACGGGATCGCGTCGCTGCTGGGTATGTACACGGTCCACGAGGCGTCGGTCGAACCTTCGACCTCCAGTCTGTCCAGCGGGTCGCGGAACGTGAACGACACGTCGCCGGGGCCGTCCTCGCTGTCGTTCAGCGCGGCTGCGGAGAACTCCTCTCCGGCGCCGTACAGCTCGGCGTTGGCGAACCCGGTCCACACGGCGAACATCGCTCCGAAGTAGTAGCTCGGAGTCTGGAGCCCCTGTGTGCCACCGACCGTGCTCAGGGCGAACGACGGCGGGATGTCGATGTCGATGGTGGCGGGCCCGACGCCGGAGTAGGCGATGACGTCCCCTGCTTCACAGAGCTGCCAACGATCCTGGGGATCGAGGTCGCAGGTGTCGTTGCCGTTCTGGCCGTTGACGAAGTCCCGCTTGCTGTTGCCGGCCAGGATGTCGCTGCCCCCGCCGCCGAAGACCTTGTCCTTGGCCGAACCACCCGACATCGTGTCCTTGCCGATGCCGCCGACGAGCTTGTCGTTGCCCTGGTTGCCCTCGACGTAGTCGTTGCCCCGTCCCCCTTTGATCACGTCGTTGCCTGGTCCGCCGCAGATCGTGTCGTTGCCGCCGCGTCCGAAGATCACGTCTTTGCCGCTCAGTCCGACTATGACGTCGTTGCCTTCGGTGCCTTCGATGCGATCGTCGCCGTCGGTACCCACGATCGTCGCGGGCTTGCCATTGCACATCTCGGTCGCCTGGGCGCCAACCGATGGAGCCGTCGCCACAACGGTTGCCAGCATCGTCAGAGCAGCTCCGATTGCTGCCAATCGTCTAAGTCCCATGTCCCGCTCCCGCTCGCGTCATAACGTCGGATCCGACCCGACCCTAGGCCATCGATCAGAGGAGGTAAAGAGGTCCAGCCAGCCGGGATGCGTCAGAGCGTCGATTCAGCCAGGTCGAGCGTCCAGTCGTGCGCGTCGACGCCCACCAGCCACGCCCCATCGAACGCCTCGCCTACGAGTGGGTCGCCTGATTCGTCGAACGCGCCGTCGAACGTAGGAAGCCCATCGAACTGAGGGTAGATGTCGAGAAAGGCCAGCTCGGTCGGATCGAAGGTGAACTCGTAGGCGGCGGGGCCCGGGATCGGAGGATCGACCCGAAACACATCCGGAAGTGCCCCGCTGGTGCTCCGTGGTCGTCGTTGAATGAGCTCGGGGGACACGAGAACCCACTCGAAGTAGGTCGTGCCGGTGACGAGGACGGCGCCCGGCGCGTCGGGCAGGACGATGCGAGCTAGTCCGGACGGCTCGTCGGAGGCGAACAACGTCAAGAGCTCGCCGGCGAGGTCGAGAACGACCAGCTCCACTCCCGCATTGGTGCCGGCCGACTCGAAGTAGAACTCCTGCACGAACACAGGGAAGTCGATCTCGTTGTCCCAGGCGACGACGAAGGGGAAGAGCTGCTCCAATGAGAAGTCCGGGTCGCCGGCGGCGAGAAACGACCCTTCGACTCCGACCCCTCCCAGAACGTCGCCCAACTCGCAGGCGGAGAAGAAGTCGAGTCGGTCGAGGTCACAGGTGTCTTCGCCGTTCTCGCCGTAGATGACGTCTCGTTTGCTGCCGCCGATCAACGTGTCGGGTCCGCCGCCACCGAAGAGCTTGTCCTTGGCGTTGCCGCCGTCGAGGGTGTCGCGACCGATGTTGCCGATGAGCTTGTCGTTGCCCTGATTACCTTCGATGTAGTCGTTGCCCCGTCCGCCCTTGATGACGTCGTTGCCGGGCCCGCCGCAGATCACGTCGTTGCCGTCGCGGCCGAAGATCACGTCCTTGCCGTTCAGAGCCACGATCACGTCGCGGCCCGAGGTTCCCTCGATCCGGTCCGGTCCGTCGGTACCCACGATCGTCGCCGGCAATCCGTTGCAGGTCGGTGTGTCCTGGGCGGCTGCCGCGGCCGCCGGAAGCAACGCAGCTACCAGTACGCCGGCAGCGAGTACGCCGAACCGGTGCGTGATCGAGGTCATTCAGTGAACGAAAGGGACCATTCGCCGCCCACGAAGATCTCGATCGCCACGGTGTCGGTGGATACGAGCACGCTGCCGGATCGCGGTGATTCGGGGCCTATGTCACGGTCTAGAAGACCGAACGACACGTTGCCGTCAGAGTCGTACAGCAGCATGTATACGCCTCCGGATACCTCGGGCCCTATCGACCAGTTGAACGTGACGGGTCCGGTGACCTGGGGTTCCATGAGAACGAAGCTCGGAGACGTGCCCGATGTGGCCGCGTCTCTCCTTGGGACGATGTCCGGTCCCGCGAACCCAACATAGAAGGACTGGGATGCGCCGCCGGTATCGACCGATATGTGGGTTGGTATCGAGGTGGCCCAGACCGTGGTCATCCCTACCCAGCTCTCGAGGATCGAAGAGAACTCGGCGAGCACGGTTTCGCCTGACCACACCGTGATCGTCGTAGTGCCGGCGCCGACCCGATCGACGGCGAAGATCACCGGGTACACGGTCTCGGACTCCTGGAGCAACCCCCCGCCCGCGCCTACCCGATAGATGGCGAACTCGGGCGGTGGTACGAGGGCGGCTGTCGTATCGCCGAAGCCTCCGGCGGCCACGACGTCGCCGAGCTCACACGTGGAGAAGCGGTCGGCCGAGTCGAGCTGACAGGTATCGGTACCGTTCTGCCCGTTCACATAGTCGGCGTTCTTGCCCCCGTCGACTATGTCGCCGCCACCACCGGCGAATATCCGGTCCTTGCCCGGGCCGCCGACGATCGTGTCCTTGCCGATGCCGCCGACGATCCGGTCGTTGCCACCGCCGCCCTCCAGCTGGTCCTTGCCCTCGCCGCCCTTGATGACATCAGCCCCGGGGCCTCCGCAGATGATGTCGTTCCCGCCCCGTCCGAAGATCACGTCGCGACCCTCCCGAGCGACGATCACGTCCTGTCGGGGCGTTCCCTCGATCCGGTCGTCGCCCGGTGTTCCCACGATCGTCGCCGGGCGACCCAGGCAGAGGAACTCCGCCTGGGCTGCAGCCGGCGGCGCGGTCACGAGCACTGCGCCCACCAGGGCCAGAAGGGCGAGCAGACCCCGCCCCCGTCGACCGATCGAAGACCTCTGCTCAACAGCCATTCCCGTCACACTCCCGCTCCGTGTCGCCGGCGTGCCGCCCACCCTAAATCGGACGCCTGAGTACGTAAACCCCCTCCTCATGCCCCAGAGCAGCTGCAGCGAGGGCCGAAGGCCCAATGCTGCCCCGCCAGGAGCGAGGGACGAGCGACGTAAGCGCGCCTCGGGCGCAGCCGCAGGTCCGCAAGTGCGGGCATGCGGGATATCACTGTCACACCCCATCGTCATGATGGATCCCGTGGAGTCAACGTCGATTCGTTTCGCCGGGGCCGCTCGTGACCTGGCCCGTGCCGCCCGTCTACGCGGCCTCGACGTACCGACGTTCACCTCGCCGCCGCGGCTCACCGGAGTCTCACGTACGATTCGGCGCCGGCGAGGCTCGGCCGTCGTCGCCATAGCCATCCGAGACCGGCCGTGGTCGGCGGTGCTGGCCGACATGATCGAAGGAATCGTGGTGGCCAACGGGCTGGATGGTGTCCGAGCCGATCAGATCCGTTCGGTCCTGTGGCTGGCTGTCGAGACGCCGGTGGTCCAGGCGGCCTGAGGTCCGGTCCTTGTAGTACTCAGAACCGCCCGCCGTCGACGAGGAACTGCTGGGCGGTGCAGGCCGCACCGTCGTCGGCGGCCAGGAACAGCACCATCTGGGCGAACTCCGCCGGATAGATGCGGCGTTTGATGGCCTGATCACTCATGGTCTGCGCTTCCGCCTCCGGCGACCACCACTTTGTGAGCTGGCGTTCGGTGGGTACCCAGCCCGGGAGCACCGTGTTGACCGTGATGCCGTGGGGGCCGAAGGTGCGAGCCATCGTCCGGGTTATGCCCTCCACTCCGCTCTTGGCAATGGCGTATCCCGGGAACATGTCCTCCTGTGTCATGTAGGCGCTCGAACCGATGTTGATGATCGCCCCCTTGCCTGCCTCGATCATCGCCGGCGCAACCGACTGGATCATGAAGAAGTAGTGACGCAGGTTCACGGCGAGTCGATCGTCCCAGTACTCGGGCGTCACCTCGTGCCAACTGTGGCGGTCGTCGTTCGCCGCGTTGTTCACGAGCACTTCGAATGCTCCGAGCCGCTCGATCAGGGCCTCGACGGTGGCCTGGGACGCCGGGATGTCGGTCAGGTCGACTTCGGCGAACACGGGCAGGTGGCGAGGATCGTCGGCGGCGCACCGGTCGATGGTCTCGTTGGCCTTCTCGGCGTTGACGTCGAGAAAGGCGACTTCGGATCCCTGCCGGGCGAACTGCTCGACAATGGCGCGGCCGATTCCGTCGGCACCGCCGGTCACGAGCACCCGCCTGTCGACGAGGGAGGGGTAGGTGGCGTAGTCGGTATCGGGTGCGGCGGTGGGGTCGGTCACAGAGCCTCCTCGGCTGGACCGAAACCGTAGACAACGGTCGGGTTGTCGACCAATACCCGCTTACGTATCGGCGGGTCCGGCAACCAGCGGTTGACCAGGTCGGAGAGGTCGGCGGCCGAGGGCGGATCGGTTCGGCCCGGGTGCGGCCAGTTGCTGGCCCACAAGAGTCTCTCCGGGGCGTCGGCTACGAGTTGGTCGACCAGCGGCAGCGTTGCGACTGGGTCGGGGTGTGACTCGTACGGTGCCGACAGCTTCACCCAGGTGCTTCCCCGGTCGACGAGCTCCCTCAGGACTGAGATCGCGTATGAGTCGAGTGGAGGTGGCGGCATGTAGCGGCCGATGTGGTCGATGACGAGCGGGCAGGGCAGCCGGCCCAGGCGTTCGGCGAGATCGGGTAGCGCATTTCCGTCGGTCTGTAGTTGGATGTGCCAGCCCAGTTCGGCAATCCGGTCCGCGACCGGCGCCAGGTCGTCGACGGAGACGGCGCCACCGGGCAGCAGGTGGAAGCGAGCGCCCCGGAAGCCGACTTCGTCGAGCCTGCGGAGCTCGTTCTGCGGGGTAGTGGCGTCGACAACCGCCACGCCTCGGGCATTCTTGCCGATGCGGGCCATACCGACTTCCTGACAGCTGTTGTCGAGGCCGTACGTGGTTGGCTGCACGACCACCGCACGATCGAGGCCGAGGGGCCGCTGCACCTGGTTCACGTAGTCGGCCGTGTCGGCGTCGGGCGGGAAGATGCTGGCGGCCGGCGAGGTGGGGAAGGCGCTGTCGTAGAAGTGCACGTGAGTGTCGCAGGCACCCGGGCCCACTCCGAGTGTGCTCATCTGTTCCAGAAGCGGCGGAGACGGTAGGCGTGTTCGGCGTTGAGCGAGCGCGGGGGGATGGTTCCGGCGATCATGGCCGCGACTTGTTCCACCGAGCTGGCCGCCTGGGCGTCGGCGTTCTCCGGCGTGAGCCCGCCCAGGTGCGGGGTGGCGACCACATCCGGTCGCGAGGCCAGAACGGGGGAGGGCCTCTGGTCGCCGACTTGGCCGACGTCGAGGCCCAGGCCACCGAGCCGGCCGGAATCGAGCGCTCCGGCAACGGCTGTCTCGTCGAGCACCTCGCCTCTGCTCACGTTGATCAGCAGCGCTCCCTCTGGCATCGTCTCGAGCTCGGTCGCACCGATCATTCCCTCGTTCCCGGGGCCGGGGACCAGCGGGAAGACGACGTCGCTGCGAGCAAGGAGGTCGGCGGTCTCGGCGTGTTCGATGAACGAGTCGAACCTCTCCACCTCCGAGTCGGAGACGATCACGTGCATACCGAGCCCGCTGAGTATTCGGGCCAGGTATGTGCCGATCGCGCCGTAGCCGATGATTCCGGCGGTGCGGCCGGCGATCTGGATGCCGGGTCTCTGGGGTGGGTCTTCGCCGCTCCGGTAGTCGACCACCGAGCTGCTGATGTTGCGCGCCACATCGAGCATCAAGCCGACGGCGAGCTCGGCGGTCGATGGAACGAAGCTCTTGTCGGCATTGGCTACGACAACTCCTGCGGTCGTCGCCGCTCCGATGTCGATCGTGCTCACGTCTACTGCGCAGCGAAGGAACGCCACGAGGTTCGGGTGGTTCTCGAAGAGCTCGGCGTCGCCCGGCGTCGATCGGTGGGCCGCGATCACCTCACAGTCAGCTGAGTGCTCCAAGAGCTCTGCGGTGGTCAGGTTCCGGTCGAGGGGGTTGGTAACCACCTCGGCGATCGCTTCCAGTCCGGGTCGGGCGCGCCCGTAGTAAGCGCCGAGGTCTTCGGGGTTGTGGGTCAGAAAGACTCGCATCGGCGTCACTTCGCGATCGATCCGCTCAGACCGTCGATCTTGCTGTGCAGATCGGCGACCGTGCGGCTGAGCTCATGAATGTCGGCTTCGGCGTGCGTGGCCACCCGGAATGCCTCTTCGTCGCGGGCCCGGTCGTGCATGGCTGCCCGTCGCTGGGCAAGGAGGATGAGCGGCCCCTGACAGGCGGCCACCGTGGCCAGCACGGCGCTTATCCAGGCCAGAACCACGACGGGGTAGGGATCGAAGGGCTGAGCGATCACGTTGACCAGGCCCCACGTGGCCACGATCACGAGAACGGCGGCCGGGAAAGCCCAGCTGGCCACGACCTCGGCCACCGATGCCGCCGCTCGTTCGCCCCGGGCGGCGGGGGGCGGTTTGTAGGTGCTGAGCTCGTGCCCGCAGTCGGGGCACTGCAGGTATCGGGATGGCTCCACGAGTCCTCCTCGGTAGGGCGGTTTCGCCTAGAACCTAGGGCGATGGCCGACCGCCGCCCCAACCTGCTGTTCGTCATGAGCGACGATCATGCGGCCCATGCTCTGTCCGCCTACGGGAGTCGAATCAACGAGACACCCAATCTCGACCGGATCGCCTCGACCGGCATGCGCTTCGATGCCGCCTTCTGCACGAACTCGATCTGTGCTCCCAGTCGGGCGGCCATCCTGACCGGTACGTACAACCATGTGAACGCCGTGACGACGCTCGACACCCCGCTCGACAACACGCTGTGGACCTTCCCCCAGGCGCTGCAGGGCGACGGCTACCAGACGGCGCTCTTCGGCAAGTGGCACCTCGGCCACGGGCCCGGCGCCGACCCGGTCGGGTTCGATCGCTGGCGGGTGCTGCCCGGCCAGGGTCACTATCACAATCCGGTCTTCCTCGACGGCGACGAGGGCATCGTCGAGCGGGGTGGGTACGTGACCGACCTGATCACCGACGACTGCCTCGAATGGCTCGATCGCCGCGACCCCGAACGGCCCTTTGCCCTTTTCTGCCATCACAAGGCCCCTCACCGGTCATGGGAGCCCGACGCCAAGCATTTCACCATGTACGACGACGTCGACATCCCCTATCCCGAGACCTTCCGGGACGATCTGGCCGGGCGGGCCGAGGTGGTGCAGGCCGTCAAGATGCGCATGCTCGATCTCGACCCGATCGTCGATCTCAAGGCGACCGTTCCCGATGGCCTGACGCTCGAGGAGGAGATCGACTGGCGCTACCAGCGCTACATCAAGGACTACCTGCGGGTGGTGGCGTCGATCGATGACAACGTCGGCCGCCTTCTCGATTGGCTCGAGGACGAGGGCCTCGCCGAGGACACGATCGTCCTCTACACCAGCGACCAGGGGTTCTTCCTCGGCGACCACGGTTGGTTCGACAAGCGGCTCATGTACGAGGAGTCGCTGGCGATGCCGCTGCTGATCAGCTATCCGCGACAGGTTGCCGCCGGGTCGGAGTGCGCCGAGATCGTCGTCAACGTCGACTTCGCCCCGACATTGCTCGACCTAATGGCGGTCGACGCTCCGCCTTCGGTTCAGGGGCGGTCGTTCGTGCCGCTCCTCGAGGGCACGGTGCCGACCGACTGGCCCCAGTCGATGTACTACCGGTACTGGATGCACAACGACGGGGCCCATCGCTGTCCGGCGCACTACGGCGTCCGAACGAAGACCCACAAGCTGATCTGCTACTACAACGACCCCCTCGGCCAAGCCGGAGCCCACGGCCCGCCCGGCCCGGTCGAGTGGGAGCTGTTCGACCTCGTGGCCGACCCCTTCGAGGTCGACAACATCTATGGCCGGGCCGAAACCGAGCAGCTGGAAGCGGCCCTCCGGTCCGAGCTCGGCCGCCTGCAGGCTGCAGTCGGTGACCAGCCCCGCTGAAGCCGAGTCTCGGGCGACACGACGTCTGGGCCGCGACTACTACCGACTGCTGGCCGCCGGCGCCGTCTCGAACCTGGGCGACGGCATAGGGCTGATCGCGTACCCGTGGCTGGCTTCGGCGGTCACGAGGAATCCCTTTCTCGTGGCGTTGGTCACCGTCGTTCAGCGCCTCCCGTGGCTGGTGTTCACCTTGCCGGTCGGGGTCCTCACCGACCGCCGGGACCGGCGCACCCTGATGGTGATCGCAGACGCCGTTCGAGCCGGGCTCACGCTCGCCGTCGCCTTCGTCGTACTCGGGCGTAGTTCGCTCCCTGCGCCTGATGTGCTCGACGATCCTGCCGCCGTCATCCAAACCGACCTCGGGCTCTATCTGATCGTCCTGGCGGCCACACTCCTGCTCGGAATCGCCGAGGTCGTCCACGACAACGCGGCTCAGACCCTGATGCCCTCGCTCGTCACCACCGATCAGCTCGAGCGCGCCAACGGCCGATTGTGGTCGGTCGAGATGGTCTCCAACTCCTTCATCGGCCCGCCTCTCGGGGCCTTTCTGCTGGCCGCCACGTTCTCGCTGCCCTTCTTCGTGGATTCGGTGACGTTCGCCGTGGCGGCGGTTTTCGTAGCGCTGATCCGGCCCCAGCCGGCTCGCGAGGTGCCGAGCACTGGCAGTCAATCGTGGCGCGCGGATGCGGCCGAAGGCTTCCGCTGGCTGTGGCGACATCCGCTGTTGAGGACCTTGGCCATCACGCTCGGCATGTTGAACATGCTCTTCACCCTGGCGATGGCGACCCTGGTCCTCTTCGCCCAGGAGCGGTTGGACGCAACGCCCACCCAGTTCGCGGTGCTGTCGCTCGGTAGCGCCATCGGAGGCGTGATCGGCGGTTGGACTGCCTCGGGCATCAGCGCTCGGATAGGGACCGGTCCCTCTCTGTGGCTGACGTTGCTGGGCGGCGGTGTAATCAGCTTCGTGACCGGCCTGGCCACCTCGAGGATCCTCGTCGCCGCTCTTCTGGGGCTGTTCATGCTCGTGGCTGTCCTCTGGAACGTGATCACGGTGAG
>JAAUYH010008190.1_pt1 | contig 12724 bp, 7 predicted proteins | sample 7278061 | NCBI WGS metagenome assembly JAAUYH01 (sample SAMN14350203, study PRJNA611818) | marine sediment metagenome | isolation source: surface marine sediment (0.6m) | place: French Polynesia: Moorea | collected 2018-08
CGGCGCGCGCGCCGCGCACGGCGTTGGCGAGGGCGGCGTCGTCGCGCGCGAGGTCGGCCTCGAACACGTCGACGTTGGCGCCCGACGCGCCGAATAGCTCCTCGGCGCGTGCGAACTCGCGCGTGAGCACGCGCACGTTGAAGCCCTGGTTGAGCAGCCCCAGCGTGACCCACTGCCCCGTGCGCCCCGTGCCGCCCGCCACCAGCACGGCGTCGGGCTTCAGCTCCTCCCACTCCTCCACCGCCTCCTCCGCCCCCGCCTCCGGCGTCGCCCGCGGCCCGTAGTAGATCTGCCCCCGCCCGTACTGCTTGTCCGTCAAGTTGTCCAGCACCTGCAGCAACCCCCCGCTCCGCCGCTTCGGCGCCGCCTCCCGCTTCCGCTTGCGCCGCCGCTGCGGCGCCCCCGCCCCCTCGCACATCCGCGCTTGCTCCCGCACTCGCCACCCCGCGCCCACCGTCACCCAGCACAGCGCCATCGGGGGCGGTCTCCGTGGGTGACCTCAGATGCGATTGAGATCGCGTCATAGCCCTAAGGCCCCCCTTTGGATTCAGGTTGGAACGCACTATTCGCAGTCCCGCAACCTACTCGCACAGCGGTCTGCTCTACTCGAATCATGGCCTAATGAGTGCTCGAAATGTTGACTTGTCGAGTGGATAAGCAATGATGCCGACCGGCATGTCGTTAAACTGAGTTATTTACCTGTCGTGCGGACGAGGAGTGAGGACGACCAGCTTGTCTTAAAACTGGAATAGTACGGTAGCATGTTAGGTGGTTGAGAAATAGCGATAGCGCCTATTTCGGTATACTAGAATCTTGGCTTGTAAAGTGGCCGAGCAACGATGACGATGCGATGTTTAACTGAGGCATTGGCGATTCAAATGGATTACGATGGTACTGTATCGACGGCTATCTCGCTAAAGTGGTTGGGGTAAACGGCGCCCTTCTTGCTAACCTTTTTACATGCGCGTGCTCAAAACAGCGCACCATCATACGGCAGGTATTGGGCACTGTGAACCCAAGCTGAAATGGAGAGATGAGCCAGCTTCCCACGCAGCGCCTCCTGCCCGAGGATGGCATGCACCCACGGGTGGGATTCGAACAAGGCCCTCTTCCATATGACACGTGAAAACGGAATAGTGGTGGCGCATCGGATGAGGCCTCCTTCTTGCCCTAAGGTCGCACCAGGGATGTCGTCGCAGAACAGCTCTAACATCCGTTGGCGGAAAGCGGCTACAGACGGCGGACACTCAAATGCTGGGTTTTCAACCAGCCCCACCTCCTTGAGAGCTTGCCAACGGTTGAGAAAGATTTCAACGTGTTGGTTTACCCTTTCTAACATCACCATGGAATCATCATCAGGGAACATTTTCGTCATCGGGTGGCTCGACCTCAGATGCCGCAGACGCCGTCGCGTTCTCCGCACGAAACGCCGTGACGGGGATGGCGGGGTAGTCTTCCCTTTGGGTCATGGTCGAGATTGCAGAGGTAAACGACGAGATGTAAAGGATTGGCAACAGCCCGAATCGGGTACAGTCTATTGTGAGGAACAGGACCTTGGCTACTCCTGCGGCAGGGTCGCCTGTGGCTATTTGCGATCAACGGTTTGGATGCGGTCCGCAAACTATGGCATACAAAAGCGAGGTGGAAGCGGATATCGGTGAGGAAAGAAAACTAAGCAGTAATATACATAAAGTTGCTGCCCATCGTATCTATCGATCTTGAGTCCGCGTCACAAGTGGTACAGACAAGCTGGAAGGCCCCCTTTCACACCCCTATGATAATAGTCCTGACTAATTACATTCTATAATGCAGGATGTTCCTGAGGGCACTGCAATGCGTCGTCATATCGTTGCATTTTTATTCACTGTCAGCCGCATTCATGATGCACGTAGACTCAGCATTGTATCCTTCATCAGAGTGAACACCAAGTGCAGAGAATGGAACGCACTTTCAAACAAGTTGTTGCGGACGACAACGGAGGCGGCTGACTATAGTGCAGCAAGTATGGTGGTCCGAGTTTGCGAGAGCGGTTTTACGTGTATTTTTGAGTTTGTGTGGTCTCTAGACGGCTGCCTGGAGTATTTAACGTGTTTCAATCTGCAGATTGCAAAACTTCAGTCAGCTTTGAGTCAAGTAAACACTCCGCTTCGATTTCGTGAAGAACTCTCTAACCAGATTCGCATCTGTTTCACAGCCTGCGTTGCATGATTCAGCTCAAAGTACTGTACAGTACTACTGTAATCACCCCTACAACTGTGCCCTTACCACCACCGCTTTCTAGTTTGATCCCACCTGGTCAGGTGTAGCGTACCGACCGGTTTCGCAGCCAACCCAAAAATCATCCTATCTCGATAATCTCTCCGATCCCGTCCCGCTCTTCCGTAGTTCGTCGTCCCAGCAACATCCGTTGATTTTTCGTCGCGCGGCACATGCACTCGCAAAACACACAGCACCGTCGCACCACCTCGATTCACCAAACACATTGCCAGTCCGCACTCGCAAGCATCATTCGCTACCTGCCCACGTCGTAGCCGTCACCACAAACCCAGGTCGCGGTAGCCACTCGCCAAACGCACACAACTACAGAACAACAGAGTAAGCTTTATCTAGTAAGTGCGCACCACACGGGTGAATTCGAGGTGCTTGTGTTTCTTGCCCATGCTGATTCTGGCCACCACGGGCTTCTCCTTCTTCTCCTCGCCCAGCTCCAGCGGCGGCTGTTCCTCTTCCTTCTTCTCTACCGCCGCCTTCCTCTCTGCCGCGACCTCGCGTCTGGCCACGACGAGCTTGCCCTTCTTCGCGAACACGTCGGGTCCCACGCCGCTCTCGCCCTCCCCCACGCCGGGCGGCGGGTGCGCGAACCTCACCCTTCCACTCACATAATCCCTCAGAATAACTCTGGCGCTTCGACTTCTGTCGGGGAGGCCATGGCCGGCGGTCATGAAGCCACGCGCCGCCGCGTGCGTGTCAAGCAGCAGCATGGCATCGACGTAGCCCTCACGCAGGCGCTTCCTTACCGCGCCATCGTTGAGCAACGACTCATCCTCGGCCTCGAAGCGAATACCATACACGCCTTCAAAAATGGCCGCCGGGATGCGGCTCGCTATGAGTTCAATCGGCAGATGCGTCTCGGTTCTCATCTGGTCAATAGACAGCACACCCGCACAGATGAGCTCGGCCTTCGACGCCGAGAAGTTGGGGAACACCAGCCCCGGGCAATCACACAGCATGATTTCCTCGGTGAGCACCAGAGTCTGGAAGTGCTTTGTTCGCCCCGGCGTCGCCGACACCGCCACGCGTTTCGTCGCCACCTTCGCACCTTCAACGTTGTTCTCCGTCTCACTCATCACCTCCTCCCTTTCCTCCGCCTCTGCAATCTGCGCCGCCACATGCTCCAGTAACACGTTAATCGTGGACGACTTGCCGACATTGGGATAGCCGCACATACCCACGACCAGGCGCTGGTCCGGTCTCGCGACGGGGGCTGTGCGGGGCGACTTCGCCAACCGGTCGATAAGTTGCTGTGCGCCAATGACACGTTCGTCCTCGGTATCCTCGCCCACGGAGGCCTTGAACGCGGAGAAGAACACGACATCCACACCGATGTCACCAAAGTACTTCTCCCACCTGGATATCATGTCCTTGGAGAGCAGGTCGGCCTTGTTCAACACTAGCGTGTGGGCCCTGCCCATCTCCTCGGTGACCCAGCGCACCAGGTCCTCGCAGTAGTACATCAAAGGGTTCCTGGCATCCACGATCTGCACGACCACATCAGCGCGCTCGACGACGCGCCAGAGCTGGCGCCAGACCTCGATGTTCTTCTCGAACGGCGTGAGCTCGACGCGTGCCTGCTGCGCGACCTCGTCCTCGAGGTCGGCGATGGTGCGGCGCCAGCGCAGGAAGGCGTCGGCCTCGGCGGCGAGGAGCTGCGCGCGGGTGGTGGCGGGGTCCCATTCAGGGCGGCGCGGCACGCGCAGGGTGGCGCGGTCCAGCTGGCGGCGGCGGTCGCGTAGGCGGCGGCGCTGCGCGGCCGTCGCCGCGCTCAGCGGCGTCACCACCACGCTCTGCGGCGCCACGGGCCCCGCGTAGCGCTCGGCCTCGAACGTGCGGCTCGACAGCTGCGCGTTGTTCATCAAGTCCTCCAGGTCCGTCGAGTCGAGCACCGACACCAGCTGCGGCCGCCCGCTGCGCCCCGTCGTGTGCCGCGTCCCGTCATACTCGCCGCCCTCCCGTCGCAGGCGCTCCCGCTCCGCCTTCTCCTTCTGCCGCCGGTTCGCTATCGAACGCCCCAGGTCCTTGTTCCGATTCTTCCGCGCCATCACACCGCAGGTCTACGACGGTGTGCCGTGCGCGTGCGCTGGAGCACGTCGCGATGCCGCAGGGATCAACCTATGATACGCGTGTAAATTATTATTATTTTTCTACCCCACCCAATCCACCACCACACTTGACTCCCTACGTATGCCATCGTGGAATGACTCGAAACTACCTCAGCCTGCCTTTCCAGCGTTGCGTGAACTCCATTCAGTACCAGGTAGCTGCTGTCGGCCTGCTTCACAACGCAAGCGCGACACACGCTGCCCGGCATGGCAGCGGAGCAGAGACACAGGCGCGCATATCAGTGCGAAATTGCAGTACTGGTTGCAGCGGGGCTCGGTTACTGGGCGCCATGACGAACCAGCTACATTTGTGACGCGGTAAAAGATGCAGTCGGAGTCCTGATCGAGGCCTTGTGCAAAGATGCGAGCGAGGTGGGAGTAGGATACGCGACGGAATGTACACGAGACGCGAGACGCCAAGTTTAATTACACGAGAAGGTCGGCAACGACAGCCGACGCCGAGATTGCAACACTCCACCACGGAACGAGGAGTCCGAACGAAGTACGAGTACAGCAGGCGCCTCGGGCCTAAGATAGCAGCGCGTGCACGGACACACGTGCGCGCGAGGACGATTGGTGGTCATCGCCCGCGGGCTTGCGTTGTGTGGGGCGTGATACGCCGAAGTCGCGGATGACCACGGGGGTCTCCGGGATGTCGGTGGCCGACGCGAGAGGGGTGGCCGGTAGCTCGACGGGCGTGGCAGGTAGCTCGATCTTGCCCGGCGGCGTGGGTTCGTCTTCGTCATAGTCGTCCTCGTCGTCGTCGCGCATGCGGTCGATTGCTTCAGGTACTGGCGCGGGCGCCTCAGGCGCGCTGTACGTCTGTGCTACTGCGACGGGGCTGGCCGCGGGCTTGCGCCGTTTCAGCACCATGGGCGCGTCGGTATGGAGGGGCGGCACAGCTGAGCGCGGGCGCTTGGGCTTGGCGTCGACAGTATCAGCGACGTCGGGCACGTTAGCGACGAGGGGGCGGAGGAAGTCGAACTGCGCGCGGCCGCCCACCGACGCCTTGATGTGCGAGGGCGTGAGGGTCTTGGCGCGGCGCTGCAGCGCGACCGCGGCCGAGTCGCGCAGCAAATCTTCCATTAAACATTCGAGGGCCTTGCCCACGAGTGCGGGGGTGTTGGTGGCGATCTTGCCGACGTCGTCGTCGCTCTGCATGATCTTCTTGATGCGTGCGATGGGGAACGCGGTGGTCCCCTTACGTCGACCCATGTCGGCGAAGTGCGTCTTCTTCCCGGCGCAGGGCAGGCGGGGGGTGTGCTTGACGAGATTGAGGAGTCGCGGAAAGCTTACAGTCAGATTTTTGAGGCCGCCGTATGTTGCTATTATGCCACCCAGCCGGCCGCGCGCTTTTAAATCGTGGTTGAGCCGCCACAACGCGCCTGTCTCACATGTGACCGCGCTGGCGGCGCGCTTTTAAATGTTTGAATCCGCCTGTATGAGACCACGCCGTATGCGCCCGCACCTGTATACGGGGAACCCGCCCATTGGCCGCCTCCCCCGCTACACGCCGATATCAATAGAAAACGCGATCTGCCAACGTGCCAGATCGTGATGCAATCGTGCATTTACCCTATCCCCGCGCTTTGCGTCCGTTCTGCACCCCACCCTGTTGCCGCAGCGACGCAGCGCCGTGCCTCCCGTTTCGTTCCGCCCGCGCGCCCATTCCCTTCCCAGCTTTTGAGTGCGCCTCCCTCCTGTGCCCCGTCCGAACTGGCCCGCCCGACGTACGCGCGAGCGGCCCCCGGCTTTGGTGCCACCACCCACTTTACATACCTGGTCCTCGCCTGTGTGTTATACAGCCCTATCCTATGGGGTATAGCAAACCCCCGTTGCGCGGGTTGTCCTCCGTGTGCGGGGTTTACCGTTTCGACGCTATTCTTGATGCAACCGCCATACTGAACCGTATCGTTTTCATAGGGTGTTCTGTCGCTGCCTGTCTCGTTTTACTATACAGTGTAGGGTGGTGGCAGGCGATCATTTGTCTTGAGAATCCTAGGCATGTTTGCCTGAACTTTATACAACACACCAGTGCAGGTGCACTGACTGGGTTTTGGTAGGTGTTCGGTTAGGAGGCGTTTTCTAATCGCATTCCTAAATATCTGCAGGGTACAGTAGTGCATTAAGTGATGTGGTGTTTCGCCTGAACACGGCTATTTCGATGCGTATGCTGGTTGTGAGCTCGCAGCCAGTCGCCATGGGCGCGCCTCACCGTAATTGTTGTGGTTACGACTACGACGCATGTGCGAATTTGCGCACAGGCAGGATGCAATGTGCGCCGTACAGTAATTGCGATCGTGTACAGCTATGATGGTACGCAGTGAGCGACGCGATGGAGCGTTGTCCTTGCTGGAGCACGCGTGTGGCCCCTCGCTCAGGCAATTGCTCGGCTTGTGGCCGCCCAGCTTGCCGCGCGCGGGGTGCTTCGCCCCGCGCCTCGCTGTGTCGGACCTCTCGTCACACAGCCGCTCACCCACAGTCGTGTAGACCTTACGCGAACACGAGCGCGAGCGTATTCCTCTCTATTCTCGCACCCCCATCTACTCGCTTGCGTAGCGTCATCCTCTCGCCCGGTGGCATTGCTACGTATTATCGCTCTTTTCTATTCGCCCTCTTGCGCGTGACAACATTATTGTCGGTCCTCTACCATACCACCACCGCCCCATGGCTCGCACCCCGAATTCTCGCACCCCCGCTCAGCTCGTGCACAGGCATGAACCCTCGGGACAATAGTTCCTCGGTTTGTAAATTACGGTATCTAGGAATATCTTCGTGTCCCGTTCTTCTGCGCAATGTGACGATTGTACGGTGTTTCTCGTGGTTCCTATGAGGCCCCTCAGTTTTCTAGGCGATTTCCTCAATTCCCGAATCAACTTGCTATACTTGACCGTTCGTTTGTTCCAGTTCATTTTGATGAATCACAGCGGAATCTCAAATGGAAGAGCCGTCCGACACTTCCCACCTGTGCTTCAACCATTTTTACTGACATGCATTACAGTATTATACCGTGCTGTACGACCCAAAATGTCGAAATTATACAGTTATGCAGACTCCTGTACAGTATCATCATTACTGTATTTACTGGCGTACGTTTGGTGTATCAAATTGGAATCACATTTTGTTTCCTTAGATGCAAACGAATATTCGAGGACGAGAAGGTTCGGTATGAATGCACAAGCTCGCGCGTCATCGCAGGTTTCGCTGTATTGCATAAACAATTATGCACGGTGTGATCGTCGAATATTCTGTGCGCTAGTCGGTTTATAGTGTAACTTGAGTCGTTCTCCGATTGTTACTTGGAGCGCCGCGGAAACACTGCTATCGCCAAGTAACCTTTGACTGTAGGAGCGCTTGCATTCTCTAGTCTGTTGAGTGCAATGGCTTCGTTTTCGTATTGGCCGGTACAGAGTATTGTACTCCACTGGTACAGAGTAAACTGTGTTTTGTAAGCACACGTACAAATACAGTAATTTACGCATCACCGCTTGCAAATGGCTTCTGTGCTGTATCACCCTACTTATTTCAATTAATGGTAACAGAATCACTGGCACTGTCATTGTCAAATTCTTCTTCGTTCTTTCCTATCACCTGACACTGACAGTGAGTTGATAATTTGCAGTGACAAATGATAAACCTCCACAGTCTCGCTCTCGGAGAGTCACAGGTGTTGCAGTAAATATGGAACAATTGTACGAATTCCAGTTCTACTAGATATGCATAATCTTCAATCAAACTTATGAATGCAACTTGCGGCGCAGTGGCCTCCAGTTGTTCTAAAACACTTTCGTTTGACACTGTCAATTTTGTCAAGCTCCTCTCGTTTAATGAAAATTTACAGGGTTCAGCCGGAGACTTCAGACACGAAGCTCGAGGAAATAGGGTTCAAAGGGTCTTCGAACATTCTTTGGTTTCTATATCAAAATTTGTACCCAACCAAAATGTGTCTGCTCCGCTGCTCGTCGGTACACTGTCAATTTACTAGTGCTCCGAAATTTGAAATGAACATTGATTTACAAACGTTCGAAGATTCGACACTCATACACAGCAAATTTAATTCCTTCATGAACGCGTAGGTCTTCATACAAGCTTCTTGCAAAAAGTGACCGGACTTTAATACTTTGGTGTACTGGGTTCAACTTACTTTTCTGAATGGGCATTCAAAATCCGATCATCGAATTTTACTGAATCCCTCAATGTAGGTTTCCTTGAAGGTTGCTTCAGAGCTCACTGGCTCAAAAACGTTAAATTACACTAGAGTAAAGTGGTCTTCGTTCACAATCAACAACATTTAAACCAATATGCCCTGGAATCGCTGGAGGCAGCACTATATAACATTATTTTTTCAAAAAAGCTTTGATGTGTAGAATTTATCTCATTGTAATTTTTTAGTTGATTGTGAATTTCCCGGAACAGTTTTTCCAGAATCTCATGAAAGGTATGGTACATTACAGCGATTATTGCATCTCTCCAAAACTTTCAGAATTCGACAGGCTGAAGAATGTCTGAATTAATTATTGGAAGGGCTATGAGCAATAGTAAAGCGGTTGAGAAAGTTTACTATTTATCTTCAATCTAATTTCATGACGGTAATGCACTAAGATCGGACGAACCGAAGCGCTCCTGGACTAATTGTTGAGAAAACAAATGGGAGTCGAATTATTGGTGCACTACTCTTGTCCTTATTCCTAAACTTGAAATAGAAGGCAATTTGCATCTAGAATCCTACGGCTTTATTTGGAGCACAAAGGACTTACATATTTCGTTATAAATATTTACATTATTTGAAATTAATTTTAACATACGTAAGTACTGGTTCCGCACGATATCCGAAATTTTCTTTCAATTACTTTATATTATAATTCGAAAGAGGAATTACAATATATTTATTCATAACCACGATTAAAGCGGTAATATTATTGAAGATGAGGGTTGTTCCAATGTACTCGGATTGATTGCAGAATCATTCTTGGCTAAAGCTTCAGATTGAAATATACTAAATCTATTTATAACGAAATCAATTAAGGACATATCTATATTTTGAAATGTATTGTTTTACTCTCGATTCGTTGATGATTTGTGCGCTGTTCTTTAAACTTAGGTAACGGGAAAATACAATGTATTGACCTATTAAAATATATTTGTAACTGAGATACCCAGCTGTTTCGTTCATTGGAGGTACAAGCATGCTCACTTGAATAAGACAGTAGCTGGGCCGAAATCCTTCTGCATTCCAGCCTTGGAAAACTGTCTAACGAGAGGTTGATGTACTAACATGGGACTTTACTTACTAACTACCAAGTGGTTTGGTATGAAACAATGAAGGAGCATAATTAGTTTAAGATAGAAGCAGTGAAATATGCAAAACAATTGACATAGAGTGTATAATATGTACTACCTTCGTTCCAAAAAGATTGCTGCTTTGCTAATTAGGAATAATTTGAACCTGCCGAGGATCTTATTAAATATTATTGAATAAATAGGAATATTACAGTTTCGAATTACAGGTGATTAAAAGTTCCACAATCTTTTTGGAACGAAGTTAGTAGTAAATTGGCTTGCTTTCATACAGACTTCCTGTAGAAGAGAAACATACCTCAAAAATTGTTCCAGACTTCCGAATTCGATATTTTATTGGATATTAAGCTCCAATTTTTTGCGTTTCAGATTGGTACATTACCTATAGTCGCCTTTGGAGATCCCGACAGCAACGGAAATAAGTCAAGCTTTCTACTTATGAATTTAAAATACAAATCCCTGCTCCTTGTGTCTCTTATGATTCCACCATTCTCGAATACACACCTGGATCGAGCAGTGGTACAGTTCTAGTTGCACCCCATGACACTGGAGATGTGGCCTCTTTGTGGTCTGCAAAAGGTTGAACCTTAAGTTCGAAAATCTGCAGAAAGGGAATACGATTAGTTGTACGAAAACCGATATTACCAAATCTGAATACCAATGCCCGAAGTGAAGCTGTATAGTTTCTTCTATGTGTACAAAAAAATATTGAATAAATACTGTAGATATACGACCGAACTACAAATTGTTCTTCAGAATTATACATAATCAGAGAAAAATACTGTACTCTTCAACTTATGGAAGCACTTATATACGGAGATATGTACTGTACAGGAATTCCTTTTCTTTAGTTTTATTTTAATGCTTAAACACGAATTTAGTATTATCGCGAAGTGTGCCCCATCGATTGATGTATTTACGAATAGAATGTACGTTGAAAGGAAATTTACGGAAAATGTTGTAGATCTCAATAGAATGGATGCAAAGCTGATTAAAAACAATCGTAAAGTCAAATCGAACACAATAATTATTGATTTTGAAGTCACAATAATCTGCCCTTATGCGAGAAGTATGTACTGTACCTTCCAAAAAGCAGTTTAAGATTAGAATCAGAGTTCAGAATTGGCTTGGGCTATGACCCGAAAAATGTGAAATACGATTCAATACAAAGAAATTTACGGATCGCTTCTACTTTTCTACTTCCTGACATATTTCAAATCAAACGATGAGCAAAATTTTGATTGAGGGCCAGAAATCCATTCCGAGTACTATTTTTGTCTTTTTATTAAACTAAAAACATAAACATATACTTAGTTACATTACCAATTTTTTGACTTCCCAAACTAGAAATTACTTCCATGAGCTTAGTGAAATTTCACTTGGTTCATCCTCTTGATTTGTTAAATAACTAAAAGTACATCCACTGTATTGTAAATCGAAAAAAGTTTTTGGCTCAATAATACGACTTGAAAAATTCAGAGTTTTACTATCGTGCTGCCTGCTTGCTTCATATATTGTAGACAAGCAAAAATCAATGAACTTGATGGACCTAAAACTGTGATGGGATCGAGAAAGACAACTTTCACTCAGACTACTGTTTGAAAAGGAAACATGCACAAAATTCTAAATTGAATTGTGAAATGGACAAATAAGAAGGGTTTCAGCCCTTTTCATTGTCGATGGTCTACAGCAATTATATTTTTGAGTTTAATGCTCGACATACCGACAGAAAGATATTAAGATACATAAAAGAGGGAGGGCAATAAATAGACCTACAATTTTGTCTTGTGTTAAAGCTTAAATGATGATACATTTAAATTTTAGGTTTGATTTCCTTCCGTTTCGATCTAGACCTTACTTATTAATAGTATCTTCAAAGCATGATTCATCTGCTAATCCATATTCCTAAAAATTGGCATAAATTCTAACGTTCTAGCTATTACAGTTTTTGTTGAGGTCAAAGGCAAGGTTTCCTGTGCGCAATCATTATTTTTGGCATTACATTGCAAGATTTCTCATGTTCTAGCATAAGGAGCGTCGTTTTTACCTAAAATGTTTCTGCAAATATTCGTGCTGCACTTCTTCTATATTAACAACATGCATATACATTGATTTATTTCAGGGATGAATTTGAAAAGATTTTCTGACCAAATTTGCAAAATCACGCTCCAAATGAACAGGAGCGGGAGTTCCCTTCGTTTTAGAAGTGACAAGGAGTAATAAATTTACCTTTCAGATACATGGTGATTTTATAGTACGAATTTGGAATTTAGAGAAAATCAAATCACAGCTACTACGAATATAGATGTGAATTATGCTTTTAAAATTTTTGAATATATTTATTTCGAATTTGAGTACGAAAGAGCAGCTCTGATGAAGATTATAATTCTTTGCAGCTTTTTTCTGCGAAACATTCTACTGGCACTGCATTACCTTTTTACTCATTTTTGTGCAATAATTCAGTCCGTTATGACTCGTTCGACTAAACGCCGTCAAACTGCTGACTTTTGAACAGAATTAGAAAAATTGAAGGGACCTAATTATTAACAAGAAGTCCCATTTCATTTTTGACATTTCAGTTGTTCGACTTTCCGTTCTTTATTGACGTCTAAAGGACCAGAAAAATATCTGCTACTCAACCTCCTGAGCGCTTTGTTTTATATAGGCAGGATATTTTGACTACGCATTTTGAACATGTTTGGATCAGTACAAAAGAGATATTCTACATCAACCCAATATCAATTTGTAAAATAGGATTTATTAGAAAAATATGCCGTAAGAAGATGTAGTAATTCGAGTTAGTGCAAAATGAAAGCTGAATTAAAAATATACCGAAAAATCTTTTCAAGCTGCCCGATTAGCTCTGCTATAAAAGGCAATAAGGAATCCAACTTTCGCTATTAATGTACGTATCGAATTGTTATCTTTTGAATAAACCAAGAAATTCAGAGAATATCCCAGAATATTTCCTGGGCATTCACTTACATCATTTCGACCCTGTGGAACGGTAAACGATTCTATAAGCATCTATGTGAAGGATCGACGAG
>JAAUYH010192342.1_pt1 | contig 12720 bp, 10 predicted proteins | sample 7278061 | NCBI WGS metagenome assembly JAAUYH01 (sample SAMN14350203, study PRJNA611818) | marine sediment metagenome | isolation source: surface marine sediment (0.6m) | place: French Polynesia: Moorea | collected 2018-08
AAGACTTAGCAACTGTGGCAGAAAGACGAGATGAACCAACTACTAGCCATGCAGATTTAATTGCTGAGTTAAAACAAGATGACCTCATATAAAATTGAATGGAAGCAATCGGCGAAGAAAGAACTCAAAAAGTTAGATAAACAAGTTATTTCTAGAATTTTGCAAGCAGTAGAGAATTTAGCAGATAACCCCTATCCATCAAATAGTAAAAAATTAATTGGTAGTGACGCTGTTTATCGTATTCGTGTTGGCAATTATCGCATCATCTACAATATTCAATCATCTGTATTGATTATTGAAGTTATTAAAATTGGTCATCGTCGAGAAATCTATCGGAAACGATAATTAATTTCGTTCAGTTGCCTTTAATTGCGATCGCCCTTTTTTACTCTTTCATCTTTCCTAAAAGATCGAGCAATTCATTCACATTAACAACCATATCTCCATCCTTTTGACGTACTTCTCCACGAGGAGACAGACAGCCAAGACAACCATATTTAAAGCCCATTCCTCTAGCAAGATTAGCAAATTCTCTACCCACATAAGCACCAAATAACTCTAAAATAATGGGATTATGGGCAAAGATGAGATTAGTTAAACCAGCACCATGAGGGGCAACAATTACTTGGGCTTGGGCAAATAATTTTACTTGTTCGACATAGCTCATTTCTTCTAAGATATAAGTAGCAAATCCTAATGGTGCTAAAGCTTCAATCACTTCATTTTCATTAACAATTCTCCTACCTAATGCTTTACGCCTGGAGATAAATATTTTAGATGAGAAAGAAATGCGATCGCAAAGTGCCTCGGCTACGCCGAGATCGCTTTCTGTTCTAGAAACATTACTCAATATTTTTTGTCTTAACCACTGACAAGCAGTAACTGAGATTTCCCCGTGTATATCTTCATAGGAACGACGAAAAGAAGACACAATTAATTTCTTAACAGTCCGTCGAAAATCTTGCCAAATAATTAGATCTTTTTCTTCATAGCCTAGAAGTTTAAGAGAATCCTTTTGCCACGATCGCAAGTTACCTTCTACAATTAACTTAGGTTTAATTCCTGTTTGTTTGTAATAGTATTCTACTCCTTCTAATTGAGTTAACGTATCTACCGTCCAGTGCCAAAAATTATTACTCCAAGGATTAGTTAAAATACAAGCAGTTTCTATTGGCTTTTGCTGAACTTTTTTACCAAATTGAGAAGTAAGTATGGTTTTAATAGAGAGATTTTTAGCAATATGAGCTTCAATAGAATTAAATCTGGGTAAAGTCGTTTCTAAAATCAAATTGCGATCTCGCCATAGCCGAGGCACTTCGCGATCGCGATCGAATGCCACAGGATAATTACCAATTATTTCAGCCTCTTCTATTTCACAGACAAAGGGCTTAACTATTTTTTCTTTCATCGGATAGATTTTATTAGCAATGCGCTCGAGTATAGGTTTGGGCGTATAGAAATTCCCAAAGTTGACTATTTCGTCTGAGCCAAATTCTTGTAAGTTATATTTTTTCTTTTCGATTAGTAAATCTTTCCTCGTAATAGTTTTGAATTTAGTTTGCTTTAAATAAAAGACAAATAATACTCCTGATGCTTTTCTCCAAGCATGATAAAATTCTCGATAAATTATTCTTAATATTTGATTGTTTTTCAAAATAGCTTTTAATCGATACATAATCTTTTTTATTAATTGAATTTATTAAAATAAATAGAGAGTAAAATTCAGATTTATATTTAACCAAATAAATATCCTCAAATTACCTATTATTTGTCAACAGTAAATCTACTAAAAAAAAACAAAAATGAGTAGATTCAATGGTGAAAATAGTTAAAAATCAGGATGCTAAAATGTCATTTTTGATTTTAGAATCGGCTGAAACAAAAATTTGACTTAAGTAGGTTGACTGATTACTTATTACTTATTATTTCTTCCTTCCGCCTAGCGGTACTAGCCTTACAGAAAAAATTTAGCTGTAGCGTTTATTTAAAACTAGGCATAGTAATGATGACTGTGTTCGAGGCTTCGTCAAGTATGGCTTTGCCTTTATCTCCAGGCGATCGCTTGGAAGTATCTATTCCCAAAGAATCTTATTTTAGTCGAGTATATGAGGTCAACGAAGAAGGTAATTTAGAAATTCCCTACCTTGGTTCAATGTCTGTAGCGGGTTTAGAACCAGCCTATGTAGAACATAAACTAGCTCATGCCTTAGTCAGTAAGGGTTTTTTTCCACCAAATACTCTTCAAATGACAATTCAGGTGATTGAATGGTCGCCAATTACCGTAAATGTAGCTGGTGAATTGTTTCAACCAGGGGCAATTCAAATTAATCTCCCTTACTATCCCGAAGAATCCGCAGTATCTCCTGATGCCAACCAAATTACGGGCGAATTTCCCCACAGAAGGTATCTAACCGATGCCCTAGAAGCAGCAGGAGGAGTATTGCCTACCGCTAATGTCAAAGAAATTCGCTTAATTCGCAATGGTAGAGAACAAGTTTTCGATCTATCTGGGGCGTTAACAGGAGAACCAGTAAATAATGTACCTTTAATTGCAGGCGATCGCATTATTGTCCCTGCTGCTGAACGTTTTCAACCAGAATTAGTTCGCCCTTCAGCAATTACCCGTCCAGGGATTAAGGTGTTTGTTTCAAATTTAACCGTTCCTGCTAGTAGCAATGCCACCTCTGCAATAGGTAATACAGAAGAAGGGATTACATTTCCTTATGGCGCACGTTTTAGTCAGGCGGTAATTGCCACTAACTGCGCTGGTGGTACGCAGGCTACTAATGCGAATCGAAAGGCAATTTTAGTTAGAGTAGACCGTTTGACGGGGGAAACTAACTATCTAGAAAGAGGTGTAGAAGAATTGATGCGAGATTCTCATAATAATGACGATAATCCTTTGCTGATGCCAAGAGATGGTGTAGCTTGTTATGATTCTTTGGTAACTAACACAAGAGATATTTTTCAAATATTAGGAGATATCATCAACCCTTTTAAGAGTTTATTTTAGTTGTCTTAAATGTACTTATGTCATCTTCATCCGAGTCTACTGTTACTACAGTCGAAGAGAAAACAACTAAGAAACGTTATTGGTTACGGTGGCTTAAGTATTTATTGTTAAGTGCTATTTGTAATGGTGCTGTATGGGTATTAGCACTTACTTATCTCAAAAAAACTCCCTTGACTTTTACCAGTGAATTAATTATTCATGTTGCTGGCGGTTCTCCTGGGGTTAGCGTCAACTTACCTAGTATTGGTCAGGCAAATACTTCTAGTGGTACTTCCTTTGGTTCTCATTCCGATCCTCGCGAAAACTACAAACTCATGGCAACTAGCGAAACAGTCTTAGAAACAGCAGCAGAATCTTTAGAAATACCGACATCTAAATTTGGTAAGCCCAATGTTGAATTAATTAACAATACAACTTTATTACTGGTGGAAGTTAATGCTCAAGATGCCAAAGTTGCCGAATCCAAAGCCTGGGCATTGTATCAATCATTATATAGGCGTTTGAATGTCTTGCGATCGCAGGAACAAGAAGAAAGGGATAAAGCTGTTCAACAGGTTTTAGAAGATACCCGAGTTAAATTAACTGACGCTCAAAACAAACTATCTAATTACAAATTGCGTTCTGGTTTTAATTCTTCCGATCAGATAAAAGATTTGATTGGTAACATGGGAAAATTACAAGCCAAACTGATTGAGGCGATCGCTCAATACCGTCAAACTAATGATAGTTTGCAACAGTTAGTTAGCACCTTAAGATTATCACCCCAAAAAGCAGCCGATGCTTTAGTTCTACAAACCGACCAAGAATTTCAGAAAATTCTGATTGAATATACTGATGCCACGACGATCTTAACCAACCTTCTACCCAACCGAGGACCCAATTATCCCGATGTAGTGGAAGCCAGACAAAAACAACAGGCTTCTCTCCAGGCTTTACTGCAAAGAGGGCAAAAGTTACTAGGTATTCCTGTCGAACAACTCAGTTTAGAACGGTTAATTTTAGATAACAGCAATGGTTCAGGAGTCAAGCGCGGAGACTTATTCGTTCAATTGGTCAAGACTAATGCAGAGTTAAAGGGATTAGAAGGTCAAATAGCAGCTTTAAAGCAACAAATTAACAATTTAAAAACAGAATTAAACGTTTTAACCGCAAAAGAATCCATTCACGACAACTTAGACCGCGATTTACAAATAGCCCAAGCAGTCTTTGCCTCCACCCTTACTAAAATCGATCTCAGTAAAGGCGATCCTTTTGCCTCTTTCCCTATGATTCAAATTATTGAAGAACCTACCCTACCAGAAAAACCCAGCGCACCCAAACCCAAACTAGTGCTAGCTGGTGCGTTTGTTGGTTCGTTATTTGTCACTGCGGGATTAACTCTGTTATGGTGGCGCGAACCCTTGTTGCAAATTTCTAAACAAATAGTTAAAAAAGCGATCGAGTAATTATTTTATTAATTGTTGATTGTTTGCTATTCCCTATTACCTAGCCATCTAATACCAGGGAGTCTAATAACTTGATATTCTCCAAAGAGATTCAACCGCAAAATTTCCCAGAAAGAGTAGTTTGGTACGCGATGACCTGGACGTACTTTTTTTATCTACTCGGTGCTACTTACATTGTTGGTTCGGTGGTGGGTTGGATTTTATTCGCTTATCTTCTGTTAAAGCTTTGGTTACAAGATGAATCTACTCCTGCTGAAGACAAAATAGTTATCCCTTGGATTACCTGGGTGTGGATTCTAGGAATGTTGATGATGGAAGTGGCTTTAATTATGGGACATTTAGACTATAATTTGCCTACTTCTCAGATTATTAAATCTTCTATTGGTTGGGCAAAAGGTTGGGCTTTAATTGCTCTTTATCCGTTAGCTGGTTGCTTAAATATTAGACCTAAACTAATTTATCGTGCAGCTTGTGTAATTTGTTTTCAAACTCTGGTAATTTCACCCTTATTAATCACTGCCCCCTTATTAAATTTACCCCAAACTTTATATGTTTCTCCTCTCAAAGCTGTCGGTGCTGGATTGGGACCTATTTTTTTTGATGTATCTTTATATGCAGTGGATTTTGACGGACAAATACGTCAACGTCTGTTTACTCCTTGGGGCCCTGCTTTAGGTTTCGTTGCTAATATTTACTTTACTTTGGCAATGCGAGAACAAGATAAAAAGTGGCGTTGGTATGGCATTATCGGTGCAATTTATCTTTCCCAAATTTGTAAATCTCGCTTGGCGCAAGTCTGTATTCTCAGTACCCCCATCTTTATTTTTGTCCTGTCGCGGTTAATTCGTCCTTATGTATTAATGTTTTTAGGAAGTGCTAGCATCATTGGTGGTATTCTCGCTACCAATATTATGAATGCGGTAGCTGCCTTCTGGAAAAATTTTAAAGCGCAACGAGCAGCATCCAGTAGAGTTAGAGCAGCCTTAAAAGAAATTGCTTTTTATCGCGCCGAAACGGAAGCACCAATTTGGGGACATGGCATCTTGCAAATGGGTCCTCACGTAGTAGAATTTATGCCCATCGGTTCTCATCATACTTGGGCAGGATTGGCTTTTGTTAAAGGCATGGTTGGTTTTTATTCTTTAGCTATTCCCATGTTTTTAAGTTTCTTATTTTTGTTAGTCAAAGCCCAAAGCGATCGCGATGCAGCTACAGGATTAGCAATTCTATTTATTTTATTTCTCTATACCTTCGGTGAAAATTTAGAAATTTTAGCTTATCTCTATTGGCCTGGTTTAATTATGATGGGTATTGCTTTTAGTAAAAATAAGACTAGACAAAGTTGTTGATTGCTATATTAAATGTTGTCTTGAAAAAATATTTGCCCATTTTTTGGGGCAAGTAAAATCATGACAAAATCACTCAAAAAATATCCACCCTAAATTAAACAAATGTTATTTTATTTTTGTCTGATAAATGCTATCGTCTAACCTTTCTTTTAGAGCATATATTTCTTCAAGCTGTTCTTTTAGTTTGTTAGTTTTGGCTCTATTAATACTAGCTTGTTTGATTTTTGCTGGTAAATCGATCCAGTTTAACGGTTTAACCAAATAGTCAGTAATACCCACATCAAAACTACGATAAATAGAATCGCGATCGTCAAGGGCAGTCATCATAAAAATTGGTGGACATTGAATACCTAAAATACTTTTGAGTTTGAGACAACAAGTAAAACCATCTATGCCTGGCATGACTGCATCCAATAATATTAAGTCAGGAGTTTGTTGTTGGCATATATTTAAACAAGCTTCTGCACTATCAGCTTCTAAAATAGAATAGCCTTGGATATCTAAAATACCAGCAGCAGTCATACGGATACTAGCATCATCATCAACAATCAGAATTAGTTGGTTGTTAGTAGTGTTTTTATTAGTCATGATTAAATTACTAAAATTAAAAAAATAGATTTTGTAAGTATTACGTTGAACTGATTAATATTTAATATCGATCGCTTTTTAAACAAATTGAACCGCAAAGCGATCGCGCAAAATTTGGAGTTGTTGGCTGATACCAGTTAACTTAAGAGCTAAACCTTCGCATCCTCGATAGAAAGAGAGAGGTAAAAGTCTGAGGAGATAAGCTGCCAATAGAGTTTGCACAGTGCGATTAGGTTCGCTTACGATGATTTGCCAATGAGTAGCTAAAGCTTGATGGACTAAATTGACTGCCATTGCACCATTTTTAAGACGTACTGCACGACGGGCTAAATAACGTAGTTGAAAGGCTCTGGCAGAGTTTTCCCACTTAGCTAAGAGTTGGGGAGAACGATCGCGATGTTTGGTAATCATTTGTTCCCAAGAATCGTATTGTTTGAGAACATTTGCCGATAATCCTTCGCCGTTGACACGATATAAAGTTAATGCTTCTCCAATCCCTTCTATTTTCCAAGGGGTTTCCGCTGCGATCCGCAACCAACATTCAATATCTTCTGATTGACGGAAATTTTCATCAAAGTAGAAGTTTTCTACTTCTCCGTGTAGATTAGCTGGAAAACAAATTGCTGCAAATACTTCTTTACGAATTACGGGGGCTGAACCATTACCGATAGGATTACGACAGAGAAGATGAGAGGGAGTGATATCTTTTAGTTTGGGCATTTGGTAAATACCTAACGCTAATCCTTGTCCGTCGATAAATTGAGAGCGACTAAAACTAACTCCCACTTGAGGCGAAGACTCTAGATGTTTGACGTGCTGGGCTAATTTTTCAGGCAACCAGAGATCGTCAGAATCGAGAAAAGCTAAATAATCTCCTTGAGCGTGACGAATACCTGTATTTCTTGCTCCCGCTAAACCACGATTCTGTTGACTAATAATTTTAATCCGAGAATCATTAAACTGTTGACAAATGTCGATACTGCGATCGGGAGATTCATCGTCAATAATTAATAATTCAAAATGGGGATAAGTTTGATTTAGAACCGAATTAATTGTCTGAGCAATGTAGTTTTCAACATTATAAACAGGAACAATTACAGATACGAGCTTCATGGAATACCTTAACTTGTGATTGCTCTCATTATTGCTAGCTCCCATTAGCGATCTCGTTTGTTTTGCCAATCTATTGGTATAACTTTTTGTATAACTTAGGATAAATGGTTAATGACCAATGAAATAACTGGTCAAGTTTCAATTTAAAGATTACAAAGGAGAAATAAAAAAAAGCCAAATTTGACTAATAATTATTTATGTCAGAACGGGAAAAGATTCGTCATCTACTAACCATCAAAGACGGACAAGGAAAAAAAACCTATAGACTAGAAGCAGAAACCTATTCTCTGGGTCGAGATTCTAGTAATTCTATTGTGCTGCACGGCTCATCAATTTCTCGACAGCACGCAACTATATTACGTATTCCTTCGGCAGATGGCGATCGCTCTTCTTTTCGTATTGTTGATGGTAGTTTTAATGGCAAAAGAAGTACTAATGGTATCTTACTTAATGGTCGCAAGTGTCTTTCTGGAGATCTCAAACACGGAGATACAATCGAGTTTGGTAATAAAATTCAAGCCAAATATTATGCTTTGTCAAACCTATCAGATTCAGAATTCTCTCAAATCGATCCCCTCGAAGATGTTTCTACTTTTTTATCCAAATCTGCTAATTCAGACCAAACTTTAATTGCTCCCCCAAATAATTCTACCGAGGCTAATGATATTGCTCTAGCACGATTGGCTTCTTTTCCCGAATTAATTCCCAATCCCATTGTAGAAATAGATATCCAAGGAACAATTACCTATCTCAATCCCGCAGCAATTCGCCAGTTTCCGCAATTAAAAAAGGTGGGAAGCCGACACCCAATCGTATCAGATTTTCCCGCTTTAGTGCATCAGCAAGCAGAACATTCCTTTACTAGAGAAATTAGTTTTAATAGTGCCTTATTCGAGCAATCAGTCCATTATTTACCTCAAAGTGATCTAATTAGAATTTTTATCACCGATATTAGCGATCGCCAACGAGCAGAAAGAGAAAGAGAACAGCGCGATCGCTTATTACAAGAGGCGATCGCAGCCCAAGATCTAAACCTGGAAGAACGGCTACAACATTTACTCCAAATTGGATGTGAATCTTTTGACTTAGAAGTTGGTTTTGTGAGCAAAATTGAACATAATTTTCTTCATCAACAAGCTATATATTTCTCTAGCAAGTTACGGTCCCCCTGGAATTTAGCCGATCTTCCCCAAGAAATTGATTGGGAATTCTGGCAGAAAACCTTAACCCAAAAAGAACCGATTTATCTTCATCAAAAAGAAGATAATCATGCTTTAATTTCTAATATCTTCTATTTCGGTATAAGTATCTTGGTAGGGAGAAAAGTTTACGGTATTCTAGGTTTTCTGGGCAAAATACACCGACAGTCTTCGGTTAACCAAGCAGATCGCAAGCTCTTAAAGCTCATGACTCAATGGTTAGGGAGTGAAATAGAACGACAACAAATTCAAATTAGTCTGGAACAATTATTAGCCAGAGAAACTCAACAAAAAAGTCTATTAGCCAAACAAAATCAAGAATTCGATGCTGCTAACAAAGCTGCTTCAGCAGCAAATCAAGCCAAGAGTCAGTTTTTGGCAATTATGAGCCATGAATTGCGTACACCCATGAATGCAGTGATTGGGATGACAGGGTTGTTATTAGATACTTCATTGAGTTTTCAGCAGAAATATTTTACTGAAATTATTCGTCGAAGTGGCGAGACTTTAATGGCTCTGATCAATGATATTCTCGATTTTTCTAAGGTTGAAGCGGGAAAAATGAGCCTGGAGCAACATCCCTTTAATTTGTATGCTTGTCTGCGGGATGCTCTAGAACTGGTAAGATCTCAAGCTAATGCTAAAGAAGTAAAATTATGTTATCAAATTGATGAATCTATTCCTCAGAGTATTGTTGGAGACATCGCTCGATTAAGACAAATTTTGAGCAATTTACTCAGTAATGCGGTTAAATTTACCGATAAAGGTCAAGTAGATATTTTCATCACAGGGGATTTATTAACAGAGCGAGAAAATACCTATCAAATTCAATTTATGATTCAAGATACTGGGATTGGTATTACTCCTGAAAAACAACAATTTTTATTTAAACCTTTTAGTCAGGGTGATGCCTCGGTAAATCGTAAATATGGCGGGACGGGTTTAGGTTTAGCTATTTGTAAACAGTTAGTGGAATTAATGAATGGCTCTATTTGGGTTGAAAGCCACGGTAGTGTAGCTGGTCATCCTGACCCTAATTGGCAGCCAACTAATACTACTGAAGATACTTGCGGTGCAAAATTTTATTTCACCATTGTGGCAGAATCCAGTTTATCGGGTTTTCTCCCTGAAACTGGTGAAGAGACTGATAAGTGTTCTACTATAGCTGGCACAAAAAACCAAAAAAATCTCAGAATTTTACTAGTGGAAGATAATAGCGTTAATCAAAGAGTTGCTGGTTTAATTCTGGAAAAATTAGGTTATCGAGCAGACATTGTCAGCAATGGCTTAGAAGCAGTTAATTCTGTGCAAACCGTCCCTTATGATTGTGTCTTGATGGATGTAGAAATGCCAGAAATGGATGGTATTACGGCTACCAAAAGAATATTGGCACAAAAATTAGCCAAAACTCCTTACATTATTGGTTTAACCGCTTATGCTCTATCTGAAGACCGCGACCGCTGTTTGCAAGCGGGGATGAAGGACTTTGTAAGTAAACCAATTCGAGTTGAGGAATTAGAACGAGCATTACAAAAAGTAGTTCCCCTGATTGAACAACCTAATAACGAATGCAACCATCATGATTTTACAGAAGATAGCCATCCACAAGTAGTTGAATCTCCTACCAAAGCTGAACAATCAATCCTCGATTTAAGTGTTTTAAACTCTCTGCGCCAGCTAGCAGGAGCAAAAGCTCAGGATTTATTAACTAAAATTATCAATCAATATTTTGAAGATAGTCCCCAACGATTAAAAGCGATCGCCCAGGCTCTAGAAGATCGCGATACCGAGGCTCTACGTAAAGCTGCTCATGGTTTTCGTTCCAGCAGTGCTAACTTAGGAGCAATAATTATTGCCGATTACTGCAAAAATTTGGAAAATTTGGCTCGTGCTGGAGAAATCCCTGAAAATCCAGAGACTCTAGCCGAACTAGAAACTAAATACGAAAAAGCCAAAATTGCCCTACAACAAGCCATTAAACATTGAACATTGAGCATTGAATATTGAGCATTGGGTATTGAATATTAAACATTTAAATGATGACAAAAAAAAATGTAACTTACTAGAAAGCTTATCAATTCGCTATTAGAATGGTTAATGCCTACAAGTATTCGATCGAAGAGAAAAGGGAATTTATTTTGTCTAAGCAATTACTCAAAAGTGGAACTTCAATTGGTCCGATTATCTTCAATTAAATATTCCGAGAATTGATCTAATAACCTGTAGAGTTGATTTTTTTGACAGGAATAATGGTAATTTCCAACTCAACTGGTTTACCAATTTTCTTGGATAAGAAATCTCTCACCAGATCGGTTTGTTTTTGAGATACAGAGTCAACTGGTGCAGCGACCTCTATTTTCACCAGTACATAGTCCTTTTTGGGTATAGCACGGATCGATCTAACATCACTATTGGCAAAAGTCTTGGTTTCCGAAACAATTAAATCTGAGATTAGATAGCGTACATTATTTTCGATAATTAGTTCTCGCATTGAGAAAGAGAGGGGAACACCTAAAAGAAACATTACCGCAGTGGACATTACCAATCCCCCCTTAGCGCGATCGATATTACCGTAAGACTGGAATAGAAATACTATGCTGCCAAAAAAGATAATGCAAATTAGATTGGTTAAAAATAGTAAAGATGAGCCTAAGGCAATATCTTCTTCTCCTAAAGATAAACCAATCCCAACTACGCTAAGAGGAGGAACTAGGGCGACAGCGATCGCTACTCCTGGTATAGCATTAGAAATACTACGGCGAGTATTAGCAAAAGCACCTGCCATCCCTGCTGCCATAGCAATACCAAAATCAATTAAAGTGGGGTTAGTACGGGAAATTATTTCAGAATCTACCGTTTTTAAGCCAATAATTGAAGCTGTCAACCAAGAAGCAAAAATAGTTAAAACTATACCCTTTAGAAGCGTTAAACTAGAGCGTCGCAGCAACTTCCGATTACCCATTGCTGTAGAATAAGCCATCCCTACTATTGGTCCCATTAAAGGTGCAATAATCATTGCCCCGATAATAATCGCTACACTATTACCGAGTAATCCTAAAGTAGCAATAATGGCTGATAGCCCCAACATAAAATGGAAGCTAAAACTAGGAACAGATAAACGCCACAAACTGCGGTTAAGACTAGCAATTGGTGTAGCTTTTTCCTTTACCCAATGCCAATTACCGTTTTCTAAATGCCAAAGTTTTTTAACATTAAACGTGCGATGAATTTTCCTCAGAATACATTTAATGTAGGTAACGTATCGAGAATTCAAACTAGTTAATAACACCATTGCTTTATTGTGACTCTTGAGCTTATCTTGCTGAAGACAAAATTTCTAATGATCATAAACTTCTGTTTCAATAGAAAAATCTTCTACATCTCCTCTGTTACCCCATTTTTGTTCTTCTTCAACTATTTCTGTGTCTGAATCAGGTTCGGAAATACTATATTCTCCTAGCTCTTTTAAATCATCTTTGATGGAGATAGATTCTTCTTCACTAGAAAAATTCCAGTCGATATTTGCTTCTGTTGTGTTGTCTTTTAAGAAATCATACTCTGAGGTATTGGTTTGAGCATTCAAAGGCAAGCTATAAGTACTTAGTATTGCTCCTAGGGCGATCGCTTGAATAAAAAATTTTTTCTTTATTATTAATATGTTTAACATAGAAAATAACTTAAGCCATAGATAAATCCAACTAGATCTTATAAGACAAACCGCAAATAAATTTCTTTAATTAGTAAGATCTTAGTATCTATCTTTAGATAGAAACATTTAATCTCACAGCAAATACCATAACCAAATATGAGTATTAAGGACTAACAAAAGACGTAGTTATAAATAACCACGCCTGTAAAACTTATTACCTTACCTATTACTGTTACAGTCGAGCAGGAAGTCACCTTCCTACCCTCTGATTCAAAACCGTGCTTGCGGGTTTCCTCGCACACGGCTACTCCCTGCTTTTCGAGATGGTTTTATTTCCTTGTGTGGCGATAGCCACTTATCCCAC
>JAAUYH010116816.1_pt1 | contig 12718 bp, 6 predicted proteins | sample 7278061 | NCBI WGS metagenome assembly JAAUYH01 (sample SAMN14350203, study PRJNA611818) | marine sediment metagenome | isolation source: surface marine sediment (0.6m) | place: French Polynesia: Moorea | collected 2018-08
CTTACCTTGAGAAATGGTTGTTTTTATCCTTCAATTAGCAGAGAAACAAAACCGCATTTACTAACCGAAATAACCTTGCAACTTCCAGATTTTATTGATTCTGATTGGGTTAGGGAGGTACAAGTTCGTCCTTATTTAGGTGAGTTATGGGTTGATTGGGTAATTGATGACGGTAAACAACCAATTGAACTTAACCCCAATCTTGATTACACCCAAGCATGGAGTTTTGACCACGGTGGTACAAACTGGTTAACAGGTGTTTCAACTCGTGGTCAAAGCCTGATTATTGATGGTCGCAAGCTCAAATCGATGAACCAAGGTTACTGTCGCTTGGTTGCCAAATATAAGCAAGGAAAATCTGATTTCTACTGGGATTTTAATCTTGACCGAGTGCAGCGTAAACGCAACAACCAGATGAGAGATGCCGTTAATAAAGCAGCTAGGTTTATTATTAACCAATGCTTGAATGACCGTGTAGGAAATCTTGTTATTGGTTGGAATGACGGTCAAAAGAATGGCTCTAATATGGGCAAGCGCGGCAATCAAAACTTTGTTGTTATTCCCACAGGGCGATTAATTGAACGTCTTAAACAACTTTGTCCAGAGTACGGAATACAACTAACAATTACCGAAGAAGCGTACACATCAAAAGCGTCTTACCTGGATGGCGATAGCCTCTACAAGCATGGTGAAAAACCCGCAGGATGGAAACCGTCAGGTCAAAGGGTAAAGCGTGGATTGTACAAAAGTCGTGATGGACATTTTATTAATGCAGATTGCAACGGCAGTGCCAACATCATGAGAAAAGTAGCCACACAGCTAGGATTAAACTTAGCCGAGGTGGGTAGGGCATCTTTGACAGTGCCACAGCGATATGACTTGTTTACGCGATTAAATAAATCATATCGTAAACGTTGCGTAGCCCGGATTTTATCCGGCGTAGCAACATCCGTTTAGAATCCCCCGTGTTTCCAACCGGGGGAGATGTCAAATTTCTGTTGCAATATTCAATCGACCTCTTGCAAAAGTGCCTTTTACCTGGTGAATTGCACTTCCAAAAAGGATAACCAGGAGGCAGAACCTCAACTCCCCTAGTTACCAGCGTGACGCTGGTAACTAGGAACTAGAACATAGGGACGACGCCAGAATTTGAGATTTTACTCAAGCTGATAAGCGGTATAGTACTCTGCCTGGAAATTCTTCTTGGTTAATTCGAGCATAAAGCCGCAGACAGGCTAAAACTTCCCCGGGAATACCCCCAACTTTCATTGGAAGATCCTCCTTGGATAAACTATGGACATCTGCATAAAGTCCTGATAATTGGCGAATTTGCACATCACAACCTGCTTCTTTTGCCCTCTGTCTAACTTTCTGAAGTATGATGCGTCGCGATTTTTGTTTTAGGTTCCCCCACCAGGAGTAACGTTCCGCTGGTGGGACAAAAACTAGGGAGTTTATTGCCTCATCTATGTCAATCCAGGCATGAAGAATTAACAGTATATTTCCATTTTCCTCAGCCTTTAGTGTACGTTGGAAGCGATTTATGAGAGCTTCAATGTACTTAATCCGTTGTTCTGAATTTGAGTGTAAAGATATCACATCAAAGCGATTAACTGTTTTCAAGGCATGGTGTAAGTTTGGTTCTATATGAATAAATTTTTTACAGATAGACACAAGACTTGCCAGTAAACGCAAATCCTCAGATATGTTCTGTTGGTAAAATTCAGGTTCTAAAGGTGCTTGGGTAGAGAAGCACAATCCTGTAGTTTGTATACTTCCAGCCAATCCAGGGTAAATATCTTGGTTACGAATGAAGGGAAGTTGCACAAGATTAGATTTATCTTCTTTAGCTCCTACTTTTTCTGCACAATTTAAAGCCTTCTGTCGCCAAAAGTCAGCCATTTGTTCTGGAACTCGTAGCAGTTGACGTTGAATTTCATTCCATAAATCTGGGTCTGTCTGACTTTGGAGTGGGGAATCCCCCAAATACCTAGTTAGTTCTGGGTCAGAGTTGAAATCTGATTTTAAAGGGTTCAGTTTTAACTCACTTGTGGGTGTGGGGTGAATGGAAATGTTAGCAGGTGATGTCATTGGTGGAATATCTTCCCCAGAGTCATCTGGTTTGGGTGGTAGAACTGGGTTTTGGCTTTGATTAGTTTCCCTAGAAGGAGGGGGTGGTTGCACAGGAGGTTGTAGGAGAGTCTGGATGTCTTGCACCACCTGATTACATATTTGGACTCCAGGATCTTGGGGAAAGTCTTTTTGAGCTTGCTCTAGAGCAGCTTTTAACCCGCACAAGCTAAATTTGAGTAACTGAGCTAACTCCGAGTTCTCCACTGCTAATAGCTGGTGTAGGTGCTGCATAAATATTGCCTCCAATCCTACTTTTGTTCGCTTAATATGTTGGTTACCAAAATCAAAAAAGGTCTAATGTATGCCACAAAATGGGTCACGATCCGCTTCTACTTCATTGGGTTGCAGTTCCAGTTCGGTACGAAAAACACATCCTGGTTGATGGAGACATTTTTGATCGCTTGATTCCCAATAGGGGACTTCTCCAGCGTGCATCCGCAAAATACCTTTTTTATCTAGAGTCACCCGATATTGGCAAGGGTAATCTGTAACTACATCTGGTTTTTTCAATTCGCCAATTCTAATCCATTTTTTGGTGTTGTTTTCATCTGTATGATAAATGTAGAAGGTATGTTGGTTGGTTTGAGGAAAGGGAGGTAAGGGGTCACTGATTAAACCAGATCCTTGCTGTTCACTGTCGCTACCATAATAAAATTCTTGGAGTGGTTGAGCATCACTATTATCAGCTTTAAATACTGGGTGATAAGCATTTGGTCGATCTACAGTTGCTGTTTCTAGGACATTCACGGCAATATCACCATTGTTTAATTCTTTTTCGGTTTTTTCCGTACAAATATTCCACTGTAATTTCCCATCAGTAGTAAATAAGGCTGGTTTTTCTGGACTGGGGTCAGCTTTTGCGATGGTTTCTCCTACATTAATACCGTCATCGGAACTATCAATTAAATAATAGGGGTTTCCCCGACAAATTAAAACATTAATTTGCAGTGCTGAATCAATCTCAAATTGGATTTGTATTTGTTGAAGAAAGGTAGACTCATTCAAGCTTGGTTCTGATTTCTGAAGTTCTTGCCACAGTTTGTTACCATCAAAATTACCCCAAAGTCGAACATCTCCCCGGTCATAATCTTGACGGTAGATAATGTTACTTAATTGTATGCCTAGCCATTCAGTACGAGTTTTTGCTACTGTGTCTTGGGGAGAAATTTGATAAAGTTCTTTTCCGGCTTTGAATATGAGTAATAAGTCTTGGGTTGGGGTTTTTCGTTTGAAGTTGCAAGGTAAATTGTAGAATAAGTTTTTAACATCAATTTCTAGCTGATTAGCTCCCTGACGCAACAAATCTTTAGACTTTTCGGGGTCAAATCTGAGTCTACGCAATTTCTCGGCATAACATGCTCCTGCTGAGGTGGCTAGCTTAGTAAATTCGAGGACAAAGGTAATCCGTTCTGGATTCCACACGAAATATTCAGACTGACTAAATTCCTGGTAAATTTGACGCTGTACTAGGTGGAGGTTACAAGTTTTTCCTGATAAAATTAACCAATCAACTTTTTCTGTTTGTTGATCATTGTGATTATTTTGGTGTGTATTGGGAGAACCCAAGCGACTTTCCATTAGTCCCCTAGCAATCCCGATGGCTTCTTTGATGGCTGAGGTTGCTGCTCGTTCAAATTGCTGGTTGTCGAGGGTAATAGTTAGACTGCTGGGATTTTGGCTCTGAAATTTAATCGCAGCTTGGTTAAGCAGTTCGGAAATTTTTTGTTCTGAGAGAGTAAAGTTCAAGGGAGAACCATCTGTTGGTGGCTGTTGTCCAAGTTGGAGTTTGGCTGTTTCTGCATAGTCCCAGAGTGTATAAAAAGTTTGTAAGCGTTGAGGAGCTTGTGCCCAACGAGTAGGTAATACTTTTTCCGCAGTATCAAGAGCCTCTTTGTAGGCTATAGTATCGCTTTCTGGGTTTTGTTTGTCTAGACATTGCAACAGCGAACCTCCTTTAAATTTTCCCTGTTCTAGGAACTGATCGCTCAACCCTCCACTAATAAGTAAATCTTCTAGTTTGTCGCTTTCTAAATCACCATTTGTTACTGCTGTCAGCAAGCAGTCAGCGATCGCTACTTTCAGTAATCGAAACACACGTAGGGTAATTAATTCACCACCTAATTGTAAGTGACCAGAAGATCCTAAGAGTTTGGGTGTAAGTTTATAATAGCGTCCTCCTAAACCCCGGTCTTCAGCATTAGCGAAGGAAGGAGTTTTATCTTCCAGGGTGAGTTTAATCAAAGCGATATCAGTGGTTCCTCCACCAATATCTAAGACTAGGACATTTTGCGACCATGTGTGACCTTGGGGACGACAACGGGTTTTAAAGGACTCAATACCAATATTGAGATTACCACCAAATTCTCGCCAGAGGAAAAATATTGCTACAGAAACTGCTTCGTCATAAGCTGTTTGCGCATCCTCAATACCGGGAAGTTGTTCCACCAGTTCTTTCACCTGTTTACGCACAATTGGTGGTGCTACTGCTGGATAAGTGACCACTGCTGTGTGAAAATCACCTTCAGAGAATTTGCGCTTTCCCCGTTGACGGTAGTCTTCGGTTAACTCTACTAAGTGTCCCCAAGCAGCTTGAATCATTTGGTTGACGCTAATTTTGTCCTCTTGTTTACCATCGATACTAATTAGGAATTCCCGCTGTTGACCAAAGTAGCGTTTGGGTGAATGGTGAAACTTGCTAATAATTTTCTGTAGGGAACCACTTTCTCCTTGGTCGATTGCTTTTTTTCTATTGTTACTTGCCTGTTCTCCCATTTTCACTTTTAGGGGATTGAGGTTTTCAATTTCTAATTCACTGGGAATTTCTGTATCCAAGCGATTAATGTCAAGAATCACTGGGATGAGATTTTGAGACTCTAGGGTAGGTACGCGGAACACTTCATGGTATATTTGATAAAGTTTTTTACTAACAGCTGTGCGGAATTTTTCACTATTAACTAAACATAGTTCAATTTGACGAATAGCTTCTAGAAATTGTTGTTGGTTATCACCTGCAAAAACTTCATGTAACCGACTCGGTTCTATTTCTAGAGTTCTGCTAATGTCATGAATAAATTTTTCCCATTCACTAGCACTGACATCAGGTAAAGCAGTAGTAGCAGGTGAACTTAACCATGATGCTAGGAGTTTACGCAATCGCATTTCTTGTTCTTTGGGTAAGATTTCTGCGATTGGTACTTCAATAGGATCGAAAAGTGTCACTGTGGAATTAGAGGTACCAAAATCTAAAGCTAACCAACCAGGAAATCTTTTTTGGGGTTTAGGTCTATCATTACCTAAAAAATATAAATGACAATCAGTCTTGATATTTTTGGGTAGAGACTGGATGGGATTTCCCTGTGCATCGCTATCAAAATAATCTACTTTTACCTGCAAATTACAATTGACTGGCTGTGTCAAAGGTTGATTAAGTTGACAGGGATTTGCATTTATTAGCCATGAAGAAGTAAGAGGTTGTAGTTGCTGATAAATGAATTTCGTATAAGCTTTTTCAATTTGTGTTGCTAATTCTGCTGGTGTTCCATTTACAGAACAAATAATACGGGAAATATGAGGGATGTTATTTCCATCAGCAATAATTTGGATTTTGGGTAGTTCCAGAAGTAGAGGTTGATTTTCTGGATTTTTCAGGGAAAATTGAGATGCAATTTGAATTTTTACCGCCATTTTCCTATTTATATTTAATAGCTTATGGATGATATTGATATTTTATAAGTAGGTAGGTAGAAATAAAGGGAACTAGTTAGGGTCGTCATTTGTCATTGGTAAAGGTTTCAGGGTTATTTACGTTATTATGTTGTTATTGTGTTTATTTACGCCTAATTTTTTGCAATTTTTTCGTTTATAAAATAGCAATTATTTACTAACTATTGAATCGAAGTAATCTCCGCCAGAATCTGAAGCCAGTCAGGAGTTGATTTCTGATTTTCCTCATTATCAACTGCAATATATCTGAGTAATGCTTCTTTTCTGGAAAGATTTTGTAGACAGAAAATGATAATTTCTAAAATCCCCGAAATCTCATCATTAATTTGCTGATTGATTTCGCTTATATATTGGACTAGATGAAGACTGGCAATAGTATTAATTTCATCTCGTAATCGTAGTACTAAAAGCAAATGATTAGCATTTTGAGGATTAGTTGAAATCTGGTCTGGTGACCAATCAAAAATTTGTCCTATGTCGTGTTTTTCATTGGCACGTGCTAGGGGAAATATGGGTTCAGATGCAATTTTATGTTCTTTAGTCGTGATTTCTGAAATGATTGCATCTTCCCATTGTTGAGGGTCATATCCATGGAATAATTGAGAGAACAAATCGGCTTCTTCATCACCAAGTTCTCTTCTAATATCTTGTTCCATTTCTGGTTTGAGAATTGCTTTTAAATAGTCTCGCTCTGAAGCTACTTGACTTGATAATCTGCTTAATAAGTCTATAACTGCTTGGTGGATGCGAACGCGAGCAAAATCTGACAATTCTTCGATAGTCTTTGCAAATGGCGGATAAAAATCTTCGCTTTTGGTGGGGATATTAACCCGATTACTCTGTGCAAATAATTTACCAGCTGCTCCTTTCGATTCTGTAAGCGAAATGGCACCATTGACGGTTTTGTTAAACAATAAAGTCCACTGTTTCCAATTAAGTATTTTATAGGTTAATTCGTCTTTCACCACATCACTAACTGCAATTCCTCGACGGTCTTGGAGTGGTTCTTGACCTAAATTTCTTTGGAAATTTCTATAGGTTTTATATAGGCTATCGATAGTAGTGCGTAAGTCAATTAAAGTTTGACTTTCTGCTGTGGGTATCCCTTCTTCTTCTATGATTGCTAATATTTGTTTGAGCCTTTTTTGCTCTGACTGCAAATTATCTGCAGCTCGACGAGTGTCTAACTCTAATTGCTTCAAACCGTGAGTTGCTACGTGTTTCTGAATCAATTCCCGCAGTTTACCAATACCACCATCTTGAGCAAAGTAACTTAGCTGTTTCCCCAGGGTGCTGCGGGGTTCCGTTTCTAACAGTCTTTCACTTAACCTCCCCCACTTCTGACGCATCCGCTGGGACTGCTGCAAATAACCAGGATATTCCAAATTAGCTAAAAACTCGTCAGAACCTGCTTTCACTGTACTGTCACGTTTTGCTAAGTCTGCTAACCCCATGAGTTGGTCTAACAAAACGATACGATCTGGTTCAGTGGTAAAAGCTGAGGCATTATCAATAGTAGTATTGAGGATGCTGAGTTTTTGGAGAACGGTTTCTTGGGTTAAGAGAGTATTACTAGCAGCATCATCAATCAGTTTGTCCAGTTCTCTTTCTCTTCCCTCACTTTCTAAGGGAAGTTGATTGAATCGACCTATACCCACAATAATTAGGTCTTTTAGGTCTTGTTGAGGTCTTTGCTGCTGCATCATGGTAAAGATTTGATTGGCGCGATCGCCCCCTGGAGACTTACCATTTAATAAGATGAGAATGGTCTGTACTTCTGATAATTCCCGCAGTGACAAAAAAGTATCCCGCACACCAGAATTAGCTGCTCCTAAACCAGGAAAATCTAGGAGAATAAAATCAGCAATACCACCACCAGTGGAAAGATTCCAAATTTTCTGGGATATTTTGACATCAATATCTACCCGTCGGATCAGGGGAAAGCTTTTTTGTAATAATTGTTTTGGTAAACTCTGGGGTGTCTTCCCCAATGGGATGGGAACTTTCGGTAAGTCCTGAAAATTAAGAGTTTGAATTGCCATGGGTATCTCAGGTAGCTTCAAACCCTCACGAGCTGTGGTAGCATCTATGGGAAAGCGGTGACTACACATAGCTGTCCCATAAGAAACATAAGCGCGTACAAAAGTTACCAACTCCCGCAGCAAATAACGTAGTTCCAAATTGTTACTGCTGTTCCATGTTTCTTCACACCAATTGAGGATATTATCCCATGTCTTGAGTTCCCCCGAGGGAACCGCATTCACTCCTGCTGCTTTTGTCCGACGGTTTGCTTCTTCCAGCATAAAACGCCAGCATTCTTGCACCTCTTGATGAGAAAGATACTCAATAGTAAAGTTATCAATCTGAGTGGTTTGAAACCCATCTTGGGGAATCAGGTGGATAGCAGTAACGTTACCCGTAGTAGGGTTTGCACTCACTGGTAAAGCATCTGCATATCCAATCAAGCTACCTAAAAGCAAGGTTTTACCACTACTAAATTCCCCCATGACACCGATTTTAACTGGGGAAGTAGCAAGTTCAACGGTTTTGTGCGCAGCTTTCCCCAGTTTAACTATACAGTCATCCAGGCTAGCAGGAACCCAATCTTCTAGTTTCGATGGGTTTTGGGGTACTAAATCTAGTTTCTGGAGGATAGATTCGCCATAGCGTTTATAGGAGTCCAATGTTTCTGGTGTCATTATTCCTCCCCCCCTGTTAAAAGTAGCTTATTTTTACATCTTAAACTCAGGTGTAAACTTTTGCACTTGTATGAAATGATTTCTTAATTTCAATACTTTCACCAGATGTCTAATATAAAAAACCCACATTCCGCACTCTAGGTATCACAAGTTCATCAGTACTATAAAACTGTCTAATGAGTAGTAATGATATTTTCAGCAATTATTAAGATGGAGTGATTAGAGGGGAGAAAATTGGCTGTTCGGTACTTAGTAGGTTAAGAGGATGTTTGTCAAGTCTAAAAGCTTACTTAAAACCTCTGTGGGTAAACCTCTCTCCTACTAGTTCAGAGGTTTTGAAACCCCCATTCCAGCATTAAAAGTTTTTTCGCTTCCCTCTCGTTATTCCCCTCTCGTTATTCCCCTCTCGTTATTCCCCTCTCCCATTGGGAGAGGGGTTAGGGGTGAGGGTAGGAGAGGGGTTAGGGGTGAGGGTAGGAGAGGGGTTAGGGGTTAGGGGTTAGGTTTTTAGGGTTGTGATGTTAGACATAATACTTTTTAAACATCCTCTAAGGGTAGTATGTAAAAAGGTAAATTTAAGCTTTGAGACAGTAGTTTCGTTAAATAAATTTTGAAATGAATTTAAGTAAGTAAGCGGAAATAAACACAACTATATTACGAAACTTAAATAAAGAGTGAAACCTTTACCAATGACAAATGACAAATGACGACCCTAACTAGTTCGCTTTATTTGTACCTACCTACTTAACTTATAAGTACTTATGCAAAATTATTTATATATTTACTATCGAGTTATATAACCTGTTAAGAGTTCCCTATTCCCTGTTTTCTGTTTCCTACCTCAAAAAAAGGTCTAATTAATTTTGCCCAGGTACTTAATTAATCACTACGTAAAGCCATTATCGGGTCTAATTTAGCTGCATTACGTGCGGGAATCACTCCAGCTAATAAACCGACACCAAAAGAAAGTCCAGAACCAATCACAATTGATGAAACTGAAATCACAAAAGGAAAGTTAAAAACTGTTGCTGCACTAAAAGCAATTAAAATACCACCTCCCATACCAATTACACCTCCTAAACTAGAAATAATAATAGCCTCAGCTAAAAACTGATTTAAAATTGCAGAATTATTCGCTCCCACAGCTTTACGAATACCAATTTCTCGCGTCCTTTCCACAACCGACACCAGCATAATATTTGCAATTCCAATTCCACCAACAACCAAAGAAATTCCAGCAATAGCAACCACCATCACTGTCAACAAACTAACTATATTTGTAAAAGTTTTAATAATATCAGCTTGATTAGTAATTCGGAAATCATCAGCTTGGGGTGGGTAGATATTATGACGGATACGTAATAAATTCGTAATTTGAAATTGAGCCGCCATTAATTGTTCTTGATTTCTAGATTTAACTAAAATAGTATTAACTGAAATACCAGCTAAAGCATTGTTACCTACAATCCTTGCGGACATAGTTGTTAGGGGAATATACACTCCATCATCTCTATCTATAGGACCTTGTGAACCTTTAGGTTCCATAATTCCAATGACTTCATAAGCTTCACCTTGAATTCTAATTATTTGACCAACAACATTATTATTATCCCCAAATAAATTACGTTTAGCGGTAGGTGCTAATACTACTACTTGCTTCCTAGCATTCAATTCCCCTTGATTAAAAAATCTTCCAGTTTGTGGATAAGTATTTCTAACTTCAGGATAATTTAAATCAGTACCATAAATAGTTGTAGAAGTATTTTTATCTTCATAAACTACTTGTCCTTGATTTTGTAAATAAGCAGAAACAACCTCCGCAGATGGTGCTTGCAAAGCAATTTCTTTAGCATCTTCCCAAGTTAAAGTACTTGTCGAACCTAGTCCTTGACTAACATTTCCTCTAACTGCATCACCAGGAAATATTTGTAATACATTTGTGCCTAATGATTGAATCTCTTTTTCCGTAGCTTTTTGCACACCTTGACCAATAGAAGTAATACCAATTACAGAAGAAATACCAATAACCATTCCTAACATAGTTAGACCCGTGCGTAATTTATTTCTCCACAATACCTCTATTGCCATAGAAAATATTTCTACATAGTAAATTGAAACTTGATTTTTGTGTGAATTTAAAATCATTATAAACCTCCCAATATCTATATGTTTGATGTTAAATCATACCAATTTAGACAATTATTTAAACTAATTTATGGAGCAGGTGGAAACATACCTTGTGGTTGAGAATTGGGTTTCATATCTGGTGGAAAACTAATCAAAACCTGTTTATCAGCAGTTATTCCAGAACGTATCTGAGTTTTGTTCTTAACAGTAACGCCAGTTTCAACAGGGACAAATTTTGGCTTTTTGTCTGTCCCAACAACAAACACACCACTTTGATTTTGTTGACGCATAATTGCCACAGTTGGCACAACTAAAGTATTTTCTAATTGACCAATTTGAAATTCTGCAGATACATTCATCCCAGATTTTAATAATCCTGCATTATCAGAAACAATAGCTACCTTCACCTCAAAACTAGTGACATTTTGCTCAATAGTTGCTTGAGCAGCAATTTGTGATACTTCCCCTACAAAAGTTTTTTCTGGATAAGCATCTACTAAAATCTTTACCTTTTGACCAATCCGAATTTTGGAAATACTCGATTCAGCTAAATTCGCTACTACTTGATTTTTTGCTGACAACGATAAAATCGAAGAAGAAAGTGCAGAAGACACAACACTTCCTGCAGTTGTTGGTGTGACAAACGAACCTGGTTCTGCATATTTTTTCGCTACTAAACCATCAAATGGTGCCCTAATGACTGTATCATTGATTTGAGCTTGAATAGTCTGTAGCGAACCTCGTGCAGAGTTTACTTGAGCGCGTGCTTGTGCAACATCTTCCTTTCGCGCTCCAATTTGAGTCAATTTTAAGGCTTGTTCTAACTGTTTTACCTTTGCTTTTGCTTGTTCAATATCTTCTGTGCGCGTACCTGATTTTTGTAATGCTAAAGCTTGTTGAGCTTCTTGTACTTCCAATATGTTTTTATCCCGATTTGTTTGATAATTACTGAAGTTTTGACGTGATATTGCACCTACTTTAAATAATTGTAGATAGCGTTGCAATTCCTCTTCTGCTTGCTTCAAAGCTAACTGTGCTTTTTTTAAACGTGCTTGTGCTTGAGCAATATCTTCAGGACGATTTCCCGATATTAATTTTTTCAGATTAGCTTGGCTTTCCTCTAACTGTGCTTGTGCTTGGATAATATCTTCAGGACGATTTCCTGACATCAATTTTTGTAAATTTGCTTCTGCTGAAGTTAATTGTGCTTTTGCTTGGATAAATTCTCCTTGTAAATTTGAGTCATCCATATAAGCAATTATTTGCCCTTTTTTAACGAAATCGCCTTCATTAACCAACAAGCTTTTTAAAATACCAGCATTTTTTGGACTAACATTAACTGTGCGTTCTGACTGAACAGTACCGTTAGCTGAAACTGTAATTATTAAGTTCTGTTTTTCTACTGGAACGGTTAAAAATTGATTTTGATTTTGTGGAATATTAGCAATCAGCAAATGGTGTCCTGTATATATTGTTCCTCCTAAGCAAAGACATCCCAATAGCCACAATAAGAAACTATTTTTATTTTTGTGGTGAGATTTTTGAGTGAAATGAGATGATGAATATGTTTGGCTTTGGACTTTGGTTTTCATGAATTATCTTAGAAAGAATAGGGATATTGTTCAGAAAAATAAAATGACATAAACAATTTTCAGAAAATAAATTGTTCAAATATGAATAAATAGAAAAAATATACTTAAATACTTATAAATTAATTATGCATGAACCTTGTTATTTGGCTGCTTGGCTGCAATATTTGTATTATGCTAACTTATTGATTTCTAAGTCTAGCCAGTTAATGCATAATTATTTGCATGTTTATGCTTGACAAACCAAAACTTTCTATAAAACAGAGGATTTGGAACAAAGCTCACCCTACGCGAACCCTAAATTCCCTCAGTAACAAATCATTTTTATGGTTCTTCCCTAGTGTTCTGTCCCATTAGTTTTGATGGCTAGTTTTATAGTCATATTTATATGACTTTGACTATTAGACTGGGACTTATAGTCCCAGGTGGGTGTGATGGAAACCCCTC
>JAAUYH010220555.1_pt1 | contig 12716 bp, 9 predicted proteins | sample 7278061 | NCBI WGS metagenome assembly JAAUYH01 (sample SAMN14350203, study PRJNA611818) | marine sediment metagenome | isolation source: surface marine sediment (0.6m) | place: French Polynesia: Moorea | collected 2018-08
TCATGATGTAATGCCACATAAAATTTCAAATTGAGTACTGATTCCCCCGTAAATATTTTCTTTCATGCAAAATGAATAAGTTGCAAATGTTGAGCGTTTGTGAGATGCAGAAAGCGCCTTGAATGATTTGACAATGGCTTTCCCCTGTATCTCAAATCCAACCTTGAGAACTGAATTCCGACGTAGGTCATTCATAAAATTTTGGTTTCTGAAATTCTATCTCAGCAATTCCATCAGATTCGTCACACACAAAGTAGTAATAGAATGGACACAGCATAAGACTAAATACCGAAGACATTCTAATATACTTCAAAGCAATTCTTTGCATAAATGAGTAAAAGAGTCGCCAAATTAAACATGCGGAAAGGGTCTAAGAAAACTGCAGTTTTTGAAAACGCTATAAATCTAAAAGGGGAACTGATAATCTGCCAATTGTTCCGATGTGCAACGACGTAAAAGATTTTAATTGCGTGGGTTGCGGACGCATTGTAATTTGCATTGCACTTTTGTCTTGCTATATTTATTGGGCCGTAACCCATTTTGCAATCTTTGGAGCTAAATTTTTAAGACAAAAATATAGAATCTGATAGTGCTGGAGAATTTTCATGAATTCTAACTTAATAGGTATAAGTTACCCTAATGCATTTTGGTATCCTTTCAATTTACAAACGAGTGCAATTGAACCTATAACAATGCAAACATAATAACACGAAAACATGTTATCTGATCCTGAGCGAGAACTGCATGTGATTTAACTCTCTAAAGGTATGCGCTAATCGGTTCTCAGAGGGATTTGAAACAAATATAACAGGAACCGTTCAGATAGTTCATTGAAAGAGCTATTGCGCAGTGTGTATCAAATAAAGTTATTTTATAGGCAAAGAGATAAAAATGGTCATAAAAAACTGGAGCAGTGAAAAAAATAAAACAATCGATGTATATATCAGTAACATTAATCTATATCTATACTTTAGCAGCAGAAACTTCAATCTCAAATGCAACAGGAGGTACAGAATGTTTTATAAAGAAAGCTTAATAAAGTATTAAATAGGGAAAAATAAAGTTTGACGCCTCGTACTATATAACTTCTGCACAAAAATGATTATTGCCTTATAAAATCTAGTGCGTGGAGTGTAATGAGCTAACATAATTTCCTATAATATTGTTTTGGAATAAACAGAATTGTATCTAGTAGTGAAACGATTAGGATACAAAAATATTTTTATTTAATTTTCCAGTGTGTAGTATCATGCAACAACGATCGTAACAATTTCCCATTTATACTGTGATTTAATAAATTAGGATAGCAGATAACTATCTGTAATTAATGAATTGCTGTCAGCCAAAAAATAATATTTAGACCCGCGTACCTCCTGTACAAGATAAATAACCTCGGGGTGTAGACACCGAAGCAGGCGACACTGCGTTTTGAGCCCGCCTACATCGCATCATCAAGGTCCCGATCCTAACGAAAGTCGATAAGAAGACGAATCCTGCCGCAAGCGTAGGTGACCATCCGCGGTTTGACACTTATTTTATCGAAAATTTTCAAAAGATTGAGAGCTTTCGCGAGACAGTTCTCAACGAACTGTCTCGAAACACCAATATCCGGTTCTGGGAAACCCACTGGATGTCCAGTTTTTTCCTAAATCGAGTTTGAATCTCATTCTTCTGCATCTTGAATTTACTTTCTTGTCAAGATTTTCAGTATTGCGAATCTAAAAGACTATCAAATATTCTGGACCCTTTTTGAAATTTGTTTCGAATCATCCTCGCCCAACTCAATTCTTCTTCATGACCAAAGGGGCCAACATAGTGACTTGTTTTCACTCCTTTACTTCAATAATTGACGCTAGATTACATTTGATGTCTTCGTGTTCATAAAACTGTAGCAATAACGAATATAGCTGACGAGGACTCGTATGATCACTAATGAACTATTGCCTTCCTTGCACCTGTATCTTCGCAAGAAAGGCATCAATTTTTCGAAATATGAACGAAATCTGTCCATAACTACTGCCTAGTGGCATATTCGGAAGACCTTCTGAAAAATCCCAATCACCGGGCAATTCTAGATTGAAATCTGAATATAGTAGAACGGGGAGTTCTACAAAATAGACGATGCAAAAATAGGCACTAGTGAGCCCCAAGCAGATTAAAATTTTGCGAAAATTACTTCAAAGAAACTAAAATAAGTACTAGAAGGATATTTTTGACTCTACTTATGCCTCGTTCGATGGAAAATCGAGTCTCATGGAAGCGCATCTACAAGACTCATACAATTTTCAAAATATCAACATTCTCAAAGACAAAGGAAGAGAAATGGTCGGAATTTTTGAACACTACCGAGAGCAGCTGTTAAGGTGATTTCCATTTAAAAAATATATAATAAAATGTAAACTTTGTGACTGTACGCACAAGATCAATCAATATTTTTTCGCAATGACCGTGAGAAAGTAATTATATGTTTAAAAAGTTCTATTGCTGCCGTCCCAGGTTAGATATTTTTGGTGGTCCGGAGGATAAGAAGGGCAGTATGAGGGATAATTAGAGATCAGCTTTGGTTGAACAAGCATCATTCTGAGTAAAATGTTAACCTTCTGTTTATAGAAGTCCCTTTCCGCCTCGTGAGAAAAACGTACTTCATTAGTGGTCCCGACGGCTGCTCTTATGAATACCCAGTGAGCTGACTACGTTCAAGGGTAATGAAGGCGCCTGCGAGTTCTTCTACTTCTATGAGAATGATGCACCCAAGAGTTTGCCGGACAGTGAGGAAGCTGAAAAGATTGTAGTCTAACTAAGTGGAGCGGCGTTCGAATTCTATTTTGACTGCTTCACTCTGGACAATGCTCCCACTGAAGAAACTAAGGACTGTGGTGAAGTGAAAAAAGTGATGCTTGAGAATTCCTCGACCCAGAAGACCCAGTCAGAAATAATGAGAGAAGTTCTCGACATTCGATACAATGGAGGAGATATTCCAACCTTCTTACCAAGGGCTGACACGGTCTATAATCAGGTTAAAGTCAGCGAGAATGTCAAATTTGAGAAACTCCGAAATTCCCTGAAATCTGATTAGATGTTTTTTCTGTTTGCGTTCTTTAGATGATCCAAGAACTATGAAGGCTTAAAGAGATAATGCCTCGGGTACATCGAAAATGTTAAAATGATAGAGGGTTCGTCATCTTCAGTCTTTGAACAGAGGAAGAAGTTCGACAAGGACCCGGAGGAAGACAAGAATGATGAACAACGCAAGCAGGTCGAAAATCTTGACTAGATGATGATGAAACAGCCGAGGCGAGCTACGAAGCATGTGGAACCGTTGTGCTACAAGTGGAGCAAGAAGGGCAATTGCATATCACAGTGTAGGATGGGGCAAGAACCTACTCGTTACAGGTGCCGTAAAAATCATAGAGCTTCCATGTGTCGTTCGAAGGTCATCATATCAACTACATGCACGTATTTCCACCTGAGTTGGTCACTTGGCTGAAAACCGATTTTTCACAAGGAGTAATGGAGCTGTAGAAGAGCAAGATGCGAGGTTCGCCAAGCGAAGTGAATTTTTGGAAGCTAAATGAGCAGGACCATGTGGGCAGAATAATATCATATTCGTGAAAGAAGCTGACCCTGTTGAACAAGACAATACTATGGCAGCGTTCAAGGATCTGCAGATCGATAAACTCTCCGTAAGCAGCAAAGGATGCAGAATGACATTGACGCCTACAATAAGACTCATGCGAAGCCGAAAATTAGTGTAAGGATGAACCCTTACTTCACAGTGTCTCGCAAGACCGCCAAGAAGAGCAGGAAGAGTGGAAAAACCGCTAGTAAGATGTTCATCGCTGAAATGGTGAAGAGAGTCGAGGAGTACGATCTGATAAATATCTTGGCCCAAGCTCAGCCGGTATTACCTTAGGCCATATCGTGCGTGGAGCCATTGATTTTGCCAACAATGAACTGCAGAGGATTCTATTCGGAAACATGGACAAAGCCATTCTAAAAATCACCAGAAAGAATGAGGTTCATGGAGTATCGATGTACGACACCTTGTGGTATGGGTAGAAGTATATTTTGAATTCAGGATGGAATTGTTTGACTGAGGTGCTATATAAAGCGTTGTTCCGCATAAGATGGCGAAGAAACCACACCTCCGTATGAAACCCACCAACCGGGCTATCAAAGTTGCGAACTCTGCTTTGGAAAAATGTATGGGCACATTGAAAGAGATTCCCATAAGCATGGGAGATTTAGTGATACCCATGGATTTTTTTGGTACTTGAAGAGACCCCGTATGATATCCCTATCGGTTTACAATTTATGATTCAGCTTCGAGCACGCCCATATAATTATCGTATGGTATCGAAAATCTATTACGGACCAGTCCCCGAATTAATGGATTATGAGTACGAACAAGATAGTGGTTATACTTCTGAAGATTAATTCACATCAATTAATGCTGATGAAGGTGCACAAGAGGTAGAGGACTAGATAAAAGAGTTGTTTCTGATGCTGCAAGAACCAGAAAAGAATACAGAAAGCGGTGAAGAAGATCAGTTAGTGGACGGCAAACTCTCTCACTTGAATACGAAGAATGCCGAAGCGGTGAAGACGATCATCAGGAACCATACTTAAGCCATTGCAAATTCGTTTGAGGATGTGAGATCATCAACAGTGTCAGTTACACATGGCTTAGAATTGAACTCAGAGAATCCAATATACTAGAAGGCAAGGGGGATGTCAAATTCTCATTATGATGTTTTTCGCAAGCTTCCGGCTGGCATTATCATCCCAGTGGAGTCGTCATGGATATCACCAGTCGTTAGCGCAACGAAAAATGGATCTATTCGGTTTTGTGTCGACTATGGAAAGTTGAATTCGGTGATGCATGCAGACCATTGGCCTCAGTCCAGATTTGGCGAAATTACTTATGATATGAGAGGTACCTCGGTTTTTCAAACGATAGATCTCTTACAAGGATGTTGGTAAATTAAGATGGATGAAATCTGCAAGAAGAAAGCAGTGCTCATTTGTAAGTATAGAAAATTTCAGTTTGAAGTGATGCTATTCGGTCTGATCAACCCAAAAGCCACGTTACAGAGAGTGTGATATTGCAAACGTATGACGCTGCGTCAAAGATGTTGTTATATTCTCGAAAAGCGCTCAGGAGCCAGCTATTTATTTATAAAATGTATTCGTAATCCTGGAGAACGATGGGTTGAGGTCGAGGATCAAGGAAAGTTCTTTCATACAACCAAGAGTGGAAATCTTAGGGCAATTCTTGTATGAAAGTCGTGTTCATGTTCACATCAGAAGCTGAAAAAGTAAGAGACGAGATACTGCCTACTACCCAAGAGAAAGTTCGATCGTTCCTAGAGCTCGCCTCATATTACCGCAGCTCCATGTCAGGATTCGAAAATATAGCCAGACCATTCAATTAAAAAACGCGGGGCAAGGTCAAGTTCGTATTGTCCGAGGACATGCAGATCGCATTCGAAGAACTGAATGTGAAGCTAACATCAGCGCTAGTTCTTGCATATCACGACTATTACAAACCATCCGATGCCTAAAGCAAAACAGTTGGTGGTGTTCTATCTCAGACTGGAGAGAATGGTCGAGATCATCCGATACATTGTTCGAGCGGAGCTCTATCTTCGGCGGAATCGAATTATTCTGCATTTGAAATAGAAGCTCTCGGGGTTATTTTCGAATTGAAAAAATTTCATCATAATTTGAGATCGTACAAATTCAAACAGTAAAACGACCACCAAGCCCTCAATATGTTTTTATCATGAAGGATCCGCATGGGAGGGTAGTGCATCGGTTCACTTTACTCCCGGAATATGACTTCAAGAATTGTTATCCGGCAGGGCGCAATAACGCTTGCCCCAACAATACATCCGAGTGGTAATTGACGATAATCTATCATTCAAGGCAAACGTTAAGGCTATCGCACAATACTTCGATGATCTGCCGGCGGTGAACAGTCAATTTCGATAACACTGGAGTTGAAGAGGAATCCGAAAGACTTTCTAGTCCATAATGAAAGATTGATCCGCGGTACTATGTATGGCATCCGATTTTGCTTCGCATGGAAAGTCGAAAAAGTATCATGAGAGGCTTGCAAGATGAAGACGGAAACTGAGGCTTCAATTCAGCATAGTCTTTGGGAACAGAATGATTTTAGTGGCCCGATATGCGACCAAAATTAGCGAGCTTATGAAGAGCTGTGATGCCACTGAGAAAACGAAATCAGCTACTCCAAAGGAGTTCGCAGATAAGATTACAATCAGTGGATTATTACATACATTGTATATAGACTTCGCAGGAATTTTACCACGAACGAACGCTGAGAATCAATATCTGACAGTAGCAGTCGAGCAGATGTCGAAGTAGCCCGTATTATGGGGGTTAATGGTTAATTTGTTCAACTCGTTAAAAAGAAAATAATCATGCTGTTCCGTCCAACGCAATACATCCTGAGTGGTAATGATCTGATGTTTGATTGGACGGCGGTACGAGATTTTGCACATCGATTCAATATCGAACAGAAGTGCACATCGATGTACACTTTTCAAGGCAATGGCGTAGTCGAACGTATGTTTGGAACCTTGAAGAAAGCGTTGCGGAAATTCACTCTGAGTGAATCCAAGTAGTGGAATGAATTCTTCGGGAACGTATTCTATGGATGCAGACATAGACTGGGATCAGATGAGGTGTAGTCCTTCGAAATACTGATTGATGTCAGACCTGGGTTTGCGACTGAAGCACTTGATGCAATCCCAGAAGAACGGTAATATCAATCGCCCGAACTTTTGAGTCATCGCTGGAATTGGTCTATCGAGCCGAACGATTAGTACCTCGCACCCTCAAAGTAGACGCGCTACTGGATTGGTGATATGGTATTAATAAGGCCCGGTGAACAAGCGGCGGATCCGAAATTTCAAACAAGTACGTGGCTTGGTACTTTCGATGTGGTCTCAGTGCAACGAACTTTATGGATCGGGGAATTTGCCGGGGAAGGAGTTCGAGAAAACCAGTTCACTTTTGGCGTCTACGTTAACATCAATGCAGCGATGTTGAAATTCCCGATGATGAAGTAAAGAGCCACTAATCTGGTACGTATCTAACCGCTTGAAAACCCGCTTGAAAAGCGTGCAGTTTCTTGTTCATAACATCAGTTGCAAGATCTACGAATAATAAAAAACAGAGTCTAGAAATCGAGCAATGTGCGTCAAATTCTTGAGTCGCTAACGGACAGAAATATGATTATTGTCATTTTGCAAACCAAAAGTGGAATCAAAGTACGTGAGCCTATTTCATGCACTCCGTTGGCCAGAAAGAACAAAATTTTTACTGCAATGATGGACTGAGGCCGATAGTTACCACTGCATGCGTACATCTGCAACCAAGAAAAGGAAATAGAAAAATACTTTAAGTGTTCCAGGAGTGTGCATACACCCTCTTGGAAGGTCGATAATTTTAATACGACGTTTTCTAGCGGGAGAAAAGTTATGGACGGCGCACCGTCATATTTTTCTTCAGATATTACATTAGCATAATCTATGCTGACGGGACCGAAAATCAAGCTGAAACGAGCCGCTCGAACGAATAACGGAACATTTCTCGATGCTAAAACTGGTGCACGGGGATTAGTCGAGTTACTTTGGCAGCGACTAGGCAGATTGACAACAAGAATGGTAGTTATGTGAGGCGGTTGGTGGCAGAAATCGTAACGGTATATGAGACACGAAAGCGGACAGATATTCTTCAAGTCAACGGTAGAATTAATGAGGATATTAATGCATCACGTGAGCATCATACAGCGGCTAACAATAGCTAATAGAAATATATTAATCAGGTATATTTCTCAATGATCTTCCCAATAATTGAATGAAGAACAATACATGATGAAGATATGAAGATATGAAGATCAAAAGCAGAGTCAAGAAGCCGACCAGTTTACGTTTCGAGAAAATCCAAGAAGTGCATAAGTTGCAAGAAATAGAAGAAATAAAACTCTTTCAACCTGTCCGGTAGGAACTTGATTCGCAAGATGTACGAACATGAGCCCAAGCGCTGAGAAGAAATTCGGAGAAGACGAACCGGACTAATAACTAGTGCAGATGCAGACAGGCAAAATTCAAAAAGAAGGAATCCTCAGCTCGAGCAACCCATTAGTGCGCAGCCCAGGATAAGGTCGACCGCTCAGGCGGCGAAGTCAAACTGCTGAAGTGTAACCAACGCAGAGTTTACGGCGCCGGAGAATGGTTCCTGTTCTCAGGAACTTACATATTTTTACTACCTGTGTTGCCGTGAGATATAAGCTAGACTTTGAATTATTTTAGTTGAGCCCAGGACATGTGGTACAAGTTTATCAGACCGAAGATGCCTGGGCAGAGGTCTGAATGAAGACCAAATTGCTGATGGATATGTAACAGCATTACTTAATGACGCAATTCTCCATGCAACAGTGCATACTAACGATCAATTCCCAGTTTTTCCACGCTATCTGGCTCCATTCAAGACCTGAGGCGTCCTGAGAAGAAAGTTAGACATAATCAGTAATTAGAATAGGTTATATGTGGTTTGTAATTGACCCAGATATCAAGTATTGAAAAAAAGTAACACTTCGCGGATGATGCTGCACATAGGTAGCGTTGATTTCATGTTTTACCTGCCCTTCCTTGCCCCTATCGTACTATTGAGCAGCAGAAAAGAGACCAGAATCTTAGGAAGTAGTTGACGGGGACCAGAACATGTTTTAGTTTCAGTGTTTTACAAACAATCGTGATCAAGCCATTCACTAATCGGAACTAAAATGAAATCAGCGCGAGAGCTCAGAGACCTTTCCAAAATACTTTACCTTTTTTATGCCCAAAATGCGCGAAGGGTGATGATGTATATAAACTCGCTATTGGTCCCTCGGGTGACTTTGAATTGTCTCACAAAATGGGACATGTGGAAAGCGCGGATCAGTGTGATATTTTGAGTGTAGACAGGCTACTACGGCGCAGAAGAAAGTAGGTAAATCAGCAAGACGGCTTTGTTCATCCGGGACACGACGCATATTTTCAGCCGTGTCCAACATAGCAACGAATTAGCCGGGTTTGAGATTCTCGTTCGTCTGCAGGAAAGCGGATGCCTCAGGGACCATCACCATGAGAAGAAGGGTAGAATATTCTATGGCATGCGTTTTAGTGCGAGAAAAGGGATCAAGAAAGTCCTTGAGCAATTTAAAATCTCATTTATTTTCACTCGATCACGTGCACCAAGTGGATGGACAGGATCATCCCACATTAGGACCCCTAAAATTTATTCTCCTACTGGTTCTGCTAGTACTGATGGAATGGCTGGTATCACGGGTGCTGCTGGTATTACTGGTTCTACTGAGAAAGCCGCATACAAAGGTGCAGCCGATACATCTACGGGCACAAGTGGTTAGAGTAAAGTGCATTTATCACCGAACCGGATCAACTCCCTATCAGAAGAGAATTCTGCGAGCCATCAATTCTGGAAATGAAACTTTATGCAACATCCGGGCTAGAAACACCAAGAAGTAGAAAAATGGAAACCAAATGCTTATTCGGTTGAAGACCGATCTCCGTTTTACCCCAGGAGGCACCTACATTAGTTTCATTTTGGGATTCTTCGGATTTCTTCTGCGCGATGGTTACGGACAACTTCAGCCCATTCAGTAATTTTGAATTTGTCGGGATATGAACCTCCGTGATGAAACAAAGAAGAAGAAGATGGTTTCAGAGGATATGGGTCGCTAGCATACTAGAAAAGACTTGGACACCTCCTAGAATCTATGACGACTAGATGGCCTACGATCCCGCTTAATATAATCGAGCGAGATGAATGTGACCATGAATATGCTTAACGATGAGCCATTTGAATCGAACTTTGGGAGATTCGCGATGACCATGCGGGGAAATGCTTTTCACCTTCCCCTGACTTAAGTCACAGTCGAGCCATTTCAAGACCAGTCTGATATGACCGAAACCCACAAAGTCGCTTGTTTCGGCTTCGGCTTCATCATAAGAACGAAATAGTCCTGCAGCTCGCCAAGCAACGTCGATGGATCAATTGATCACAAGCGACGTCTTGGCTGAATCGAGTAGAAGATATTTTGCATTGAAATTTGCGTCAGCTGCACAGTCGCGGACTGAACTCCGAAAACGGATTTGTCAAAAACGGTGGATGTGATATCTGGTTGTATGAACGTAATGCGCTCGAGCGCCCGATCCGCTGATTGGAATGGGAATCCACGATTTTCGTCAATCCAAAGCTTAAGCGTAGTCTAAATCAAGACCAAGGCGGCATTCTTAGAATGGCCTTCCATATTCGCGTAAGGTCTTGTAAGGCTTTTACCTTGACGGCGAAGAAGACGCGCAGACGTACTCTCGGAATGGTAGGGGCAGAACGATTCCGGTGTCCACGAGATACCTAAAGAGTCCCAACCCAGAGTACAGAAGCCCGGTGCTTGCTTTTCAAGAGAGCCTGAGACGAAGTGTTCTGCACATGATAAACCAAGCGCACCATTAACGCAAAGAATTGCGGCAGCAATCCAGTATTTGTTGGGCAATGCTTGAGCGCCTGCATCTGGTATTTGAGCATAGGTTATTTTCATAGGCGCCTTATCCCTTTCACAAGGAACATATTTCAAATTCGAGAGTACCAAATAGCAGTCTGGGACGTTTAGGAAGCACCCGCGCACATCAACTTCCATACTCCCTACAATTCTTTCTATAATTGAGTCCATATCGTGCATTCAGAATGTGAACGAAAAGGGCACAGCCCAAGTACAACTGCAGTATCTCACAAACTGATGCACGAATATGAAACCAATTTGCATATGTAGAGCGCTTAACCACCAAAAAGATAATTACGGACGCTCAAGCATGATAAAGCAGAGAATAACGGGAAACAGCGATAAGCAATACGAATGAGGAGACAGGCTCAAGCGTGAGAATGGCATAGAGTTTGAAACTTAAAGCTAAATATGTTTCCGATGCAGGCGAATAGAGAGTGGCGATAATGCCGCGCATTAAAACCTGAGCCAAAGCTAAAGAAGAAAGCTGTGGCGAGTCAAACTGCCGTAACGAAGGGCGTAAGTTTAGGGTGAATATTATAGGTGATGAGCTGTATGCATAAGAATCTGATGAGATTGAGAATGAACGAATATATACCGTTGAAATTGCTGATGATGCATGACAGATCTCCGTATGCTGAAATACACAACAGACAATCAAAAAAGAGAGCCTGCAAATGAAGTACAATGCAGTCACAGGAGCTTGGGGAGCTATCTCGTATCTCTTAAGTGAAGTATTCACAGTCGCTCAACACAATTTTTTTACCAAATAGTAGCAAATATTCGCTTTTGCGAATAACAAGTTGAGCAAAATATATGGCAAGAAAGGTGACAGTCGCTATCTTGAGCGAAATATAAGAATTCAACCTGCTGTCCTAATTCGGATGAAATCACCTGGGCTACGCATAGACATGATTACTATAGTGCTTCAGAATGAGCTTGCGGGCCTTCTGCGCACGGCGATTAATGCGCTCAAGTGCCAAAATTCGGATCCAGTGGTTGTGCGTACACCTCGCTTTAGCGATATCACCTGACTGGTACGCGTTCGTAGCGGCAGCATTAAGTTTATCCCTTGACCGTATACTTACGAACTCCATATACTTCATCAGTGGTTTCGTGTTAAATACGCTTCGCGCCCGCAGCAAACTGTGCTGGGTACTGATGCTTCTGCGCTTGAGAGCGCACATCGTTGACTGCTAGAGCGGCATATTCAGCTGAGTGTCCGCGTTGTGATGAATTTTATGCAATAGGCTTATTCAGTTCGCACCAAGTACTGTGATGGTCGCCGCCAGTGCGGTTTGCTTTCGAAAAACGCAGTGATGCCGATTCGCTCGATCGTATTGCACTTCCGTATTGCTCGATCAGTGCGAAGTGTTCTTCGATGTAATGCAACAAATTTTCCTGAAGATCAACCGCATCACTGTCACCATCTGGAGTTCTCCAATCGAACTTGCGTGCCAGAATATTTTGCAGGCACACCGAATTATGATTCTAGATCGCGTATGGTCTTTGCGCGAAAGCGCAACAAGAACAGAGTTTTGACATCCTTGACATTACACAGAGTGGTCCGCTCTTTAGATAAGGGATTAAGTTGCGCTTGAGCGCACTCGATAGCACAAGAGCGCTCTGTAGTTGTAGAGTAGGGAGATAGAAGCGCGTACGCTGAATCCTTATAGGCGAATTCATGCAGCCGGCTAAAGGAACGCAGTGCATGTGCCCCACACGGAAGGATGGGATCTGTTGTACGAGATGAGGGCTCTCGTCAAGTATGACTTGGTCATTATGATGACGTCGGAAGAATTTAAATTGCAATATTGATGATATTCCTGTAAGCTATTCATTTTGCTTCAAAGGAAAACAGTCAATTCGATTTTCCCTGAAGTATCAAAATTTCAGAATTCGACAATGAGAATAGCAGTGAAAATCCGCTTTTAGATTATTATGGCGGCACATTTTCAATTCGTGAACGCTTTTATTGAGATTTTATTTTTCTCGTCATTTTTTGCTAGCGGACTGGCTGGGAGGTCCAATTTCGACACCCAAGGCGGCTGGATTCCAATTGGAAATTCGATTTCCATATTTTTTGATGAAAATTATGGAAAGTTTAGCATTCTTCAAAACTCCA
>JAAUYH010111772.1_pt1 | contig 12714 bp, 11 predicted proteins | sample 7278061 | NCBI WGS metagenome assembly JAAUYH01 (sample SAMN14350203, study PRJNA611818) | marine sediment metagenome | isolation source: surface marine sediment (0.6m) | place: French Polynesia: Moorea | collected 2018-08
GTTTCTTTTGGTTTATATACTCTGATTATCGGTTACCCACCCATAGAAAGTCGAGAAACCGGGTTTCTTTTGGTTTATATACTCTGATTATCGGTTACCCACCCATAGAAACCCGGTTTCTTTGCACTCTAGGACTCTTACTTGAATGGGTACCTACCAATCAATCATGTGTCACATTATTTTTTTCTAATCTGTATTACTTATCTTAAACTAAACTAATAGATGAGTTTTACTGCAAAACAATGAATTTACAGTCATCAATTAAGGGTTTTCTATCTGGTGTTGCAGTTGGAATTTTTGTAGCAATGATATTTTGGTCTTATTCCGCTTTCTCTCACGTCTCAATTCCTTTATCTCAAGGGATTATTGGGACTTTATTGTTAGCAATCTCTTGCGGTATCATTGCTACTATTGGCGGTATAGATAAATTAATGGATAAATTTCCACCTATATAAAAAGCTAGAAAAATTTCATCACCTCCTCACCCCCAACCCTACTTAAACAACGGTTACGCACTCTAGAAAAAACCTCAGTTTACTCGTTTACCGCGTCTATGGTCTTTATTGATAGAGCATAAAACCGGTATTTGGTAGAATACTATAGGGGTTTTCCCTTGAGTAGAATACAAAGGGAATCGGTTACCTTGCATCTTGCACAGAAACCGGGTTTATAAACCAAAAATTAAGGTTTTTAGGTTCAGTGATTATCAATAAACCCGGTTTCTCACAGTGGTGCAAGATATGACCTAACCTCTACCTTCTCCCTTCTGCCTTCTTAACTTTGAAGATATTTCGTTATTGTTACCCCATCAAAGGTTAAACTTAAAGATTAAAGCCATCAAAAAAAATTATCAGTAGTTTATCTTTTAGGACGCGCATTGGGGGACAAATGAAGAAACTTTTTCAACAAATTAATGAAATCACTAAAGATGAGAACTTTGCACACTTGATTGAAATTTTAGAGGTGCTAGTTTCTAAAATTCTTGCTATAGCTATGTTGGTAGTGATTTTACTAGCGATTGCTAACTTGATTAGTTTTATTATTCAAGACTTATTTAATACAAATTACGATAATTTTTATAAAACCTTATTTAAAACCTTTGGTTTATTTTTAAATGTGTTAATTGCTTTAGAAATATTAGAAAATATAACCGCTTATTTAAAAAAACATGTTTTACAAGTAGAACTCGTCATCGTTACCTCTTTAATAGCAGTTGCCCGGAAAATTATTATCCTGGATTTAGACAAAGTTCAAGGTTTAGACATTATCGGTTTAGGGGTAGCTATTTTAGCACTTTCATTTAGTTACTTAATTATTCATAGTACCAATACAAAATCCAGACGCTAAAAAGCGATGACAAAAAGCAGTAAAATCTACATAAAATATCATGATTCCCAAACTAAAGCCTGAGAATCAGAATAAGTATAGAATACATTTTGGTCAAGCGCTTACATTCCTATGATAATACTATTCACACTCCGAAGGAATGCAGGACAATAATCTGGTTTTATCTTATCTCACAAGTCCAAGCCTGGGGATCTGAGTGAACCCCTAAACGAGCAAAAGATTTTGAACCATAATGGGATTTACAAGCGCTGCTCATCTTAATTGCATAGTAATTTCCGCCAACTTTGCATTTCCAACTCCTAGGATCGTTGGGTGATAGTTTAACTGCCTTTGATGAACTATTGTATTTTTGCCGACAGTACCAGCTTAAATTTAATCCAAGGATACAGTACCAATCTTCTGCCTTTTTTCTCGCAGCCAGACCCGGAACTGCTGTATTTCCATAGTGGGCTTTACAGACATCTCTCATGGAAACTCCAACCAATTGGTTGCCTTTAACGCATCGCCATCCATAGGCAGAATTGTTAACTTTTACTGCTTCTGAAGATCCATAGTTTTTTTTACAATACCAATCTAAATCAATGCCCATACCACCATGATGACTACGTCCAGCATTACGATTCACCTTTGCAAAAGCAGGGGATGTCAAAGTTACAAGCGGTACCAATGCTGTTAGCAAACCTATTACAGTCATGATGCTTTTCTGATTGCGCATAATCTTTATACTTTCCTCCGTTATTGGAAAATCTAGATGCATTAATCTACAAATTGAAAGGGCTATGTTCCAGACTGATTCCAAAATGAAGCAACATGAAAAAGTTAGATGATACCGAAAAATTATGCTCGATAAAACTAATCAACAAGGATTAAGCGCTGACAAAAAGGAGTAAACTATATACTTCTTGTGGGGTAGGCATCCCTGCCTGTCCTATAATACAAATTAAAAGCACAACAGCTTATCACTGAGTTGAGAATAACTAAACTTTATGGCAGAATACTTTCAATTCGAGGCAGATTTTGTCGATTCATTGCGCTGCATTCCCATGCAGGTACGCTGCAAACTTGATACTAGTGGAATTAAGCTGAAATTATCCCATTGGAACCACATGAGTAAACAAGAACGTGAGACTCTTGTGGAATTACCTTGTAATAGCGAAACCGAAATTCAAACTTACCGAAAATATATTCAAAATTTAGTTTTAGAACGCACAGGTAAACCTGTTGGAGAATTACCAATTGAACCTCAACCACCATGGATTGACTCCAAGAATGTACCCTCTAACATTCAAGATAAAGCTCAAGAAATAGGTGTTAATATTACATCCGAACAATGGACAAATTTAACTCCATTACAACGTTTTGCCTTGATAAAACTAAGTCGTCCCGGACATGAAAATCAAAATTTTCCCAAAGCTATGGCAGAATTTGGTTTATTTTAAACTTCTGTAATTAAAAACTAAAAATTAAAAATGCTTACATAGATTATGTCTTCACCATTCGAGGGTAAGCAGGTCGAAACCGAGTTGATCAACCAAAAATTAGGATTTTCACAGATCAACATTCCAATAAACCCCCGCAGTCGCAAAAATGCGGGTATACACGCAGTAGCTTGCAGGAAGTAGCCGCACAACCTGCGTCTATAATTCGGGAAACCCGCTGTTAGCACCTGGGAAGCTTTCTAACAGGAGGCTTTTGTGCTGTTTAAATGGTAGATTTATTTATGCTGTGTTGTACTAGTTCCTTTGTGCAAATTCGCGAACCGAAAACTCTTATGCCAAACGTAAAATTTTATGTCTTTACATCCCTGAAGTGACAACAATTGGGTATAATTTTCTAAATTTATCTAAAAATATCAAATCAATACACAGTAATTGGTAAGACTAAATAACCTTGCCAAACTGAAAAAAAAGTAATTTATTGTAAATTTTTAATTTTTAATTAGTTAGCAGAGAGTGAGGCTATAGTATACTTAGGAATTTTGCTGTGGCTTTGGCTTGTTAAATTAAATCTTACTGCCAAATATTTTTCAGCAAGAACTTAACAAACACAATTTAACTCAATGACAAGCAAAAAAGCAAACAAGAATGCATTTGTCCGGCTAGTGTGTAGTAAGGGAGTAGGTTTTGAATCAAAAAATCGCTACTTGCTGCTTACCAATAAAGAGATGATAATTGGACGGGAACTAAACTGCGAAGTTATCTTAGATGCGATGATGTATCGAATGGTATCTCGACGTCATGCAGTCATCCGTCCCCTTCCTCAATCCCCTGATGGTAATAGCAAGTGGATAATTTGTGATTTGAATAGCGCTAATGGTACTTATTTAAATGGACAACGCTTGCAGGGATGTCAGGAGTTACAACCAGGCGATCGCATTGTTCTCGGTTATGATGGTCCGGAGTTTATTTTCGAGTATGAACTCAACTTTCAACCAACGGTAATTCCAGAGGAAGATATTACACCTCTAACACCAGCAAAAATTGAGCAAACACCAACAATACCTGATTACGTCAGCTTTACGCAACTTTTCCCAATTATTTCTACTGGTAAAGATTTAACCACCAAAGCCTATTTGATTCCAGGAATTATCACCGTAGTCTTTGTAGTATTGATGTTTGCTACCCTAGATACGCCACAAATCAATCAGATTATTGTAGCAACTTTTATCGCTTTAGCTGCTTATTACTTTTTTATCTATTTGTTATGTGGTAAACGCAAGCCTTGGTGGATATTATTGGCTTCAGCATTGACAACAATGCTGATTTTACTTAGTCCCCTATTGGATGTATTTATCTTTGTATTTCGTGGTATCTTACCTGGTAGTTTACCCTCAGATCAAGAATCCATCACCTTTACCCAATTACTTGTACGTATGTTTTTTGGTGCTGGTTTGATGGAGGAATTACTAAAAGCACTACCGATTCTAGCAGCTTATTTAATTGGTAAACAATTGTCCCCACCTTGGCGAGAACGTGTGGGGGTTCGTGAACCTTTAGATGGTATTTTATTGGGAACGGCTTCTGCTGTTGGTTTTACCTTGTTGGAAACTCTGGGACAGTATGTGCCACAAATTACTCAATATGTAACGCAACAAGCAGGAGAAGGAGCTGGTTTATTGGCAGGTTTTCAACTGCTGATTCCTCGGATTTTAGGCTCCTTACCGGGACATATGGCTTACAGTGGTTATCTGGGCTATTTTATCGGCTTAGCAGTCCTTAAACCTGCTAAAAGCTGGCAAATCCTCCTGGTTGGCTATCTAACTGCATCGGGACTCCATGCTTTGTGGAATGCAACGGGAGCAATTAACGGTTTACTGTTGGCGGCTGTGGGGATTGTGTCTTATGCTTTCTTGATGGCAGCAATTTTGAAGGCACGGGTATTATCACCAACACGCAAAGATAATTTTGCTACTCGCTTTTTCCACAACAAGTAGCTAAAAATCTAAAAATAATGAATTAATTTTAATTAATAATTTAAATTGATTATTATAACTTATTTATTACTTTGTTACTGTTTATCAATACTAAAAATGTGCTTCTTAAGTATTTTTCTATGCTAATTTTACAGTTAAAAAACTCAAAACCCTGACTTTACAACGTACATTTTGCTCCTCAACAGTCTCTTTTCCCTGTTCCCTGTTACCTATTCCCTATTCGTTATTCCCTATTCCCTATTCCCTGTTCCCCCCCTATTCCCTATTCCCTACAAAAATCTGAATGCTAATTATTGAATTTTGAACTCATGAAAGTCACTGCCTACAACAGACTAGATTTGCAGAAATTATTATTATCTTTTATCTCTTTTGATAGATGATGCAAGTCTTTGAATTGATTTATGTTTAGATTATTCTCAAGTACTTGTGTCTTGAAAAACACTAAAAATATAAATACTCTGGAATTACACAACCAAAGTCAGTTGCAGGCAAAGTGAACTCTCGTTTTGAGTAGGAAAACTGCAAAATACAGGGTGTTGATTTTATTGTGCCGTTGCTTCGGGAGATTTTTTGAGTTGGTTGAGCGCATAATAAGCGATGGCTAAGCTTGCTCTAGCTTGTTCAATTTCCGATAAGGTTGTCCAATCCTGATCGGCTAACTTATCTATTACAGATACAGATATGGAATTTTCCTCTTCTGGACTACGCATAGCGTAAGCAAAAGGACGGGCTAATACTAGTAAATCATCTTCTGACCATGTAGGTAAAACGGTTTGTACACACTGTACTAATTGCTCCCCTACCGATTGCTGAGTTTTAAACATTTCCCATGCCTTTTGGGCAATATGAACTAACCAGTCTTGGGGAATTAGAGTGGCAAAATGAGCTTGTAAAGTTTCTTGAAGATGAACTACATCTGCTGCTTTTGTAGTATCATTGTAGTGCGATGTAGATGACAGTCCAGACCACAGGTTGTCCAGTTGAGAATAAAAATCTTGGGAACGTGCCCCTAATTCCTCATCTAAGACATCTTGCATCGGGAATTGTTCTTCTAATTGCTGAAAATAAGCTTCTGAATCAGCATCAGCTGGATTCCAAGGGTAAGTGCCATCTTCAGGTTCTAAAAGAGCTTCTAAAAGTTCTATATCTACTTGGGACATAAGCTGATTGAGTGTTTGAGAGCTACTAATTTTGTTAATCATTGTTTGTCTCCTGCCTAGTAATCAATTGTTACTGACAGCTACATCTGCCAGTATTCAATTTCCGCAAAAAAATCATATTTTCTTGACCAGAACAGCGTTTTTGGCAATTGAGTCTATTTATGTAGAATGGGATTTAATTGCAGACAGGAAACTGGGTTTCTAATGCTTGGCTGTTCTAGACTCTGCGCGATTGAATCTGAAAAAAACCGGTTTGTTCATGCAATACTTGGAGCATCCCAATTTTGATCTAATCCTTTTGGAGAAGGTATGGTTGACGTTGATATTTTATCTTTGACCCAAATTAAGAATCTTCAATAATAAACTCCCAAGTTTGACTTCTAGTACTACCAAATTTTAATTGCATTCCCGATTTTAAAGGAACCTCCTCTTGATGGATTTGTCGCCAACCTTTGGGTTCTAAAATCCAAGTTGTACCATAGGTAGATTTCTCTTGCAGATAGTATACTTGTACTTTATTGTTACCAATAAGAGTATTGCGACATAAAATTTCTGCGTGCAAGCGGGAAACCGAAGGTTCTGCAATTACAATATCATTATCTGCCGTGCGACCTATACGGTTAATACCTGGTCGTAAGTGGCAAGTATCAGTTTCTGAACGTAAGCAAGCATGGGGAAAAGCGCTGGCAATTCCGGGTATAGAGGTTTCTGGTAGTTCGGTAATTCCTTCATCCACAGTTTTAATCAATTCTCCATCAAAATTGGGATGTAAGTAGAGAATTGGTAAAGTCCAAGCGGGTTGATTGAATCTATAGAGTGTTAGTAACTGTTGTCTAGCTATTGCTACAGCTTCATCAATAGGTTTGCGCGATCGCAAAGCATGGGTAAAGGCTTGAATAAAACTATGGCTTTCGTGGTCAGCGATTTCGTCTCGCATTCCCAAAACTGCGGGTACACCATGACGGATTAGCACTTCTGCCAAACTACTATAAGGTATAACCTGGTGATTAACCACTGCTGGTTGTGCTCCCCAACAGGCATTAAAAACCGCTAATTTGATACCTCCAGATGTTAGTGCTTGTGCTAATTCTATACCATTAAGATTCATACCGGGTCTTAAAAATAGTGACCCACCATCAGCAGCTGGCAGTCCATGACCGGCATAAAAGAAGACATTATATGCTTTAGTTTCTAGTTCTTTAATTAACTCTCCTGGAGTAGGCTGTACCAGTGTATTTACCATACAAGGGGCATATCCATAAGCATTACTGCCTACTGTAGTTCCATCAGCAAGGGTTTGTTTGAGAATTGCTGCTTCTTGTTCCAATTGCAGGGTACTGTCTTCTCCCAACACCAGTAGAATATTGAGAACTCGGTCAGCTCGTAAATAAGGGAGGGGATCTACTTCGCTGGTGGTGCGGCTAAATAGCATTTGTTGTCCCAAGGAAATCACCGGTTGACCTGCTTTACGGTGCATAATTTCCCATGGTAGGACAATTAAATCTGGGTCACGAATTTCTAATTGTAGCCGTAAGCGTGTATTTTGACCCATAGCCATGCCTTGAGAGTGTTCTAGGCTACCCAGAATTGGACCATCGAAAATCCACCGCCAAAGCTTGATTCCCAGGTCTTGCATCAAGCGAGCTCCATAACTCCTTTGAGATGAAGTTTGGGGTAAATCGGTGGGGGGTTGATCGGCACTAAGGAGATTTTGTCCAGGGGGGATATCAATCAGATTATGGGGAGCAAACATTTGCTGCCACTCTCGCCAAGCTTGTGTTAATTGTTGCGACCATACGCAATCCCGTAGAACATAACCACTGGGATAGGGAGCGTGGACCACCCAAATGGCGAAATTGTCAGTGCCAATGTTAACGAGACGAGCGATCGCCAGGTTTAGGGATGGGTTCATTAAAATAAGAAGTTCAAATCAATTCATTTCAAATAAAAATTTTCACGAGGCAATAATTTTTGCCTATCGTGTTTTTATTGCAGTTCTTATCTCATATTATTCCAGGTTTTTGGGAAATTATCGAGGGTCGGCATCCGGCTAACAATTTGCACCATTCAAGGGCAAGTGTAGAGAAACCGGGTTCCTTAAGATTATTGACCTGTAAAATCCTACATTTTGGTTTAGAAACCCGGTTTCTCTCAATCTGGTCAACTTTGAATAGCAAGAATATTACTTTCTGGAGTTGCTGGAGATGTTTGGCTGATGGAGTAGATGGACTCTCAGTATCTGCTGGTAATACGGAGACTTGAAAGCGTTGGAGTTGCTATTTTTGCATGGATACTTGTTTACCTACTGTAGCTGAATTTGGTTGACCACCAATAGAACACACCCGCAAAATCACATCAGAATCACTAGAATAAGAGTTAGAATTTGGTTTTGTCTGCACAACTTCCAAAAAACTGCCCACAGGTAAGGAAAAGTTGTTGGAGAATATGATTATTTGTGTCGTTTTTATCACCCATCCCGGTGCCAGATTTTCCAGAGAACGGGGAGGTGCTACTCTGGGGGTAGTTGGGACTGGTGGATTAGTTGATGTTGGTGGAGTAGTTGCTTGTGGTGGTGGAGGAGTTGGTGTTGGTGAAGTGGTGATAGTGAATGGTGGCTTGACACGCATTTGTTCGGCAGCTAAGTATCCCAATATACCCCCCATTATCATTAATGGAAACAGAACTATCAACTGTAGGGGTGATGGTGTTGGAATACTATGATATAGCTTACGAAATCTCTTCCAGCAAAATTGTGAAATTTCTAATTATTTATACTCATTATTTCTTAAGGAGACTCCTGTGGACTTGTGGGCTTAGTATTATCTTCTAGACCTGCTGGAACATCGTTTTCTGGAGATATTGGGGAAGCTTCGTTCTTAATAGCTGGTTGGGATGGGGGAGTACATGCACTCTCAGTATCTGCTGGTAATACAGAGACTTTAAAGCGTTGGAGTTGGGATTTTTGCATGGATACTCGTTTATCTACTGTAGCTGAATTTGGTTGACCACCAACAGAACAAACTCGCAACTCCACATCAGAACCACCAGAATCAGGATTGGAATTTGGTTTCGTCTCCACAACTTCCAAAAAACTGCCATCAGGTAAGGAAAATGAATTTGGTTTACTCTTGTTGCCGAAGTTGATTTGTTGCTTAGTTTCTATCACCCATCCCTGTGCTAGATTATCCAGAGTACGGGGAGGTGCTGCTACGGTGGTAGTTGCGACTGGTGGATTAGTTGATGCTGTTGGAGTAGTTGGTGCTGGTGGAGTAGTTGCTGTTGGTGAAGTGGTGATAGTGAATGGTGGCTTGAGACGCATTTCCACGGCAGCTAAGTATCCCAGTATACCGCCCATCACAATCAATGGAAACAGAATCAACAACTGTACAGGTAATTTAGAACGCTTACTAAGGACTGTATCAGCAATTACTTGAGTTTTTTGATTTGCTCTTTCTTCTGGTAAGACCGTTGGTATTGCTGGCTGAGAATCTCCTGTTACTTGTGAGTCAAATTCTGCTAGGCTAGGACTTACAGATATCTTTGGTTGTGAAGATGGGACTTGACAGTGTAGTAAAGCGATGGTGACATTATCATGCCCATTTTGGGTATTAGCAATTTCAACTAATCTATTGGTTGCTTCAGATACACTCAATTTTCCACTCAGAATGGGCAGAATTTCGGTTTCCCAATGCTGTTCTACACGGTCAAAATCACTTAAACCATCAGAACACAATAAAAACACACTATCCTCGTCAAGGATAAATCTCTGTGCTGTGGGATGCAACGAATTACTGGGACTCATGCCCAATGCCTGTACTAGAGAACCAGAACCGGGCTGATTCACAACTTCCCGGTAGACAGCATAGCCAAGACGCACTTCCCGCGAGGCAACATCATCATCAAGGGTGACTTGATAGCAGCCTTGGCGTGTAATCCAATAGGCACGGCTATCACCAACATGGGCAATGTAAATTTCATGACCAATAGGTAACCCCATCACCAAGGTGGTTCCCATGCGTTGACGTCCTTGGCGATGTTCGTTGTCATTTTGTTCGCTAATTTTATCGTTGGCTTTCGCAGCTGCCCGTTCCAAGTCAGTTAATACAGTCAGTGCATCTATGTGATCTGAGGGAAGTGTTGCCACATCCTGTAATTGCTGCTGCATGGTTTCAATGGCTAAATTAGATGCCACATTACCGCCTTCGTGTCCGCCAATTCCGTCACAGACAATAGCTAAAGCACTTGTTTGGGGTGGTTTGGTAATGTTACTACCACTGGGGGGATAACAAGAATCTTCATTGCGTTGGCGTCTGGGTCCAGTATCAGTCTTGGTGGCGATTGTAACCTTGATTTGAAGCGATCGCCCAACTTCTGAGAGTCCTTTATCTAAAATATTTACTAATTGTTCTGGAGAGCGAATTTTTCCTTGAATCAAATCTTGGCAAATTTGACTGCTAAATTCAGCTATCCCTGGCTTAATATTTGGCAATAATGACCCCTGCCAAAATTCACCTAATTGGGATAAACTTGGTGGCGTTTCCCCGTCAGATTTTAATTCCAACAAGCGTACCAATGGACCTTCTACCCTCAGTAGCCCTTGTGCTAGTAAACTGGAAGCAACTCCTTCGCTAGCTAAAGGTTGCCAAATATTAGCTATTTGCCATAGCCAATGAAGTTGGCGCATTGCTGTTGCATTACCCCAAGCACTAGTTAACTCGCTGTAGGGCTGTACTTGGTTGGGTGTACCATTTATGTAAATAGGTGCTTTTTCTAAGAGCAATATTTCTTTTGGCGATGAGCCATTAGTTAAGGTTAGCACTCCATATACTTGTGGTACATGTAAGCGGTAAGGAAATAGTCTTAAATAAGGTCTAAGTTCCTGCAAAGTTTCTAACTCTGGTGATTGCGGTTCCAAACCCGGTTTGGTATCAAACACCACAGAATTACTGATAATTAAATAGCGATCAGCTAATATTTCTCCAGGACTACCCACCTTTAGTTCTCCTCCCATAACCCAGAGATAAACTTTGGGCAAGGCAGAAGAACATCGCTGGCAAAACTTGTGTGTCAAGGGGTTGGGAGCCTGACAAAGTTCGTTAGGGCAGTAAAGAGTTGCCGCTTCATTTTCCATAATTTTCCCACCGCTCGGCAATTGGCATTTTTTTCAACAGCATTGGCTAGCGGCACTCCAGACCGCTTTTTTTAGATTTGATATATCCAATCTTGGATTACGATTTTAACTTGCAGATGAAACTGGTTGCTAAAACTGCTTTACAACTCTCCAAATAAAGATACTATTAGTCCATCCTACCTGTTGTGAGCATCTATGCAATTTTTGAATTCAAAACAGAGAACAAGGGAACTGCAAAATAAGTAATAAGTAATAAGTAATAAGTAATAAGTTTAACATCTGTTTGTTGGTGCAGCCTTCCCCAGGCATAATCACAGGATTGGGTAAAGCAAGTCGGGTTTTTCTTTTTCTCCATTAATGAAGAGGTTTTATAGCGGTTTTCACCCTTTGTGCAATACAGACACTTACCTAACCACCCTAGTGGCTACAACGAAAGGAAAAGCAACGCCCTGGCTTCCCTTCCCCTCTCCTACCCTAGGGTGTGTTTTCAAACTTCAATTTGGCTTAATTGTAGGTTGGGTTGAGGAACGAAACCCAACAAATCTGACGAAGAATGTTGGGTTACTCTACTCTTCGAGAAAGCTTCGCTTACGAGAAGCCTCCCGACCGTCGTCTACACTCCGTTCTACCCAACCTACACGGTACTTTGAAAACACCCCCTAGGGGGTAGGTGGGTTAGATTTGCGAGATTTTGTGTTAATAACAATACTTTTCAAACATCCTCTAAGTAAGCACAGGGGTGCGATCGACGGGGTGAGGTAGTCTGAGTTGAAGAAAAAGTAGCCTAATTTCTCCAAGTCACAACCTATGCGGGATGGGCTTCAGCAAAGTGAAAGCGATGTTACACCCCCAAGTGGGTAAGCTGTTGTGCTTTTAATTTGTATTAAAGGGCAGGCACCCGATGCCTACCCCACAAAAATTACAGCAAAATTGAATATCCAATTTTTATTTGCGCTTTAGATTGTAGGTTGGGTTGAGGTACGTAGGCAAAGCCTCCCGACCGTCGTCGTCTACACTTCGTACCACTCCGTGGAAGCAAGCTACAACCCAACCTCGGAAAAGTTAAGTTTTTAGCCGTTGGGAGTATATGATTACCAATCACCAATTACCAATTACCAATTACCAATTATTCAGTCGCTACTTGGGGAAGTCCCATACTGTAGTTGGTAACACGTGCCGAGAGATTGTAGCTAATTTCGCCTTTTTGTAAGAGCGATCGCACATAATGCTCCAAATCTGAGCCAATGCGGCGCAAGTTATAGTCCGTTAGGTCTTCACCACTAGATGCTTCTACTAGTTCATCAAACTGGTGATAGACTTTTTGTAGCGCATCTTCATTCCAATTGAATTCGTTATCTGGGTCAACATCTAAGGTGAGAACCTGGTTACTGGGAACCAATTCGCCATCTTGGTCAATTTCTGCGGAAAAAATACGGATATGTCTCGTTGTAGATTTGAGCAGTATTGAGTTGTCCATAACAGGGTATCAGGTTTCAAGTTTGGATGAACTACATTGACATCATTTTTACACTGTAAGCTCACCTCCGGCTGAAGCGCGGAGGCTTTCGCACTACCCGCAGTTCAGAGCAGAGATTTTCAGTAGCCCTGAGAAATAGCGGCTGGGTTCCTGTTCAGGTTCCGCA
>JAAUYH010227613.1_pt1 | contig 12714 bp, 10 predicted proteins | sample 7278061 | NCBI WGS metagenome assembly JAAUYH01 (sample SAMN14350203, study PRJNA611818) | marine sediment metagenome | isolation source: surface marine sediment (0.6m) | place: French Polynesia: Moorea | collected 2018-08
CTGGTATTCATATGAGCGATATTCCCAGCTTTCCCTATCAGATTTTATGGGAAGAAAGAGTCTTGCGTTCTGTTGCCAACCTGACTCGCCGAGATGGTGAAGAGTTTTTAGCTTTAGCTCCGCAAATTCCGATTCACACCGAAGTTACTGCTTTTCCCTTATCTGAAGCAAACGAAGCCTTAAATGCTTTGCGGACTGGTAAGATTAATGGTGCAGCAGTGCTGGTAGTCGAAGGAAAATAAAACTAAACAGCGACAAAATCACTTTCAGTTAGAGTCGTGGTATCGAATCCCGATAAAATAGCCAAAGTTTTATCAGTAGCGGTAACAAAAATATTGCGATCGCTTCAGTCGTAGAAAATAAATCGACCTCTATAACTTGAGCCTCAGCAGGATCGGCAACCAACTCAAGATTATCTAATGCCAATGATAAACCGCCATTAAAAGCAATGCTAATTGCAGTTGCCTCACCTGGAAATTCGGCACTGAATGGTAATCTACCCAGGGATGGCATATTAGGCACGACTAAATTCTCCGCACCTAGATCTGTCAAACGAGTAACACCATCGACAAGATTAGTGAATCCTTGTTCGATTAACACTGCGGGGTCTGCGGGGATACTGCCGCCGAGATAATCTAGAAAATCGTTGGGTCCTGCCCAGACTACATAAAGTGCGTCGGGATCTGCATTGCCAGGATCGATACTACTAGCAAAAGCATCAATTTGGTTTGCCAATCCTGGTAAAGTTACGTCAGGTAAGAAAGGAGCAATATCGTCATTATTAGAATTACCCGTTCCGGTTCTTGCACCACCGACTGCGAAGTTATTACCTTCCTCATCATCATAGTAAAGATCTAAAGCAAGTTCTAAATCTTCGGCTAAGTATTCAAGAGCTACGGGACCGTTAGAAAAACGACCTGAATAGTAAGGTGGAGCGGGGGGAATTATGCCCCCAGTGAGAGCAAAAGAGTTACCAGAATCGGATAAACTATCTCCGAAGACGACAATCTGGGTTATATCGTTTAAATTCAACATTTGATTTCTAACTCCTGCCGTTAATTAATCCCCTTTTATTATTCAGTTTGTATTTCTTCAACCACATCCCAAGCAACTTCACACTCTCGATCTATTTGTTCTTGGGGATCGGAAACTACGGGACTATGTAAAAGAGCTTCGTGAATCTTTTCCGATACTTTATCGGAAGTAGGCTGTCGTGCTACCTTTATTTTCATTATCAGGTCTGTTACTGAAATCATTCCCAGAAGTTGTTGTTGAATGACAGGCGCTCTTTGAATACCAGTTTCAGCAAACAGTCGGGCAACATTTTCGAGGCTGAGATCGGGATTAACTACGATACAAGGCTTAGTCATGATTTGATAGACCATAACCTCTTCTGGTTCTTTCTGTTTAGCTGTTACTTGGTAAACAATATCTGTTTCGCTAATAATTCCGTAGGCTTCTCCATCGTTGCTAGGTTCGACAATTAAAGAACGCACTTTTTTATCCTGCATTAAGGCGATCGCTTCAGCTATAGTTGCCAAATTGTGAATGGTAAATACTTTGGTAGTCATGATATCGGCTGCTTTCATTTCTATCCTCCTGTAGTTTTGTATCTCTACTCATGATTCACATCTTGCCAAAACTCTCTATCGATCTTGTTGGTCTTAAGTAGGTAGGCGAAATAATTGATAACACCCGAGGGTTGAATTTTTTCCCTACACCCGATACCCGACACCTAACATCTTAACCCTGTGATCGCTATTTTCTATTTAACTACACCCACCTACTTAATTGTCGTACAAAACAATAGGTGTTTTAGGGTCGATTACCACGACTCGATCGGCAGTAACATTCCCAACTAATACACCTGCTGCTGCACCGCCAAGTATTTCCCCCACACCAGCGTCACCAAAAACTTCACCAAGAATCGTACCTCCGACAGCACCAATCGCCGCATCTTCGACGATCGCGCCAACCGAGGTATCCCTGGGGTCTTTAACATCTTCTAACACTTGAGAACTAGCACTAATACGATAGCTATATCGATCGTAAGTTACTGCTTCAGCGATATAACGAAGTCCGCCTTTGGCTGGAACATATTTTCCCACAATGGTTGCACCCGCAGGAATGACAATCCCATCCATAACTCCCCTCTTGGAAGCTACTAAATTATAGGAATAGCTGCGATTATTGTTGAGATAGAGAGTTTCTAATTGCGCGCTAGTGGCTGTGAGCGATCGGCTTTGAGCCAATGCTACAGGTGGAGACAATCCCCAACTGCCCAAAATGAGAGCCAAAGTTGTCCCAGTAGAAACGCTAAAGATTTTTTTCAGTAGATAATGTGTTGCTGTAGACATAATTTAACTGACACCTCCTAAAAATTAGGCAAAGGAGCTAAAACTTAAAATTATGCCGTTATCACTACTTGGTTAGATTGGCTAAATGTTTGTTCGCCTCCACCTAATCTGCGACTAACTTTAAATCCTGAAGAAATTGAGTAGTTATTTTCCAGAAAAAATAGCGACTTCAAGTTAAGTATTTTCTCAGTTTATTCAAAATAACTACTAGTTAAAATACTTTCATCGCAATTCTACTATCTTCAAATGGCTCGAATTGAAGAATGCCTCCGAATACAATTAAAGCCAGCTTCCTATATTAATTATATCAAGAATATTGATGACACTAATTTTTAGCTTCATCTGGCTTAAAACTGTAAAATCTTCAATTTTTAGATATTAATTTTTGTTGTTAATTACTTAGAAAAACCCTTCGCTAAACTAAGGAATTGCTAAAACAAAAGTAGAGATAATTTTCTCTAGGTAAAAATGTTTTGAATCAAAAGCGGAGGGTTAATCGATGAATAACACAGCTTTTACTTCCATGACTGACGAAGACTGGATTAACCAAGGTAAAGCAGATGCTTGGGCAGGAAAACCCAAACAAACCCCAGAACACGATCCTCAAGCAGCAAGTATGTATGACTTGGGATACTGTGAAGGAGAGATCGAGCGATCGCCAATTAATCGTAAAACTAAGACTTTAGACGGTAACAATTAAGTTAATTAGGCTCTTAGCTCATAGCTGCACGAGAGCGATCGTAGATAGTATTAAAATCGTTAAGAGTTTTGCCTTGAATATGGCTGTGGAATTTAGGATCGACATCTACACCAATTTCAGCAGCAGCACGAGCTAACATCGATCTTTCGCGGTTCATAACTAATTTGTGATGGCGCATTAATAAAGAGCGAGCTTGTGTTTGAATAGACATTTATCTTTCCTCCTTACTCTCCTTTACCATAAATATATCATAATTTCTGTATCCAAAAATACTTTTTTTCTTCACAACATCTTCAAGTTGTTTATTTAATCTGAAATTACCATAACTTCCTATGGGATTTAACCAGCCTGAGTTACCCAGATATTTTGAAGCGATGGAGGAATCAGCAAATGCATACCAAACTAGCGTGGAAAATTGTAGCTATAATTCTAAGCAGTTTTATTTTAGTAGCGATTGCACCTACTCCTCTTGCTGCCGAAGAAACCCTAGACAATTTTGATTATCCCTATTGTTGTCAAGAAAACCAGTTTGGCGGAAGTAGGGGGCGATATAGCAGAAAATACGACCTCAGTCAGATTGAAACCCTTGATGGAGAGGTAGTTAGTGTAGATGCCTATACATCTCGAAGGGGGGTTGCTCAGGGGGTACATCTTCTAGTCAATACAGGCAAAGAAACAGTAGAAGTACACTTAGCACCCTCTTGGTATTTAGAAGACCAAGATTTTGAAATTACACCAGAAGACAAAATTGCTATTACAGGTTCGAGAATTAATATTGACGGACAACCAGCGATCGTTGCCAGTCAGATTAAAAAAGGTAGTGAAACTCTCGTGCTGAGGGACGAAAATGGGTTTCCGCTATGGAGTGGCTGGAGACGATAACTTAAAAATTACTAACTGTGAATAACTTCATTAATGATTTTTAATAAATCATCGTTAGTATAGGGTTTGGCAAGATAAGCTGTAATTTTGTCATCTATTTCAGCGATAATTTCTCGGCTAGAAATTAGTCCACTAACGGCGATAATGTTTACTTCTGGGTTGATTTGTGTCAAAGTACGAATCGCTGTTTTACCATCCATTGAGGGCATCATAATGTCCATAATGACTATATCGATCGCCTTTAAATTTTGAGCGTAAACGGCGATGGCATTAATGCCATCGTTAGCAGTTAATACCCGATAGTTGTAGGTTTCTAAAGTAGCTTTGGTTACTTCGAGAATTGAAGTTTCATCATCGACAACCAGAATTAATTCGCCGTTACCTGGAGCTATTGCTTCTGTTGCTTCTGTTTCGGTTGCTGCTGTCTCTGAAGCTGCTAGAAAGACTTTGACCGCAGTGCCTCTGCTGCCTCCCTTGGTGTCACTAGCGAGATCGACAAAACCACCATGACTTTTAACAATGCCGAGTACGGTGGATAAACCCAAACCCGTACCCCGACCAATCTCTTTAGTGGTAAAGAAAGGCTCAAAAATGCGATCGACGATCTCGGGAGGAATTCCCACGCCAGTATCAGCAACGGTAATGAGAACATAAGAACCAACTTTAGCATCTAAATGCAATCGGGCATATTCGGCATCAACCGTAAAATTCTCGGCTTTGATGGTCAACTTGCCCCCGTCGGGCATCGCATCCCGCCCATTAACTGCCAGATTCATTAATACCTGATGGAGTTGATTGGCATCACCATTAACCGTCCACAAGTTCTTGGGGGTACTTATTTCGAATTCGATGGCTTTAGGAAAAGTTTCACCAATTATTTGCCCGATCTCGGCGATTAAATGGCGAATTTGGACGATACCGCGATCGCCTTCTAAACCTCGTGCGAAGGTCAGAATTTGTTTAACTAAAGCTGACCCCCGTTGGGCGTTAGTTTCCATGATTTTGAAAAACCCTTGGGTTTGTTCGTCTAAATCGGGTAATTTAAGTGGTAATAATCGAGAAAATCCTAAAATGGGAGCGAGAATATTATTGAGGTCGTGAGCAATACCACCAGCCAGGGTTCCCAGACTTTCTAAGCGTTGAGTGCGGAGAAATTGAGTCTCTAGCTGTTTTTGCTCGGTAATGTCGGTATTAACCACCAAATATGACTGAGGATTTTCCCCTTCATCTTTTACCAAAGTCCAACGACTTTGAACCACAATATTTTTACCAGCCTTGGTTATCTGATTTAGTTCTCCCTGCCATTCCCCTTGCTCCTTAACTGTGTGCTGAATATCACTGAATTCTATAAAAGATTCTCGATCTAAAAGCTCATTGGCATCTCTGTGTAATACTTCTTCTTTTGTCCAACCATATAATTTTTCTGCTCCCCGATTCCAAAATAAGATCTGGTTATCCAGTCCTCTAACTATAATTGCGTCAGTGGATACATCGAGCAAAGCTGCTTGTTCTCGAATTGTGGTTTCTGCCTGTTGCTTTTCTAGCTCGCTTCGATAGGCTTCGATAATACGACTGCAAGTAGCTAAAAAGGGTTGGAGATAATCAACAATAGCTCGATCGTAACCTCCTTCTCGATTGGCAATGCCTACCATCCCCGTCATGGTGTCATTTTTATAGAAAGGCACTCCTAAAAAAGCATTTAAAGGAGGATGTCCGTCTGGTATGCCACCCCTTCTCGGATCGGTACTGGGACTGTTGGCAATAACTGGTTTACCAGTCACGATGACTGCCCCGAAGAGGGTTTGTAAGTTGTGAAATTCCATCCCTTTAGGGGCATTCTCGGCATAAAATGCCCTAGTTTCTTCATTCCAGGCGATATTGGTAATGGCGTGGGTTTTGAGATAGGGTCTTCCCCGCATTTTCATGTAGCTTTCTTCCATCATCGGACTGCCATCTGCTGCAAAGAGAATCTCACCAATAAACCCATATTCACTCTCGGTTAATGCCAAAAGGCGATCGAGCATACCATCAAATAAAATCGCAGGTTCTGCGTCTGCCAAAAATTGAGTTTGAATCCAACTAATTGCTTGCAAAAGTCGATTACTTTGCCGCAATGCCAACTCTACCTGTTGGCGTTCTAATTCGCTACTGAAGCGAACAGCAAAAATTTTCAATACTTCTTCAATCAAAGAAATATCATCAAAAGGTTTGCTGTCTATAATCGCAATTAAGCCCAAACCTCGTCCTGCTGCATCAAAGATTGGCATTCCTGCATAACTCTCAGCTGCCATTTCTTGCAATATTAGATCGTCGGGAAATAATTGCTGAATTGCTGAGGGATAAACACATAGCTGCTGTCCGACTACATTTTGACAAGGAGTGCCAGCTAAATGATATTCAAAATTGTCGATGGTTTTACCTTTACCATACACTGCTAGAGTTTTTATTCGGTTTGTTTCTGGCTGTATTAGTTCGCCAACCAAAGCATAATCTACCTTAAGTGTTTTGCTAAGATACTCAACCAAAGATGGGAGAAAATTTTCTCCTATTTCAACTGACATTCCAGAAGCAATATCTTTTAAAATTTCTTCTCTTCGTTTGCGATCGCTGATATCGCTAATCGAACCAGCCATACGAGTAGGGCGGTTGTTTTCATCCCAAATTGCCTGACCGCAACCATTAATCCAGCAATATTTACCCTGTTTCGTCTGCAAGCGATATTCGATGTCGTAGGGGACGCGATTTTCTAGATGGTTTTGTATTGCTACTAGGACTTGTTCTCGATCTTGGGGATGTAATTTCGATTCCCAAGCTTCAAAGTTATTGGGCATCTCTGTGTCTGCGTAGCCGATAATTTCTTTAAACCGAGGTGCATAAAATACCTCATTGGTTAGGATGTTCCAGTCCCATAAACCATCGCGAGTACCAAGAACAGCAAGATCATAACGTTCTTGACTTTCTCTAAGTGCTATTTCAGTCAACTTGCGATCGCGTAAAGCATCTTGTCGTTCTTCTATTTCTTGCTGAAGTTTCTGATTAGCCTTGGTTAATTCTGATGTGCGCTCTCTTACTTGCTCTTCTAGTTCGGTAGTCTGATTCTGTAAAATGCTCCTGACGGTAATTAATCCTAACAGGCGATCGCCCTTGTCGATAACTGGCAGATGACGAATAGGATGCTGACGCAGCAAATTGAGGGCAGTAAAAGCATCTTCCGAACCAGTCGCCGTTAAAGTAATTAACTCCCTGGTCATTACTTCACCAACGACTATCTCTGCTAAATCTCTCTCTGTAGCAATCAGCCTCACTAAATCTCCCTCGGTAAATATTCCTTTAAGTTGGGCCTCTTCAACTACTAAGGCGCAACTATGCTTAATTCGGGCAATAGAACTTGCATCTGAAGAATCATCATTTGCAGGCAGATAGCAACTGTTAGCCCGCTCTTGCATCAGCCGAACAACTTCGGTTAGAGGGGTTTCAGGAGCTACAGTCAAAGGTTGGCGATCAATTACCTGTTCTAAAGAGAAGAATTTATTCGACTGCACAATTGATTTGATTTGGAGATACTTTAGTCAATATTCTATTCTCCCTTATCTCTCTTGTCCTCTTTATTTCCCTTGTCCTATATCAAGCTATCATTTCAACCATTAACTTTTTTAGTTACTTCATTAATTGTCAACGGCAGTAAAGCACTAATGGCAATAACTACAACATCTAGCAAATTGATCGCTGTTACCTTCAGCAAACTGCCCAAACTAGGAATAATTAGGCAGATAAACTGTAAACTCAGAGAAATTCCTAGAGCCAGGGTTAAATAGTTATTCGGCTGTAGCTTAACTCTCCAAAAAGGTTGGCTCGATCTGCAACTAAAAGCGTGTAGTAATTGACCCGTAACTAAGCTCATAAAAGCAATGGTACTAGAGCGATCGCAGATACCATAATAAGCAATACTGTAGCTATAGGCTCCTAAAGTACAAAGAGAAATAACACTCGCCTCAAAACCAAGCCGTTTAAAGTCAGCAGAGTTAATAATTGCTGCTTCTGGAGGACGAGGGGGAACATCCAAAACATTGGGTTCTGGTGCTTCTAAGCCCAATGCCAACCCAGGAAAAATATCTGTTACTAAATTCAGCCAAAGAAGTTGGATCGCATTAAGGGGTTGACCAATGCCGAGTAAATTAGCCAACAGCATGACAATAATTTCGCTGAGGTTGGTAGAAAGCAGAAAATGAAGGGCTTTTTTTATATTGTTGTAGATAGTTCTACCCTGACTGACGGCAGCGATCGCAGTTTCGAGGTTATCATCTTCCAACACAATATCAGCAACTTCTCTGGCTACGTCTGTACCATTTTTTCCCATTGCAATCCCGACTTCGGCAGCTTTGAGGGCAGGGGCATCATTAATCCCATCTCCTGTCATTGCTACTACTTTTCCTGCTTTTTGGAAGGCTCGAACAATTTCTAGTTTGTGGGTGGGACTAATCCTAGCAAAGACATCAATGTTAGGTAGTTCGGAGTTATTAACAATTCTAAATTCCGAACTCACTTTCAGTTCTTCTCCCTGACTCAGATTTAATTCTTGAGCGATCGCACGAGCGGTAGTATCTTGATCTCCTGTCAGCATTACGGTTTTAATTCCTGCTTGATGGAAATCAGCAATTAATTCTTTAACACCATGTCGGATAGGGTTGGTGATCCCAATTAATCCCAACCAAATAAGGTTCTTGGGGGCAGTCACATCTGTAGTATCTATCTCAGCATCTATCTCGGCATAGGCAGTTCCTAAGACGCGGAGAGCCTTACTAGTCATCTCTTGATTAGCATTTGCGATCGCTTGTCTATCTATTTCAGTTAAGGCAACAGCTTCTAAGGCAACAGGTTCACCGTTTTTAATTTGATAATGTTTAATTTGATAATTACAAAGTGCTAGCACTTCTAGAGGGTTGCCTTTAACCGCGATTAAGTTCTGGGACTCATTTAGCTTGTGAACTGTAGCCATATAGTTTTGACCGTCGGCACGATTACTGATTTCAAGACGAGGAAACTGAGTTGGGAGTGTAGCTATATCAACTTTAGCAGCGATCGCGCAGCGCCTCGCTCTCAGCGAGACCGCGAATGAGCCAGGCTTCTGCCTGTCCACGGAGTGCCTTGCTTGCAGCGAGATCGCCATTTGCATCAAAGCCGTTTCCGTTGGCGAACCACTAATTATATATTTACCATCACTATTGCTGTTTACTTTACTTTCATTACAGAGAACAGCAACTTTAATTAGCTGTAATAATTCTGCGTCGCGTTCGACATCAAATGCTTGTTGTTGGCTCAAAAATTGCCCGTCTTCAACATCAATCTTATTGCTAGGAGTCTGAATTTCTACCACTGACATCTCATTAGCAGTCAGCGTCCCCGTTTTATCTAGACAGATAGTTTGTACAGAACCCAAAGCTTCTATAGCATCGAGACGACGTACTAAAACTCGTTTCTGTCTCATTTTAAGAATTCCCAGTGCCAAAGTAATAGTGGCAACAGTGGGCAATCCTTCTGGTACGGCTGCTACAGCTAGGGCGATCGAGGTTTGGCTCATCTCCAAAAAACCATAACCTCGAACTATTCCCAGTCCCAAAACTAGAAGGCAAACCGCACTAGATAATAAAACCAGTTGACCACCAGCGCGATCGAGTTGCTTTTCTAGGGGTGTTTGCGGAACGGTGGTTTGTCCTACTAAAGCCTGAATGCGTCCCATTTCTGTAGATTTTCCCGTAGCTACCACCACCCCTAACCCCTGTCCGCTAGTTACAAAAGTTCCTCGATAAACCATATTGGTGCGTTCGGCTAGAGGAATATCTTTTGCTGTTAAGGTTTGACAAGTTTTAACTACAGGAATACTTTCTCCTGTGAGAGGAGATTCATCAACGGTGAGACGCTCCGTAGAATATGGGGATGAGCGATCGCGTTCAATTAATCTGGCATCCGCAGGAACGTAACTACCTGGCTTGAAGATTAAAATATCACCAACAACTATTGCTTGAGAATTGATTTCTCTGGCTCGACCATCTCTAATGACCCAAGCAGAAGGATTTACTAGGTTTTTCAACGATAGGATAATCCGTTCTGACTTGCTTTCAGTGATGTAACCTAAAACAGCATTGATAACTACCACAATCATAATTACCAAAGCATCAACTTTACTACCAGTGGCAATTGAAAGTACGGCAGCTAGGGTCAAAAGAGCAACGGGAATTGACCAAAAGTAACCCAGAAAAATAACCAGTCCAGAGCGCGGTTTAGTTTCAGGCAGAACATTCGCCCCATATTTGGCTAGGTTTTGTTGAACTGCTGATGCCGATAGTCCAGATGTTGCTGAAGTTTCTAACTCGGCTAAAATCGATTCTGCCTCTCTCAGATGACAGGTTGCAGAAAATTCTTGAGATTGTTTCGAGGTAACAGGCGATCGCTCCATAGCCAAAATTAGCGAACTATAAACCAATGATATAAGGTCATTAACAATAGGTGAGTTCGATAGTTAACTTTTGGGGAGTTTTAGGGGCTGTAAGTTAAACGTAGGGGCGATTCGCGAATCGCCCTTACAAGATCTATCTGACCTAACCTTATAACGTCGTGCTGTATAATTAAATTATCGCAAAATGCATATTTCTTTGCTTTTGTCAAGAGCCAAGTCGAGAAATTTCGACCATCAAATCCCCATTAGCTTGCTGCCGAGATACAGCTATGTTTAGATTAGACCTTCCCTCCAAAATAGACCTTCCTCAGCCGCCTACATTTGAGCGTATTGAAGATGAGCGTCTCCATCGCAAACAGCGTTTAGCTGCTGCCTTCCGCTTGTTTGCCCGTTACGGATTCGATGAAGGCGTCGCCGGACACATCACTGTCCGCGACCCCGAATTCTCTCATTGCTTTTGGGTTAATCCTTTTGGGATGTACTTCGGTCACATCCGAGTCTCAGACCTTTTGCTGGTCAACCACAAGGGTGAGGTTGTAGAGGGAAACAAGCCAGTGAATGCTGCTGCTTTCGCCATCCACTCCCAGATACATAAAGCCCGACCAGATGTGGTAGCAGCTGCCCATGCCCATTCCCTCTACGGTAAAAGCTGGTCAACTCTAGGACGCCTTCTCGACCCTCTCACCCAAGATGCCTGTTATTTCTACAAAGACCATGCCCTGTTTGATGACTACACTGGAGTGGTACTAGACTCTGAGGAGGGCAAGCAGCTTGCTGCTACTCTTGGAGAAAAGAAGGCAATTATCCTGCGCAACCACGGCTTACTAACAGTTGGTCATTCAGTTGATGAAGCAGCGTGGTGGTTCATTACAATGGAACGCTCCTGTCAAGCCCAGCTTATGGCTGAAGCAGCAGGTAAGCCAGTGCTAATTGACCCCGACACTGCTAGTCTTACCTATAGCCAGATTGGTTTCCATTACGTTGGTTGGTTTAGCTTCCAGCCATTGTATGACATGATAGTAAGTCAGGAGCCAGACTTGCTCGACTAATCATAACAATCGTAATTTGCTAAGAATCAATAATCTCAATTAGAAGCTGTAATCGTCTCATGTATAGCGTTCATTTCGTGAATTGGTATTAGAAGAACTTATGAAGCTTCTGTTAATAAATGGATTCATCTGCGACTTCCTGAGAACTTTATTCGAGAAGTTGGGAAAATACTCAGGACTTATGCACAAACACCATAGGTATGGTAGGCAATGCCCACCTTACAATATATTTTTTTTGTGTAAAAATCTTCATTTTGCGTAAGTCCTATACTAAAGAATGCCATGTCCCTATAGTTGAAGTCCCTATAGTTATAATCATCCTCCCGATGGTTGCATTGTACCTTCCAATTGATCGAATCGTTTGTGAATAGTCTCTGGCTGTACCGTACCAACGCGGGATAATAATACTGCACCAAAGCCGAACAGATTGAGCATTAAAATAATTAATCCTCCCGCAAGGGGAATAAGACTAATTACAGCTAGAATTAGCATTCCTATTGAAAAGGGCAGGAATTTAGCAGTTTCTCTGCGAGGAAAAACTTTCTTACCAATCCACAATCCAGCGGTGATCGCACCGAGTAAACTAGCCACAGCAAAGGCTAGATTGGCGATGGGAATTAGCAGTAAGCCGAATACACTACCAGCAAATAAAGCAATAAACAGCGTAATACCCACAATACCACCTAAACCCCACATACCACTCTTAAAAGGATGCTGATGCATCGTGGCTGTAATAGTTTGAATGTGACCTGGAATTAGTAAGAGTAAAAATATGCCAAAAGCAAAGACAACTATTAGAGAGGTTAAAGAGAATAAAGCATTGGTTAAATAAAGAGTGCCAAATAACCCAAAGCGATCAAATAGCACTTTGGCATTACTAAACATCACTACTTCACTACCGCCTACCATTGCTCCCTCTTCTTTAATAATCTGTCCGCCAATGGCTACCGCATCCCCCCGCCAACACTAGCATTAGGCTTGAGAATTACATCACCACCAATAGCTACTGCATCGTTAGTAACTTGCCCCTCATCAAAGATTGTTACATCACCACCAATAGCTACTGCATCGGTCATCACTTGTTTTTCGGGAACTGTGACATCAGTACCCATTTTAAAAATGTGGATATTGTTTTCGCTGTTAGCTACAGCAATTCCACCAACAAAAATTACCACGAAAGCTGCTAGAATAGCTAAGATTAATGGTTTAATTTTTCGCCAACTCATTTTAGATTCTCCTTTAATTTGGTTAGAGGTTATTGGATTGCAAAAC
>JAAUYH010033968.1_pt1 | contig 12712 bp, 11 predicted proteins | sample 7278061 | NCBI WGS metagenome assembly JAAUYH01 (sample SAMN14350203, study PRJNA611818) | marine sediment metagenome | isolation source: surface marine sediment (0.6m) | place: French Polynesia: Moorea | collected 2018-08
AACTGTGGTTCACATAGAGCTGTAGCTGTACGAAACTACATGAACGAGCGAAGAGTGACGCGTATGGATTGGCCTGTGTAAAGTCCTGACCTAAATTTAGTTGAAAATGCGTGGGGCTACATGAAATCCTACTTTCGCAAGCAACCGCGTCATACAAAAACAAATATGAGTGTTTGAATAATGTTACAAATTGTGGGGCGAACTATCCTTAAGTTATTTTCACAACCTAATCGGTTCTATGGCAACGCGCATCCAAGAGGTACTAGAGAAAGATGGAGGGAGTACTAAATATTAAACGAATTATACATGTTTGTAATTGAATACTATTGGCCGCGGCACACATTCTAGATTTACGACCTCCCCCCTGTACATCTGCTGATCTTCATGTAAATTACAGTATGGTATTGTTCATCTATACATGGAATGTTTTTGACACTGAGCGTTCAAAACCTCAAGATTTCAATGTTTGTTGTGGTTCCACAATTATCCATACCTATCCGCACTTTGTTCCCGTGCAAATGAAATGTGTCCACAATGCTTGGTGGAGCATTATAGCGAACTGTACAGTAGTACGTATTGCTGCAATATCCTATGATTCCAACAATGTACACTGGACAAGTCGGCATTGCTACGCTGAAGTCGATGTACGTTGTTTCACTGATTCGCTTCTCGCCTCCTTGTTTCGGAGCAACTTCCAGCGTTGGTGTTCTTTCGGTTTGCTCCTGGAATGTTTGTCACGTGGTGCTTGCTTGTCCTGCTTAATGCCGGGCTGGTTGCAGCGAACCCGGTGGCTCCGATTTTCAACTTTTCCAAGTTGAATTGCTCGTCGTTGTGTGGTCTTCCGTTTGCACATGCGAGAATTAATGAAGGTTATGGAGGTTCTAGTGTATCACGTGCGAAAAACATGAGCGTCAACTTGGATGGGCAATGTGTCAACCAATCTCAGTTGTCCATTGGAAATTGGGAGGAATCCGCTCGTCGCTTCTTACAACTCATTAACATGAGTGATGTCTCGTTCGATTGCCCGAAATGGAACAGCGTTTACCGCCAACCGAACGAAACCGAGCTTCCCAAGTTATGGAACGAGGGCTACTTTCAAGCAATGCCTGACGAAGGGATGCGCCGTCTTCCCAGGCCGTACTTTAAGACATCGGTTGTTGACCCTGCTGGAATTCCTGGTCACTGTAACATAACCATTGACCGTGGGGTGGTGGAACGTAATCTGCGCGTGTACTTGATGGATGCCGAACTTCAATATGAAGGGAACCCACTGATGACAACTGGGTCCATAATTTCTCTATGGCGGAAACGAAAATATAGGCACGGCTTCGGAATGCGCCCTTTCTGGGTGCACTTGCCACGAAACCATTCGAATGAATGTCAAGGAAACAATTGTAGTCGTGCTCCATATGAAACGATGTGGCTACCTGCATCTACATTTGGGACGGCAGTTCCATACAAAGGAAACAGCACTCAACATTATTCGATGTTTGCGAAGTGGGACTTTGAACAAATTCCTGGTATCAACAAGATGATGGTGAAATTGCGTACAAGTGTCTCGCATTTGGAGAATGTTGGCGACGATTTGTCGCCCTCTAACATCGCCATCTTGAGCTTGCCACTTCTGATGGCCATACCACCGATTTCGTTGTTGGAACACGTTTCTAGTGTGGCTACCGCGTGGTACGTGTTTGCGACGGATATCTTAGCGGCATTACCCTTGCTCATCAAGGGAATTGAATTGGTTATCGTGTATCCCAAGACCAAAGTGCACATGTACTCGACGCTTAGCATGACTGGAAAGAAGTACGGCGTTTACGAACGATGGTTCACTCAGTGTTACCCACCAGTGGGCATGACTCAAACCGCAGGTACTATTATTATTTCAGTTGCGCTATGGTTCATGATGGCGAGTTCGTATTGTGAGTTTGCATTCTGGAGAGCGGTTCAATATCGGCTTGGACGATGGAACAATATTGACGTAGTTGGATCGAATGTTATCGATGAAGAAAGGGAGGAAGTGAACGAGAGCAATCCGTCGGATTCCAAGCAAACAAGTAGTTCGTGGCATGCACGTCATCGAATCCACATTTTGGGAATTGTATTTCTAATTCTGCTTGCACTATTCATTAGTTCAATTGCCGCTCGCTTGATTAACATTCGCTCCAACTCTCGGTTTTTCCTGCAGTTTAATGGTTCGTTGTTTTTCATCGCTTCAGGGACGGTTAAATGGGGCACCATTATTGCGCTTATTACGTTTCATATGATTGCCACGAATCGGGTTTCACATCTTCGTTTTCTATGGTTTCTTGCTGGGATTGTGTTCGGCATTGTTGGAGGGCCATTGTATTTGTTATTGCACTTAATGAAGAGTGTACGTGAATCGAAGAATTGGGACGATGTCTCATGTGGTGCAAACGTTGGTATGGCATTTTTGGGAACATGTCTTGCACTGTTCTTCGGCAGCTTTTTGCCGTTTCATGTGGCGTTCGTTTGGCTTTATGGAGGTGCAATTATTGCACTGCACGCAATTCGAAGCTTACCGCGCGACCGAGTTAGGTGGCGATACGGTTTGAATGGGTTTGCGGCCGGAATGTTGTTTGGACCATTCGGCATCTATTTCAGGAGGTGTTTCCCTGAAACAATGAACGACAAACAAGCGAGAGCGAACTTTCACGGAGGCTCGGGGTTTGGTGTGATTTTCCTTTTGACAGTCGTCAATATGATGACTACGTACTGGGCGTACATCGTCAGTTGATGTGAGCTGTGGGGTGGGTCCAATTTATGGACATAACCTGCTGAATAAGCAAAGCTACTGTTTCTGGTACAGTTCAACTCAAAAGATTCCAACGGTTGGGGAGCGTTGACGATTGTTCTAGGAGATGAATCCAATGGATGTCGAGGAAACAATTGGATTGCCTATGAAACGATTTGGTTGCCTGCATCTGCGTGAGGATTCCTATTTGATATTACACTTGATGAGGAGGGTATGTGAGTCAAAGAACTGGGGCGGTACACGGAACGGCACCGTGTTCGAACTGTAGTAACCCACGAAGCGCCACGCGGAAGTTAAAGTTCACGGATAGTGGCACATCAAGATTTTCCTGTTGTGACATATGATGTGTACGCGTGTTAGGCTCAGTCGTGCTGTATCACATTGGGGTTTTACGATTGCTCTCGATGCGTAGTGTAATCATCCGCGATAGACGCTTTATCGATTCGGCGCCCCACATTGTGCACGGTGATGTCAATATCGGCGCACTTCGGACTCATCGCTTACATTGTGGATGTTGGAATAGGGAATAGGGTCCCACAGCCATTGCGAAGCAATTCTATGCGAAAAGTGTTGTTTCCGGCGAGTGCGTTCTTGTTGTTGATAGGAGATGAGTATAGTGACGATGAGGAAAGAAGTGGGGAATTGCGGAATTATGTTGACCAGCAACAATGACCGCACGGAATGTCAGGAAAGGAAGAATCAGTTTCATGAAGTGAATTGTGATTCAGCGAACAACCAACGGGTACAACATAATCATTCGCGAACTGTTCGAAAAGCCTAGTAAGAAAAGTTGAAAGCTTCAATGTACAGTATTGTTTCCTCGACTTACATTATGGTGTTCTACGTGCATCACTACTACAGGTGTTCTCTCCACTCACTCTCCACTTTTGTCCTTCTACAACAACACTGAATTAGGGAATCAGTTCGGGTACCCGTAATCGACGCGTCCAATCCGAACATATACATGCACATCACGACAAGGCAAAACCTTACAAATCAGCTCCTCTTTCTCCACCTCTCCCTGGGCCGAGCACGATATTAGAAACGATATGTCTCGACACCGGTGAAATATTTCCACGAGCTCACTTAACCATTCCAGCCCGGATTCTGAGTTCCGAGCTACGTCCAAAGAAACGGAAATTCTCTCATAATACCTGTGCGAGTCTGAGATAAACCGAAACACACGGGCCTCCGATTCGGACTCGAACGGCTCAAAGCAAGCATCCTTCAAATTCGTTGTGCAAGAAGCAATTAATCGCATATTCTGCTCATTCGCTCTGAACTTTCTAATGGTCAAGGATTCGAGTTTCGGAAAAGATGCAGGCGAAAACACATTGGCAATCATCTCATCTGTAACTCCCTGGCTTTCATCTTGGAACCCGCCTGACATTTCCAACTGTTGCAGATTCGTGCACTGTTCCAATGCCCTAGGATACTCATCTCCAATCAGTGAGCTGAGACTAAAACATATACTCGCCATTCGAGGTCCCAAGTTATAAACGCGCTGCCAATCTACACTTTCTTCTCGGGGGCAATACATCCAAAACTCTAGATTCGTACATGCATTAACCACCTCCACCAAATGATAGTGGCCTAGTCCATTCACCGATGCGTCTTTCAACTTCGACCCATACGAACAAATCAACGACGAGTAACTTTCTTGACCAACCATGTCGATAACATCTTTCACGTTCCCTATCCTGATCACGTTCAACTGCTTGCAATAATTCCGAATAGTTTCGATAACTTCCGCACTGTCTTCAACGGGTATGATTGAAATGTCGAGCTCATCGAGTGTCGACCCACTCGTTTTCAGAAACGATAGTAACGCGGCGGTGCTCTGATTGCTAGATCTCAAACGTCTCATGTTCATGCAGTTCCTAAAATCGAAGACACCTTCCTCATCTTCTTCGCCCAGCCAATCAATTGCACGCAGGTTCCCAGCATACTCGCGTATAAGTGAGGATGCTGTTCCCCATTTCGTCATAGCCGGTCCATATCTCCAGAATGCAAGTTCTTCTACATTTCAACAATACTTGAACACGTGCCGGGTGAACTGTTCCACGAGACCTTTCGCCTCCGCCACTTCCATCACCTCTTCCATCAGAACTATCTTACGCACGTACGAACCACACGCGGTAAATATTTTCCTCACTGTTGGCAACTCGCTGGTGAGAAGAAGGAACGCGGACCGCAGACTGTTTCGGAGGAATCAATCTACTTCGCGAACGGCGACACTTCTAGCAGTATGGGAGTCGGTGAGCTGGCACTAACGCCGGTTTTCTGGACAGAGGATGTCCAGTGCATTTTATTGTGCCCGAACTGCTTGTAGGCTTGTAGAGTAAGAAGGCAGTCCTATTATACTGATTAGTGGACTTTGACAATTTTCTAACCAGGCATATAAAATTCTAGGGTTTTCCTCAGCCAATCAGAGTTTCCGTACAATTTAGCCTAGTGGTTCAATTAATTTCCGAGTAGATCGGATTTTGGAAACGGTGTAGTAATGGTCCAGGAGTCGCGGGTTCAATTTATTGTGGTGCACGTGTATGTTGGTAGAGGTGAAGGGACCGAATGGTACCTCCGACGCACAATACAGGAAACTCCGCCAACGTCCGGATCAAAATGAGACAAACCGAGATATTCCCTACTAGTTGTGAGCTACGCCGTGACGGGTTCCATGCCGCAAGGTGTGCGGGCGCTCTATTTTTGCCGGTCCACTTGAACAGTAGAGTTTAGCAAATAGCGAGTTAGTAGCGTAGCCTACACAACACTCACCAACTCCATTTCTTTCGCTTCACCTTCGAACATTTCCGGTCCGATATTCAGCTTCCTCGCACTCGAGTCGATGCCGATTTCAGGATATTGCCAGTCCAGTTGGATTTCCGTAAATAACGTCGCACCAGCGGCACGAAAAGGACTAGCCAGTAAACGAACAGGCTCGCTCGCGTTGGGCATATAAGGAGTTGGTTCATCGCTCATTTTCATGCAAGGTACAGCCCACTTATTCTTCTGTAGCAGAGGATCAATTTGTTTCACGATGACGCATAATGCATCGATAGACAATGAGTCGAATAGTGTTGCAGTATTGGATATCGAAGCTGCGTCCAGTTGGGCGTTTATGGAGCCATTCTCTATCACGCTCAACAAGACACCTGTGTTGGGTATAGGTGCGAAAAGGTCACTGATCCACTTATGTCACTCACTCCACGATGAATGCCGACACCCGAACGGGTGGTGCGGTGCAGATTGGGAATATGGGCGAGTGGGATTAATAGCCTGGGAGTTTTTTGAGTGGGACACTTGGCAGCATTCTATTGCAGAATTAGTTGATCTTAGTTCTAATAGTTGCAAACATTGCTGTATCCCAAAATCAACTAGATTGGGAGCTGTTTTTAACGCTTGGAATAGTAATAGAGAATATTTCACTTATTAAGTTCCAGGCTAGTACAAAGCCTCTACTGTAAGAAATTATTTTACCAACGAATCCTGCGTTCCTCTTGGTTCTTACAGAAAAAGGTTGTTCTAAGATTTGTTCTGGTTCCCTTAACATTTGACTTTTCTCAAGATAATTGATAGGACGTGATTGAAAAAGAGAAACAACAACTGTTAGATTAAGTGAAATATAAACCCGAGTAAAAACTGGAGGAGGTGGAACGTGCAATGAAAAAATAGATTGAACCAGTCAAGGAAGGAATCCTTTTCGAGCGGCAGTTTTGAACGAAACAATGTTAGCCATTAAGAGAAGGCAGGCAATACTTTCTTCATTGACAGAAGAAAGTTACGATACTGTTGCATGCATTTGGGATTCGAGAGTCTTCTGAGAAATGTGATAGCGAGCTTATTTTTTGGAAAATAAATAGGGGTCTTGAAACATCCGAAACATTTTAATCTAAACCGAAACATGTACAGTACATTTGCTTATTTAAAACTGATTTTGTTTATTTACATGAATTACTTCATTTTTTCATAGAACAGTTTAATGAGTACGTCAGGTGAACTCTCGGTACCAAAACTACATTTCAATCGTACTATAGATGATATATTTCTGAAAGCGTTCCATATTTTATCATGTTGAATTTTCTTACTCCAAATACAATCATGGATCACACAGTGCATTTAAATTTGCTTTCACTCGACATTTTTGGCTCCACGGCGTCCAGGAATACAAAGTACTCTGAGAGCAATTAATTTTTAATAGTTTTTCGGCAACATCAATTGTATTTAATGATGAATGATTTAGATACTTATCTCAACCTTTTGAGTTTCTTATTTGAATTTATAAAATCGGTTCAATGGATCATCGGTTGCGTTCGACTGTTCTTAGGCCTCGATACGCCGATCTTTGCCAAAATGCAAGCTACTTAACAATCAAATATGTTTTGTATCTCTTGCATACATCATTCATGATTCATGGACATTTCTGTCACATGCTGTCCGATATCTACGAAATTACACCAGAATCTAATGTGAGAATAGGTCCTAGTGTTTTTTCGAACTGAGTGTTGCTTAAAGATTCATCAAATGCAAATCGTTGCAATTTTACTAAAAGAATTATCGGCCCGGACTGCATCTTACTGATTTATCGAACAGGCCGATGTTTTGTGAGTGGTTGATAGATCTTGCTACGAAATAAATACGAGTAGAATGCTAGATGAATGCATATTGTTCGAAATAGATTCTTTCAAACCTCTTCTTTTTTATCTTGTAAATTAAATGAAGTAAGGGAATGGTGAGCAATGTAGCATAACCTCAAATTCAATCTCTTTGAAATAGCTGGGAGGGTCAATCAATAGATCATTACTTAGACTGAAGATTCGAATTCTCATCGCAGGAACTGAAACAGAAATTCTATAAATAGTGAATGAGATTGTCAGGAAATCATGAGCTTCAAATCAATAATTGATTTCGAATATAGGTTAAAAGCTAGAAAATCTGACCGGAATTATCTAGTCAAAAGGAACTATATTGTACCGCCCTGGGGAAACTTTGTCATTCTAAAGCTTCAATTTTCGATCAGTATGGCTGTTGCCTCTCTTAATGTTAGATTAAATGATATCTGAAGGGAATATTAAAGTACAAAAACATTCTCACTAGCGAAAATAACAATGAACATTGGCTTACGCGATTCTCGCTACGTAATTCAGTTACAGGCTGAAGCAAATATTTGGAAGTATATGCAATGTAGTTTAGCATCCATATTTTGAAAAAGCTACAGAGATTAAAAGTATTTAGTATGTGAAATAAATTGAAGCTACAAAGAATTCTCATTTACTACTAAGAATATGTATTGAAAATTTTGTAGACTATTTAGTTGTCCCAAATGTAATGATTGAGTTCACATACCCAACAAAATAGTGGACAAAAAGGATTTGTGCCAGAGATTAGAAGTGAACCTCCTGGTTAATATGTTGTTCACAGAATCAGGGTTCTAGTTTTTTAAGGTTCAGAAATCACTCTAAATTTTACAAAAACCTAAGAAATCTTCTTTTTCCTGATTGATTTTTCTAGTTCACTGTTGGAATAAATTGAAGAAACAGTGTCTCGATCATTTACAGCAACATGTAAGGGACACTTAGGATAGCTGCAGCAAAGCATGATGTACGCGAACAATAATACACTGAATTTTTTTATTGGAAGTCGGTACAAATCAAGCAAATTGAGTTAGAATTGATGATAAAGAGTTCTTTTTCAATATCGGAATGGAATGTATAAGAAGATTGGTTATATGACATCGTTCATTGTCGATAGCGAAGTTAAGCTGTTGAAAAAGACAAGTCATAGGATTTTCATCAACAGAACAATAATTTGCTCGCGCGACATCAAATTCAGGTTCGTGGCGGGCATTTTTTTAAGTTTGACTGCTTTTGTCATTAGCTGAATTGCCATGCAGTGAACGCAGTTTACTTTGAGACCATACTATAATTTTCGTTTTGGGACGATAAAAACGAATTAGTGTTCAAAACTTGTTGATGGAGTCGAAACTTTAGGCTTCTTTTTAAAGAGATTTGTGAAACGGTCGTGGATGATGTTGAATGTAGCTAGTTGGTTCTCAAGTTGAAGGCGAATGTGACTTTGTCGCCACTCTAGTGTCTTTTCTCTATTAATCAGACTTTAAGGTACCAGCCTGGTACAGCGCACTAAATGAAATAGTGCACTTATCCTAACAATTCTCAAATGAATTTTAATCAGTTAAAGTCCGTGGTTTGTAATAGTAACGAAGTCAAAACAATCAAATTCTATACTAGGTAATTAGTTGTAGCTTCGCTAGTAATCCAGCGAGGAATAAAATTAATGAAAACATTCAGAGCATACAAACATTACGCTGGAAAATAAAGGTCAGCCAAGAAACACTGTGTTATATGTTTCTTACAATTTTGCTATAGAACAATGAAGGTCGAACTAGTTAAAGTAAGCTTTCTCGGAGGGATAGTATTTGTTGCGATTTTCCTTTTCGCATCGACTAACTGAATAAATTCGTTCTGGAAATTCATCAGCTACCGTCCGTACTACTAATCCAGTTTTGTTGTCATACTCAAGTTAATCGAGCACTATTCCCTAGCAAGGCTGCTAAAAATAGCATGCAGTGACTAATTAGTGCAGATTGATTTTTAAAAGTGCAAGGAAAATTGTACTGACAAACCTGCAACACTACGTTTCAGACCTGAGGTCAAAAAAACCTCGAGAATTCCAACTTCATATAAAACGTGGAACCACGATTTTTGAAACACGTTTGAGTTTGTAATTCAAGAGGAAAGTTTTGAAACCAAGGAGCACATCAACACATCACCGATTCTAGGTCTAGCTGCCCGGGCCAAAAAGGACTTTGAAAATTAAAAATTTCTTGTAATCGCTTTGATTTCTTGAATTATGAAAAGGAGATGTCTTGAAAGAGATCACGGCCGACAATTCAAAATATCAGATGTAAAGGACCTCGTGTTGATTGTTGATTGGAATGTAAAGATAGATATCGGAAATACTAAATTTTGGAAAGAAAGAATTTTGATAAAGCAATTCATGATTTCAAAAGAAGAAAATTTTCGAAGATCATTTCACGTTTAGCGACGGATGGAAGGGCAATTTAAAACTCGAATCCATTTTGATGGGCTCCATACTCAAAAATATTTTTTTGAAAACTTGAATGGACAGCTCAGTCCTTTCTAAAATCTGCTTTATCATGCTATTTAATGCACCGAATTGCCGATGAATTACAATGGGAGTGAGAATTATTGGATTGCTTCCATATCTCTATAGCATTGCTGTTTGTATAGATCAATAAAAACGCTAACATATTATTTGCAGTGAACCTCATAAGTTTCAATTAGTAGCAGCATTCCGTCGCACAAATGGATTATTTTGTCATCTAATTCTGTCTCTATTACTTTGCTATGCATTTTTTAATCCAGTATACTTCGAAGGGCTCGCTTTCAACCTGCACACCTCGATTTCCCAAACTCAAATCGTCTTCTATCTCTCTTTGGTCGTTCTTTTCGAGATGCACTACTCTCGCTTCACTTGCTATAGGATATCCCCAGATTGATCCCTTCATTTCTTCTCCGTCTTCAATCTTCCGGGCTCGAACTGCTACCGATCGACCCAGGACGTACAGTTCTGTATCAATGATGATTGAACTGCAAGCTTCTATACTCACTCCTCGATCCATCACAATCTTGCGCTTCATGTTAATCGCCGGCCTTGCTATATGTATGGCTGTATCCACGAAGCAATCCAAACCTTTCACGTAAGCAGTCGGCGTGTATCCTTTCTCAACCAGCATCTCGATTATATCCCTATGCAATACGCATCTTTCTTCTTCCGGGCAAACTAGTTCGGCGTAGCATAATTGGCTGCGTAGCGCAAATTTATCCCCGTATTTCGATATAGCCCATTCCCCGGCTCTGAACGCCGACCATACGCTAGTACTCAAGAATTTCGATGCGTCCGTATCGTCCATGTGTGCCTGAGAGAGAAATGCCTGTAAAACAGATAGTTGCAGCATCAGAGGGTTAGAAACCCTCAACTTTCTGAATATACTCGGGAAGTACACCTCAAAATCGGGCGCTTCGAGCATGTCAACGGCACAAACAAGCCCCTCCGATCCGTATCGGTATACCCCATAGAATCCATTTCCAACGAGAATGTTCACCTTTCTTTTGCTCATTTCGCGTTCAACTCCCTGGACTACCACTTCTTCCTTCTTCGGTCTGTCCATCTTGCGCAATGCACTTGCCTGCATATGTGCAAGAAACATTGTCGCTACAACTTCTGATCCATGTTCCTTTCCACCAAATGGACCTTTCACCGCGACTATCTTTTGCGTCAACTTCTTAAACACTGCTAATATTTCCTCTCTCCACTTCGTCGATTCACCAGGGAATACCGGTGATAGGAAATTTGCCTGTATTTCCTCATCTGATGCATAATCCACTTCTGTAAACATTCGCATTCGATCTTTGAACATTGCCTGGTCCTTCTTGGATACGCTGATGGCTAGGCGCAAGTCTTGTATAGTGTTCTTAACAGGAGGATTGTTTTTTGAGCTCTCAAACAGCTCACCCGCTTCGTATGCTCTTTCCTTCTCTGCATGAATCATTTTAGACACTTTGCCTATCACAACTGGCATGTAGTTTTGTTGGAAAAAATTGGGTCCTTTAGCTGCCATGACAGAGGCAATGAAATGCATAGACAACCATACTTCCAACCTAGTACCCGAAATAACACCCCACAAAGTCGTTACCGCAAGTTGTTTGTCCTGGGAACTACAATTCTTGCAGAGACATTCAGCGGAATAACCTTCATTTCCGGTAGAAACCAAAACTACCGACCCATCATCATTGTATACCACCGCTAGAGCAGAAATGCTAGCAACTGTGCTTGCGCCACTCGAACACTTACAAACTGCTGCTATACTTGTTTCCTCTTCTGTGTTATCGTTCAAATATATATGGCCTTTGCTGGATGTTGCAGTATAAAATTCGGTTCTCACTAAATCCGAATCTCCGAAACAGGTCAGGTTAGACATGCTGATTGCATTCAAATTAGGTTCTCCCAAATACGCTTCGGTAATGGTTTCGACAGAGTCTCGCCCAATAATCGATTCCCCGTAAAAATCAGTGATACTGCGTGCGCTGAGGATTCTGCTACTAAGGAACAGTTCTTTTGCTCGCGATTCAGTTCCGCAGACTTGAATAAGATCCCCAACCCATCCATCAGGTATTCCATACCCGCTCAAGCTCAACACCCTTAGGTCGGTTCCACTCATCCCTTCCAAAATGCCTTCAATTGTTCTCTCAACCTCAGACCTCCCTCGCTTACTTTGGACAAGCTCCTTCACTTTTGAGCCTGCTTTCATGGCCCATCGCGAAGTCGATGCAGTTGCGAGGCCAGTGATGACCGCAGCACCAACAGTAGCTGCGGCCATTGAATATCGCTTGTGACGGAATGTGGAGAGGTTGAGTGGTGTTGCAAAGATTCAACATAGTTCCAGCTGCAGTTGTACGAGAAATAAAGTGTAATGCTGTTATTTTCTTTGCACTCAAACGTATCGTTGATTTTCAATACAGCGTTGCCTTAACATCAAACAAGTAGATCTAGGCGACGTTTCATAGCTGAGTACCTGTTCTTTGAAATGGAGTACCGTACCGTACATCAGTAGTGACAAAAGCTCCATCATCATAACCGTAATTAAAACATTATCCACATTGAGATAGATTTGCATGGACAGTACAGTATATCGTGAAATTAGTGTCCCGACAGCTGTCCTGAAAAAATAATACTAACTTCATACTCAGTACTATTGTCAAGTACGAGAAATTGGTTTTGCGGCGACCAAGCATTATTTGCGAGTTTTCCTGAATATTCATGTATGTGTAAGGAAGTGTTTACCGGTGGAACCTCAACTCGTAGGGTTCGCTCGGATGGAAATGAGACAAAACTCTT
>JAAUYH010105023.1_pt1 | contig 12712 bp, 8 predicted proteins | sample 7278061 | NCBI WGS metagenome assembly JAAUYH01 (sample SAMN14350203, study PRJNA611818) | marine sediment metagenome | isolation source: surface marine sediment (0.6m) | place: French Polynesia: Moorea | collected 2018-08
ATATAGGGAATGGTAATCTAATCGTTTATTAATCAGTTCAGGCCCGCACAGCAAGCGGAACAGCTTCAAAAAAATAAGCGAAAATTAGAGTTGTAGTCAGCAATCAATTAGTTCTCTTAAGGAAATAGGATCAAAGTAATTAGTTAGTGTGTAAAATTTGATCGATCACCATTCCCTACTCGTACACTGTCCTCTACATATTGAAATTCAAATTCTATACACTGGATGAACTTCTTATAGGAAGTCAAATCATTTTTGTTTTTACATGAATAGAGATCATAAAGCCTATGATTTTCAAATCGAGTCCTACATAAATATTTCGACTTTTCGGGCTGTGAAACAGCTCAAATTTTTACACTAAAGTGCATGTCTGCGATTAGGTATTGGCTTAAAACAGATATCTTAATTGTTCTTTTCATGAGCCGTCAAAAGCTCACTGGACGAGTGACAATAATTCAGAAATAGCTAGATCTTCCGGCTTTCGCTGGTTTTCACAATTACGTTCCCATATGTAGTTTGAATAATCTGTTAGCTTGTTTAACTTGTCCTACGAAGTGCGATCGATAGAAGAGCATTAAAAATTCTTCGATTAACCACCGACTACTTGATAAGGAGTACAAATTACTCTGTTTTATAGTTCTACATCAGAAACATTGGTCTCGAGCTGTTCTAATTTGGTATTTACCACCTTGCTTCGTGTATTCTCAGATTATCTGTTGTATCGCTAAAATAAAAGGATAACTTTGTTCTTCTACACCATCTTCCACTGATTATCTTGCATCGCAGAAAAAGGAATAACTTTCGGCCTTACTTCAACATTACACCATACAATAAGATTTACCTAGATGTAGGAACATTTTTCCTATGGTGCGTAGAATATTACCCAATATTAGTTTTCAGTGCATTCTAAAATTACATTCACTATATCGCTCACAGTGAAGAAGAAGACTATTAGGAGTGCTCTAATACCGTACCTACGTCCTATTAAGCTCACTTTAGGAATGAACGGTCGATTTCCGATACGTCTAAAATAGGGGTAAGAAAGCAACGCATACGCCTCAGTCTAAACAGAAAGTTAAGTGAAATATACATGGTAGAACCCATGGTGCTTCACTTTTGGATAATACTCGCAGTTCTGCGATACAAGATTATAAAATTGAAGAATGGGGCTATATATATAATGGCAGTCAAGTTATCAGGTCTGGAAAAAGGCAGTGATGAAACGAAATCAAGGGCTGCTTCTAACATATTGATTTCGAACCAGTAATATTCACCACTGAACAAGGCTATCAGTAAAATATCTCTAGTTTCATGATTAAGATACCATATTGAAAACTATTTGTTGCATGATCGAGCAAGTCCTGAAGGAAATTTTGGGTTTGAATGATTCAAATCGAATCCAATAGGCTCTCTGCACGCTTCGATTTGGAAGATTATGCTAGAATCGAATCCAAATCAGCTTTAGCTTCAGAGGTTTTCGGCATGGCGAGATTTTAGGCGATATCATGCAGTCCATGAAATCTGGAACCGAAATATTACCATAAAATCCCAACAATAGTACAATCTAACAAGCAATTTCGGACCAATCTCGAAAATATTATAAGATATAAAATTAATACTTCTATTTTCAAGAGAAGTAATAATACAAACTGAAATATTAATATTTAGACCGCAAACTAAATTCAAAGCTGGTGACAGCTAACAAAAGCTGGTTGAAACATTTCTAAGAATTAATGAAGCGTTGTTGCAAGCATTCTACACCCGATAGCGTAAATCCTAAAAGTGCTGCGGAGTTGAATGATAGTGATGGAACAAAGTTGGTATACCGATGATAGAAAATTTAGTTTAGGAATTTGTTGATGTGAACAACTGCAAAAGCGATTTTATCCTTGAAGAAAAATACGAATTTTAATTAACGTAGCATTAAGATTTCTATCTTTCTTCCCTCGTAGACTAGAAGAAAATTAATGTGCGAATTAACGGAAAAATTCAATTCATTGACCAAATGTGTAACGTCCAGTGGAGAAAGGCGGAAAGGGCATGATCGAAAGGCAAGAAAGTGAAGTTTATTTTGCTGAACCCCTAAAATCTTGCTTCAAATTTTTTTAACTTGTTGTGTCAAAATGTTTCTACTAGAAGCAGGTAAGTTGTATGGGTAGCCATTACTGCTGGCTCACACGCTGCATTCCAGAAAGGGGCAGACAATCCGAAGCATCTTATGAAGAAGTTTATTCTGTTTAAAGCCTACGACATCAAAGCTATAAAGTTTAACAAACCTGCATATGCGACAGAGAAGAATATGTACGAGTATACGGAGCCTGCATCCAAGAGTTTGAGATGGGAATAAAGGAGATTTTTGCAGCACTTGAGGCTGAATCAGAAGCTGTAGCTGAAGAATGATTGTATAAACGCACAATATATTAAAGAATTGTAAATCAGTGAGAAAGAGCAAGTGCCAAAATAGTATTGCAGTATTCTGTGTTACTACACCTGATCCTTCCCTAATTTGGTATTGGTCGTAGTGGCACCACTGCCTTTTTCTATTCATACATTTTATTTACGACAAACTATTCATCTTGGTGTTAACACTACTACTTAGTTACTACTCCTTATTCCCATTTTTAATAATTATCATTTAACAGATCTATCGTATTTTCGATAAAGACAGTGTAACTGGAACCACTTTTTCCCCCTTTTTATCCGATTCTCTTTTATTGTATTCTTTTCTCTTGGTATCCCTTTATTTAGTACTTTTCTTATGTTTTCTTATCAATTTCTGTTTCTTTTATCTCTCCAGTTATTGATAGAAACGACCCGTTTCCTACAGATGTACTTGAACCTGAACTTTCATGATTTATTCTCGAATCCGAGACATTTACGATTTCACAGTAACACGATTTCCACGAGTACCATCAGTACGCTTACAGTTGTGTAAATCTGAATTACACCGCAAGCACCCCAGAAACGGCTCCTGGCGGAGGGCACGGTCCCCCCTTTGGGGAAGGCCGGAAACAAATATATATAAAAGTTATTAATGACGAATAAAATTTCTGTGGGCTGCATAATATTTGTTCTCTACTTAAATCTAAATCAGAAAATTTGATGATATATCATACATCTAAGCCATGCGAATATCTGTACTAGTATCAAGCGAGTATGATATTTGATTAATTCTGAGGTATATATTTAAGGTAATGATGGCTCACAATAAGGCTCAGGGAAATGCTGATTTATGTGCATTGTCAGACCAGCTAGGGATTATTTGCTGTACTGTTTCATAAAAAATTTATAAACTTCCAATTGAAATTCTTATTCCGGTAGAACAAGGGTCGATTTCTGTTGATTTATCTCTATTTCTTGATAGTATTTCATATTTCATTTTTGCGTTTTCGGTGTGCGAAAAGTACCTCAAAGTTGTCCTACCATCCTCCAGCCAGCAACAGTAAGTCCTCGCCTCCTTGTCCATATTCAGCACCATTGTAGGCTGCCCATCGTCTTTTTAGAATAGGGATTACGTGATTCCCGTGTGACCATCGAGCTGTTCGATCATTACCAGTGACTTCTGTTCCAGCACGGCAATATGCGTACGTGCAACAGAAAGCTCAGTTCGGAGCTTTTCCACTAGCTTGGTGAGCTTATGTGGCTTCTGAAGAAGCTCGCAATCGATTTCACCTGTGTCAACAAATCGTGGTGAGCTAGGCCGGCCCATTCGGCAAATAGACGGGATCGCGACTCACGCCTCTTACGCAATTCACTGCCAGTACAGATCAAGCTCGTAGAGGCTAGGTCGTAGCGACAACGTGAGTAGTAACATTCCCATTGGGTCGCCTTGTTGCATTGCTCCAGTAATTCTAAGCGCCAAAGAACTGAACCGTGCAGGGGCCATTCAGTATCGTTGCAACAGTATTCTACTTATCTTGAATCCCGGGCAGGTGCTTGCGGGTTTTCCAGATGAATCTCAAGCGGCCTACCAGATTAAATTTGTTTTCAAAATCTATCTATGGGAACAAGACGTCCGGCCGGTTTCTACAGCTCGCCGCCTAACGTCTCGTCGCGTGTACTAGCACCTGCACCCCACCTTTATACGATACTTCATATTGCTAAAGCTGCATTTATTTTGCTACTTCTTGGGCGCACCTGCGAAGGTCGACGTATGCGACTAAGCATTTCAATGCCCCCCCCCCCCCCCCACTGCAATCGTATCCGTCATTAGCTTTTACATAACCAATCAATTTAACTCTTAAGGAAAACTTGAATAGATTGCTCTGATTGTTTTACAAAACCTTCGAAAATCACAAATTCATTTTTTTCATTGCCTCTAGCCGCGGAGATATGATTTTCTTATTTTTATTTCTCATTTAATTCTTGCTGAATAAATTGCTAGTTGCCAGTAAAATTTTGTCCGATTTCTACAATACGACAGGCACACCAATGATCGATGAGATGTTTATATGTGGGAACTTAAGATTTGGTCATAATTCATCCATTTTACGCAAATCAGGTACTCGAACCTCTACGTATGAGTTCTCTTTTTAATGAATTAAACAATTTCTTAAGTCAATACTACGACTCTTTTAAATTATTTCTTCTTTAGCAGCTGAAAGGTATAAATTATAGGGTCTAGTTCAAAGATAAACGTATAGAAAATGGTGTGAATTCAGACAAATACTAATTAAAAAAACAGGCCTGCATCTTGCCTAGGTTGTGAGCAGAATTTTTTTACTGATTGATATAGCTGAGTCTTGCTATTCGAAAATTTGATTGCAGTCTTTTGTCCCGTCCATAAAACTCTTCCTACAAAAGAGACTCATGTTGTTAGAAAGCTTTCTCGAGATTTTTAGCAATTCTTGCCAATTTTGTGCGCGATTCAAATGCCCGATCGCAATACACAGAGACTGTTGCATTCTTTTGTGTTGTTACAAGTGTCGAAACAAATTTGAACGTCATACTTGGATATGAAAAGTTATTGAATCGTTTCTCGAAGTTCTTCGATTTCATACACTCCCTGCGAAATATATCACCGTCATTTACTACACTTGATACAAAACTGATTGGATTGAGTAAGTTATGATTTGACCGAATCTCATATTTTCCCCTTTCTCCATATATTACTCTCCCTCTGATAAATAACTTCTTCTCATGCATACTCGAAGCACAATCAGCTACTGCGACTTCGTTCGACATTTCTCAATCATATACCTTCTTCATTAATTTCCACTTCTATTGCCTGATTTCTCGCATATTTAATAATGGAACCATATTACAGAGCTATTCGTCTGCCCATTTTATGGAGTTTATTCCGATCGAACAATGTAGACGCTATCATTCTGGACCGCTCAAATGAATACAAGACTTTAAAAATAAATAATTTAACTAGTGGTAGAACCAAGTTACCAACCAGTTCCGAAAAAACTTCAAGATAAATCGAAAACGAGGTTTCCGTTTGAATTTTCAATACATAATTGATTTGAGCAGCTGCTGGATAAAGCGAAATGTAAAAACACCAAACGGAGTATTTAAGACAGCAGAATTCTAGCCGATAGCAACCGAAATGGAAATATCCATGCTACTGCGACCAATTAGAAAAACAAGAATTCGAAATAGAGAGGAACAATGCTTTAGAACAGGATAGAAATCAATCCGATTTCTGTACTTCGGAATTGTAATGGAAGTTATGATCTGGAACGGAACCTCGATCACCATATTATTTACATTATAATAAACTCTACGGCAATATTTTCTGACAATTACACAAAACAAAGCAGCTGTAATCTTGCTACTGCTCCTGAATGAAATGTAATTTGTAGTCAACTCAATTAATATGGATTGAATGTTTTTGTTCACAGATCCTTGTTATTTGACTACAATGCTCCAGAACGTGAAAACTTGTTGAATGGTATTGATCAAGCCATTCTAGTAGTACAGGGAAATCACTTGACTTAGGCTGAATGCAGAAGCGCTTTGGATGCTTTTATCATCTGTTTTCAAAAAAAGAAGAACAGAGGATGCCTTTGATTAGTGCAGTTCGGGAACAGATCGAATCAATACAGTGACCCCGATGATTATACACCCACAATAAAAGTCAGTAGTGATAAGAATTCAAAAAAGGTCAATCGGAATTGTAATTTTATTTTGACTACAACAATCGAAGTAGAAAGACTTTTTCTTAATACATGTGCAACGTAGAAAGCCAATGATGGCACGATGACCCAATCACTCTCGAGACTGTTCTATTTTCACGTGAGAATCAGTTATTCTGGAATTTAGATTCGTTGATTGAGGAAATGAATGCAGTTTCTTAGGAAAAAGTGAGGCGTTGATCAGAAGAGGACGACAAACAAGAATAGTTAGATAGTCTATTTCATCCTTCCTTTGCAAACTCTATAAAAATAAAAATTTAAGCTTAAACATCGAACCCACAGTGATCATAGCCACCCAGCATATTTGTGTAATGTGTTGATTTTTTATCTTCCAGTTCCCGAAACTAATTGGCAGTGGTATACGCCATAAGTTTAACATATTCGTTCCGAGCAAGTTGTAGTAGAGGTAAGACAGTTTTTATATGTTGCATGTGTGCCGACTATTTTGTACGAGATGTCTCACCCAGCGTATCGTAGTGTAAATCAGAGGATTGCGATAATTGTTATGGCTTGAATTTGTGGGATTTGAGTTTTTCTACAACGCAAGTATTGAAATAGGAACTGAACGTTGTGCTCCATTGGAGGCGTTTGTTTTCCGCTAATCCAATTCCAATCGAATTGGTTCCACCCTGGTTAAGAAGGAATCAAACCCACTTAGGAGCTACTGTTCTAGCTTCAGTTCTAAAAACTCGGTTCTAAGTGCGCACCTCTACTAAAGGGTTTCAAAGCAGTGTTATCGAAGTGTATGCGTATTGCATACACAGAGGTTCTGCACGAAACACGGGTTCATCGATACATTATTTTGGGAGAGCACAACGGATTGAGTGATTTACACAATTAACTGTAGGGATTGTCTGTATACAGTACTGTACAGTACAAGTTACGAAACGAATACAGCATCGGTTAATTCAGATCCCACAATAAAATCCGATGATATTTGCACGTGTATGGCACTCACTGGCTCACACACACGCGAATTAGACCTGAGGTAACTCGTTGAGATCCCAATATCATTAATGCAAATCACCGATTTCTACACTGCACCACGAAGTCATCGACTGCAAGCAGGCACCACGTCGAGATGGCTAGCGTCGCCTTTGCAACGGTCGCACCACTGCCGAAAGCAGCGGCCACACGTACGCCGAAACGGTGCCGCAGGGTGCCCCCCGCGCGTGCGGTGCTGCCACCGATGCGAGATGGGCGAATCTCGCACGCCGTGGTGCTGGAGCAAGCGGCGGCTGCTGTACGTGCGCACGGCGGGGCGCGAGTGACGGTAGATTTTCCGCCGGAGCGCAGCGAGTCGCGTAGTGGTACATTAGTCGCGCGCTACGAGAACAACCTGAACTTCGCGGAGCGGCTGCTGGCGCAGCTGAGTCCGGGCGCGCAGACGCGGGTGGGCGGCGAGGTGAACATCCGCGACAACATCAACCCGCAGGGCGGCGGGGAGTACCTAGACGACGACGAGACGCTGACGGGCGTGCGCGCGGGCGGCACGGCGGTGGTGCTGAACGCGGGCGTGGACGCGGCGACGCTGCGGCAGGTGGCCGACATCGACGCGGTGCGCATCGTGCTAGTGAACTGCGCGCTGGACCGGCTGTCGTGGTTCGACCGGCGCGCCACGCGCGGCGCGCTCGACGGCTTCGACTGCGCGTACTACTGCAAGGTCGTGGCGGGCGCGGGAGTCCTCCTGCGCGCCGCGCCGCGGCCCTGGACGGCATACGTGCCGGCGGGCAACGAGTGGCGCGCCGTGCTGGAGGCCGACGAGCGCCCCAAGATGAGCGCCGTAGAGGCGGCCATCCGCAGCGCCGCGGCCGAGGCGCGGCGTGGGAAACGATGAACTCGATAACGAAATTTTGGACACGGCGAGACTCGGTTGGGCGTGATGCAGCGTGGTGCTTCGTGTCGAGGGCTACATACCGCGCATTTCATTCGGCCACATTGCATCGCCCCGCACCGAGTGTTGGGTACCGGAAACAGGTGTGGTTCACTAGGCAGCTTTTCAGAATCGCCACAGTTCGTTTACAGGTGCGTACGAAGTGTAGGATGCACATGTTCCATCTCGGGTGTGCCCACCAGATTTCAATTTGCAGCCGAGGCGCGAGGCGGAGTCGCGAAAACTGGCAATGTTGCCGCGGAGAAGGAAGCAAGCATCCGTTCTCACACAAGCGCAGGGCGGGCGCGAGTTAAATCTAAATCGGCCTCTCGAACACACTCTTGTCCGATTTCAAATCACACCCTTCCCTTGCTTCGAAGCACGCGTGGGCTAATGCATCAGCTCTATCCCGGACAGACGCACGTTTCGAATCGACTTGCGGTGTGCGCCGCACATCGCACTCGCCAGCCCGTCCTCCACAGCTTGTCTCCATCACGCCTTTGCACGCGCGGCCTACCAATCCGCAGACACATGCGAATACTGTACCCCGCACGCTTCGCAGCCGCCGCGTTAACCGGTGTCGTTTAGTCGACGCGAGTCCACGACACGCGCGGTGCACGTCGGCCAGCTGTTACCAGCGCGGTACAGCTGCTACGTCAGGCAGCTCCAGCACGCACAAACGCCAATTTCAAATCCCGCACCCCATCGCGGGCACCTAGAAATACATCAATAGTGATCGAATTTATTGTACACAAAAAGGCGATGCGCGACGCGCCACTATACAATATCATCGCCAACGGCGAGCTCGGTGCGCGCGCGACTTGTGTCGTGTGTGGTGATGGATGAGATGGATAGACTTCTGCTGCCTTCCCAGCTGAGGCGGCGCTCGCTCCGCCCCGCGTTGTCGGGCCACACGGGCGCCTTGCACATGGGGCAGCGGGCGTCGGCGGCGGTGTTGACCCACTTGGCGAAGCACACCTCGTGGTAGGCGTGCGCGCACTCCAGCCTGCTCACCTCGCCACCCGCGGTGTTGATGTCGTCGAGACAAATCGCGCACTGTACGTCGCGCAACTCGTCGTTGCTCACGGCGACGCGCAGGCGCGTGAGCAGGGCCTCGACCTCGGCCTGCGTGTGGAGCTCGACGGCTGCGGGGATAGAGTGTGCGCGGTCACGCACGAGTGCGCTGGCGGCGAGGGCGAGGGAGATGCGCGCACCGAGGGCGGCGGTGGCGCCGGCGAAGAGCAGTACGACGTAGAGCTGCCATGCGTCGCGGCGCATGTTGTCGCTGAAGTCGTAGCGCACGTGTGGGATGAGCTGTGCGCTGGGCAGCCCATGCTTGTGGCAGAGCTCGTTCTGTGCGCGCAGCTCGGGCGCGCTGCGTACGTTGAAGCGGGAGAGGTGCATGGCGTCGCGGCGGGCGTTGAGGATGAGGAAGGGCACGAGGATGAGGACGGGGAGCACGAGGAGTGAGAGCACGACGCCCTTGGCGAGATGACGGCGCGGCAGCAGGCACGCGACGAGCGACAGCAGCGCGTTGAGCACAGCCGCGATGGTGAGCCCGAACAGGATCGCCTGCAGCGTGCGCAGGTCGGTGGTCTCGTACAGCTCCACGCTGCGCGACAGCGCGGCGCACAGCATGCGGGTGGGCGCGCTCATGGCGGAGCGGTGCGGGCTGGGCGACGGGCTGCGGCCGGTTTTGTGGGGTGTTTGTTGGTACGCGGGATTGCATCGCGTGTGTGAAGTGGCGGCATGCGTGGGCAAACACTACTACACCCGAGCAACGCGTACAGTATCAAATCGCGCGCTTATTTGATACCGCCCCCCGACACCCATTTAGTGACGAGTGGGACATGTCGACACACCGCCTGCCCTCCGCTTGCGACCCGCTCATTCGCTGTAACCACACGCTTGTCACCGCCCCTACACTCCCTCCACTGTACACTGCTCGTCGGCAGCATGTGCACTCTTGAGCCGCCCACGATGTCGACGACTTACCTCGCCGCCCGCCCCCGCCGACCACCGCGCTGCCAACCCTCCCAACACGCGGCGCGCGCCTCTCCTACGCACCCCCAACCCTCGGCCCCCGCGCCAAATCACCCCCGTGCGTGGATCGGTGATCAAACCCGCGAGGCGCGGCACGACAACCCCTGGTGTTGCTCTTGCGCGTAGGGTATCCCGTCATTGGTGCAGGACGCCACCGCGTGCGTTGCCCATGTCCGGCTCGGCCGATGACAGCCCCAGCTGCCTACGCCGGGCAATGCACTGAGGTGCGCGTTATCTCCCCGCAATCTACGGCGCTCCTGTCCATGTCGATTTCCCGCGTGTTCCCGCTCGTCTCCGCATGACTATTCCCGCGACTGACGTCACCGCGTTCGGTGCGTCCTGCACTAGGTTTCCCAGTGCGTGCGCTCGAACTCGCTACTGTGTAAACGGCGAGTAGTGGTCTAATCAAAACGATGGTCGCTGACGACGGGGCGATTTCTTGTCGTTAATCCTACCTCGAGTTCCCGCGCCTAACACACCGTGCTGCGCGTGTCGAACGCGGAACGTCGAGGTGCTTATCGTTGTGCGCACGTACTTTGCTTGCAGAAGCGAGACGTTTCCCGAGCGCTATTTAAATAATTGCTGCAAGATAAATATCGAGGCCTTTACCGAGGTGACGTGTCTACGTGCGAGCACCGGCGTACCGTGCGAGTACGAGCTGCGCAGAATCGAGAGAATCCGCGTTGCCCACCCCCGAAGGTCCGCTATGCGCACTTGTACTTGCCGTTGACTTTGGCCTTGCCGTCGCGCAGCTGCTCGTCACGCAGCACGTTCAGCGCGCTGTACGGGTGCACTTGGATGTCGGGGATGCGCTCGTGCGCGTACTTGGTGCGCGGTCGCGTGTGCTCGAGCGGCGGAGCCGACTCACGCCAACGCTCCAGCATCGCCAGGTTGTACATCGCCACCGGGTTGTTCTCCGCTCGACTGTCCATCTCGAACGCATGTTAACCACGCACCGAGTCCCGCCGTTATTATAGCCTGCTGTAGTGACGCCCGTCCGTCCCGTCCAGTTTCGACAGCCAGCCGCTGCTCTCGTCCTGCAGCCGCCCCCGCCCTAGCGCCGCACCAAGCGTTGCATAACCCCACCTCATTTCTTCGGCCGTTTCGCGAATCTCGCGTTCGCTGCTCATCGAATTCAATCGCGCAGCACTGCGAATCAGTTTTGGCACTCATGATCCTGCGGTTTCGTACCGAAACGACAGCCTTGGTTCCACGCGCTGGAAACTATTTACGTTCGACGGATTTTTGTAGCTCCATGTGGATTTTGTCCTTTCGATATTCTGTCCATACTCCAGATTTAACGGGAGTGTGATTTATCGTTTGCTGCGTACATTCTCGGTGTATTCACTACATCATCCGCGGCTGCTTCGAAATTGCGGCTTGCTGAAACATATTGACATTCGCTACGAGCTCATCTAGTCGAGACTTTTACAGTGTGCTTGCTTGTCGATTCGATGCGGCACCATGACTACTTGCAAGGCTTGACTGCTGTTCACTACAAGTAGTCTGCGTGGTCGGTGCTTGTTTCGTACGATAGCGTGGGGCGAAAATTAATCCACGTCACTGTCGTTCGTTTACAGGACGTCCTCGCTTCAACACCGCTCCATGGAATGTGCTGACTCATAGAAGGCCGTGTTGCAGCTTTCGTTGCCATACACGGTACACTTAGCACTGTATGCGACATGCACTAACAGTCAAGTTCAGCGAACGAACATTACAAAGCTTGTTGGAAACTGATTTGGTAATACAGCATTATAAACAGCAATTGATAGTGAAACTATAAAATAAGCAGAACTAGTGAATCAAGTAAATGTAAACAGGAATGCGGCGCGTGCTGGTGACGAACACGAAATATTACCTATCTCTTCGTACCTATCACCATGTTGAACGAGCAGTGCTAACGTTAGAACTAGCCGTAAGGTTCATATCTTGTTTCACGACAAAGAAGACGCTGCCTCCAATTTCAATCCAGCCGTGTCATGATTGGGATGGATCATTATGTAAAGCTTCTCACAACTTGGAATTCAGGTAGCTCTCGTCTGTTTCTTCTGCTCTACGCAACTGTCAGGTTACAGATCTTATCTTGCTCGGAGTTGATACTATTCTAGAAAACTTTCAGCAAATTTATTTCGGTTCGTGTGAGTTTTACGCCATCCGAACGAAATGAGTAAACTTCAGCAATTGTCACGGTCTTTAGTTAATGCACCAAATCATAGATATTCCTCTTACTTCACTTGCTTTGTCGATAACAATCAGTTTCCAGCACAACTCAACAATTCAATTTTCATTACTTTCGGGAAGAATATTTTTTAGCAGTTTGCGGTTTGTTGCTACACTGTGAACAAAAAATGATTGCCATTTCGAACGGCAATTATCATCTATTCTGAACTCCAAACGTGGTGGTTAGTATTTTCATGAGTTTTGTTTTAAATGCCGAAAAGTTGAGGAAGATATTTAGAGGTTCAAGTTCCAAGGCCCCACTAGTTTTATTAGAAAAACTTAAATTGATTACTGATACTCTAAATGTGACAACAACAAAGCTCAAATTGAATTAATACTCTTGCGTTGATCAACAATACTGAACGTGCGAGTGCAGTCATTTATGAACAAGTTGGAACTTCGAGAAACATCGTAATGCTCTCTAAATCTGAGAAAG
>JAAUYH010151767.1_pt1 | contig 12711 bp, 8 predicted proteins | sample 7278061 | NCBI WGS metagenome assembly JAAUYH01 (sample SAMN14350203, study PRJNA611818) | marine sediment metagenome | isolation source: surface marine sediment (0.6m) | place: French Polynesia: Moorea | collected 2018-08
GAGACAAATTCCCTTAACAGTTTGTCCGTTATCAAATGTTAAGCTCAAAGTCTTTGAGTCGATGGAGCAACACAATCTCAAAAAATTGCTGAATTTAGGGCTTTGCGTGACGGTCAATTCTGACGATCCTGCCTATTTTGGCGGTTATATTGCCGAAAATTATCAAGCAGTAACTGATGCTTTAAAGTTGAGTCAGCAGGAAATTTATCAACTTGCGAAAAATTCCTTTCGAGCCTCATTTCTTGCTCCTGAAGCTCAAGATGCTTTGATTGCTCAGTTGGATAATTTTGTGAGACGTTAAGCTGTTGCCCATCTCAGAGTCGGTCAATTTTAAGATGGATTAGGACAAGCAGAGGGAGAGTATTCCTCAAATCGATCTTGACGAAGTACTAATTTGCCCATGAATTCAGCTTTGTTACAAGTTAGGAACATAGATACTTATTATGGGGATAGTCATATCCTCCAAGGAGTTAGTTTAGAAGTTAATCTAGGGGAAATTGTTGTTCTTGTGGGTAGACATGGTGCGGGTAAGACTACTACTCTACTAAGTATTATGGGGATTCAACCTCCGTCGCAGGGTAGTATTCTCTTCCAAAATCAAGAACTTGCTGGATTACCCTGTTGGACGATTGCTCATCGAGGAATGGGCTTAGTTCCAGAAAATCGCCGACTATTTCCCGAACTAACAGTGCAAGAAAATTTGGAGGTAGCTAGTAAAGCAACCCAAAAAGGATACAACTTAGAGACAGCCTATGCAGATTTTCCCGAATTGATTGACTTGCGCCACCGTCAAGCGCGTCATCTCTCTGGCGGACAGCAACAAATGCTCACTATTGCTCGTACTCTTATGGGTAATCCCCGAATGCTGCTAATGGATGAACCCACTGAAGGATTAGCTCCAATTCTCGTACAACGCACTGCTGAAATCTTGCAGAGATTGGTTAGTCGCGGATATACTCTCTTGATTACAGGTCAAAATATTGCTTTTGCTATAGAATTAGCCCACCGAGTTTACATTATCGACGTAGGAAAGATTAAGTGGAGTGGCACAATTGAACAGTTGCGCTCTAATTCAGAAATTCTATTACGATATCTTGCTATTTCCCAACAAGATTAAACAATCGCGAACACTACCAAAAAAAAAGGCGGTAGAAAATCAATTTTTCCACTGCCTTCTGATTTTTTAGCAATTACTTAACAATTGTTGCTAAAGTAGAAATCTATTTATCAAAAAAAACCCAAAAATCACCTTCTCTCTCTTGAAATCCTCTCTTATCAGAAAGAGTTAATTGTTCGGAAGTCAATTTTTGAATCTATCTACGGGGAGTTTTAGCTTGACGAGCCATGTCTTTAAATTTATTTAAACTAGGCCCTGGGCGACGACGAGATGAGGAAGGAGTAGGAAGCAAATAGTCTGTAGCAAAAGTTTTTTCTCCTGCTTCAACTTTGCCATTACTACTGCCGTTGTTGTTGTACATAGCTTTGACCCAGAAGGGAGGATCCCAAGAAGATGCACCATTAGAAGATACAGAAGCTGGAGCGGGAGTAGGCTCAGTAGTTTCTGCTGCTTTTTTCTTTTTGCTTTTAATTGAAGTTTTTTTGCTTTTGCTGGCTGGTTTTACGTTAATAACTTCCATAACTTCTGGCTGCTTGTCTTCTGCCTGAGTTACAGCAGCAGGCGCAGGCTGTGTTTCTTCTGCTTTGGTTTCTGTTGAACTATTATTTCCAGCTTCATCAAGTTCTAAGAAAAACTCTTTTGATTTGCCACCAAATAGTTTTTTAATCATTTTTATGCTTAACTCCTGAGATCGCGATTAAAAGAAATGAAATTAATTAAGATCGACTTGCTGCTATTTTTAGCTAATTCTTGAGAACGAATAGTCTTGAATATAGTGATAGACAACAAAGGCTATAGATAATTTTTCTATCCAAATAGTTGAGCTAATAATGATAGATAATCATATTTGCTCCTAATTTTAGTTATGGATAGAAACTACAATTTTTCCCCTTAAGTAGAAGGGAGGGAAAAATGTAACAAACTATTATGCTATTTTAATAAAGCCAGAAAAATCAACTTTTGGCAATTGTAGTTAACAAAGCTTAACTATAAATACTCTATCTAAATTCAGTTCTCAGAACAATTATTAAGATAATTAAAGTATTACTCATTTAATTGATAGCAGATAGTTTACCAATCAACACGCAATCTCAAGTGTTGTGTGGGATGTTTTGAACTTTTTTAATGGATTTCGTCCTTGAAGGCGGAGGGCAGAAGTGGATTGAAACCTTCTGCTTGGGAACGACCTGGAATTCAATTCCAGGTCGCAAGCCCAAGCGCATTTCGCGCCTCCTACCCTCTACCTTTTGTTAAGCCTTATAGAAAACTCTTTCTAAGGTGACGGAAACCAGAAGCAACAATGATATAAAGTATGGGGACGATAAATAGACTCAGAACAGTAGCAACTACCATACCACCGAATACTGCTGTACCCAGAGATTGACGACTAGCTGAACCTGCTCCTGTGGCTACAACTAAAGGGAAAATTCCTAGTAGTGTAGAAATTGCCGTCATAATAATTGGTCGCAATCTTTGCTGTGCTGCTTCTAGGGCAGCTTTAGCAATGGGAAGACCTTGCTCTCTGAGTTGGTTAGCAAATTCCACAATCAGGATGGAATTTTTACTCGCTAAACCAATCAACATTACTAAACCCACCTGACCGTAAACATCATTGGGAAAACCTCTGAGAGAAGAAGCTGCTAGTGCGCCTAAAATCGCTAAAGGTACTGCTAGCAAAATAATCAAAGGATCGACAAAGTTTTCATATTGAGCAGCTAAAACTAAGAAGACAAAAAATACTCCTAACCCAAAGATAATGGGAGCTTGACCACCAGATTCTATTTCTTCTAGGGAAATTCCTGACCATTCATAACTCATATTCTTGGGTAAAACTTCATTAGCAATCCGTTCCATAGCAGCGATCGCCTGACCAGAACTATAACCAGGCGCAGCAGCACCATTGATTTCAATGGAGCGCAGCAAATTATAATGATTAATAATTTGGGGGCCAGTTACAGGAGTCACCCGAAGTAAATTGCTTAGGGGAATCATTTGGTCTTGAGCAGAACGGACATAAAGTTTACCGATATCTTCTGGATTAGAACGAAACTCCTTATCTGCTTGGATATATACTCGATAAGTTCTACCAAACTCATTAAAGTCATTGACATAACGAGAACCAAGGAAAATCTGGAGAGTATTGAGAATCTCATCGATTTCTACTTCTACAGCTTTGGCTTTATTTCGATCGATCTCTAATAGTAGTTGGGGAGAATTAGCAGTATAAGTAGTAAAGACATTCTGTAGTTCGGGAGTTTCATTAGCTTTTGCCATAATCTGACCAGCATATTGCAAGAAAGTCTGAAGATCATTATTACTTCGGTCTTGAAGCTGAAAGACAAAGCCACCATAGTTACCTAATCCCTGAATTGTGGGAGGATTAATCGCGAATACTCGACCATCAGTAATTGCCATTAGTTTGTCGATTACCTGACCAATAATTCCTTGAGCGGACTGTTCAAACTTTAGGCGATCGCTCCAGGGTATAAGGGGGACGAAAGTAGTGCCGACATTAGCAACATTACCAGTAAAACCAAAGCCTCCGATGGAAAACGTTCCTGCCACTTCAGGGATATCCTCGAAATAGCTATCGGATCGATCGACTACTTGCTCAGTATAGGCTAGAGAAGTTCCTTCTGGTGCCTGAACTAGTTTAATTACATAACCTTGGTCTTCTTCTGGTAGAAAGGCTGTTGGTACGGTTTGATACATCCAGACTGTCATCATCAATAAGACGATAAATATCCCCACCACAAAAGGTTTAATCCGATTCAAAGGTTCTAAGATACTGCGATATCCTCGGCGCATTCCTTCTATAGCTCGGTTAAATATCGCAAAAATTCGTCCTAACCAGCCCCCAGGTTGTTGTCCTTGCCGTAATAATAAGGCAGACAGCGAAGGAGTCAAACTGAGCGCATTAAAGGTAGAAATAACAATGGAAAAAGCAATAGTCAGAGCAAACTGTTTGTAAAGCTGCCCCGTAGTTCCAGGGAAAAAAGCAACAGGCACAAAAACTGCTAAAAGTACTAAAGAAGTAGCGATGACAGCACTTGAAAGTTCTCGCATTGCTTCCATTGCTGCTATATGGGGTTTCATGCCTTTTTCCTGTACTTTACCCGCAATATCTTCTACCACAACGATCGCATCATCAACCACCATCCCCGTGGCTAAGGTCAATCCAAACAGAGTCAAACTATTAATAGAAAACCCAAATAATTTGATAAAAGCAAAAGTTCCAATCAAGGAAATGGGAATTACAATCGCGGGAACTAGGGTAGCTCGCCAGTTCTGTAAAAAGATAAACAGCACTAAAACTACGAGCATTACTGCTTGAATCAGAGTTCTGACTACTTCTCTTCCCGACTCTACTACAAATAAACTTGGGTCATAGGGTATTTCATAGCTAATTCCTGGAGGAAAGTCCTCAGCCATTTCTGCTACTTTAGCTTTTACTGCATTGGCAACTTCTAAAGCATTACTGCCAGGAGCTTGTTGAATCCCATAACCGACTGCATCCCGACCACTATACTTAGTAAAAGTTTCATAGTTTTCGGCTCCTAATTCTACTCGACCAACGTCTTTAATTTTAATGAGTGTGCCATCACTTCCCGATTTCAGGATCATCTCCTCAAATTGCGACACTTCTTTCAGCCTACCCACAGCCTTGAGGGTCAGTTGATAAAGTTGACCTTCTGTTGTCGGTGGTTGCCCAATCCTTCCTGCTCCAACTTCTAGGTTTTGTTCATTGATGGCATCAACTACATCTTGAGCGGTAATACTACGACTAGCTAATCTTTGGGGGTCTAACCAAAGGCGCATAGCATAACGGCGTTCTCCGAAGGGGACAATATTAGCAACACCTCTGATTCTTCTGATTTCATCTAAGAGGTAAAGATCCGCATAGTTACTGATAAAAGTATTGTCATATTTGCCTTCTTCTTCACTAAAAATTGCCATTCCCAAGAGAAAATTACTGGATTGCTTATTAACTGAAACCCCTGTTTGTCTTACCAAGTCTGGCAGTTGCGGTTCAGCTAAAGATACTCGATTGAGGACATCAACGGCTGCAATGTCTATGTTATAGCCCTGATCGAAAGTGACGGTAATCTGGCTAGTACCATCCTCAGAGCTAATCGAATTAATGTACTTCATACCATCAACACCGTTAATCTGTCTTTCTAAAACGGTGGTAACGGTTTTTTCTACTACTTCCGCACTAGCTCCAATGTAGTTAGCAGTAACTACTACTTGTACAGGGCTAATATCGGGGTACTGTTCGACAGGTAAAGTGGGAATACTAATTAATCCCACCAACAAGACAATAATCGAACAGACAATCGTAAAAACTGGTCGTTTGATAAAAGTCTCAACAAACATATATCTAGATTTGGCAACTAATGAGATGCACTAAAAAAGAGTTGAATCTTGCTTCACTGAGAGGTTTCTGTTGAGGGAGTTGCCGATTCTAGCGTGATGGCAGCACCATCATATAAATTCAGCAAACCAGAAGTAACTAGAGTTTCTCCTTGTTCTACCCCATCAAGAACGTGATAGTAATTGCCTTCAATTGAACCTAATTGGACAGGACGTTGCTCAACTATTTGTTGTGCTTCTCCTGATTCAGTATTAGATGAGTTTTGGGCGACAAATACAAATGCCTGATTTCCCAAACGAGTAATCGCCGAAGCAGGAACTAAAACTCCTGAAACCTCTTCCCAAATAATTCTGGCTCTTACAAATTGTCGATCTCGTAGTTTTCCTTGCGGATTAGGAAAGCTGGCTTTTGCCAACACAACCTGAGATGCGGAATCTACTCTGGGAGAAATAAAACTAATCTTACCCAGTACTAAAGGATCGCCTCCTGGAGATGTCCTTAGTTCTACTGGTAGTCCCATACGTAATTTAGGAGTCTGTTCGATGGGGACAGCAAGACGTAATTCTAAAGTCTGGTTTTGAGTAATTGTGGTTAGAGTGTCACTAGTTTCGACATAATCGCCAATTTTGACAGGAATATCGCCTATTATTCCATTAACAGGAGCAACCACTTCTGTATCTCTTAAATTTTCCCGTTCCAAATCCGCGTCCGCTTCTGCTTGCCTAAGATCGGCATTAGCAACATCGATAGCTGCTTCGGCAGCTTTAATTCGCTTTTCGGCAGCTTTTAGGGTGGCAAGAGCAGATTGTCGATCGCGCTTAACTCGATCGAGAGCTTGGGTTGATTGCGCTCCTTCACTGACAAGAAAACTAGTTCGCTTAAACTCTTCTTCCTGTAACTCCAGTTCTGCTATCTCTCTAGATTTTTCGGCTTCGGCAGTTCTTAGTTCCGACTCAGCTTGGTTGAGGGCAGCTTGTAAAGAATTTATTCTCGCGATCGCACTATTTAGCTGCGCTCTATTTTTATCAGGACGAAGACGTACTAAGGGTTGTCCTGGGTTAACTCGATCGCCAGAACTCACTAAAATTTCAACAATCCGTCCCTCCGTTTCTGGTTGTAAACTAACTCTTTGTTGGGCTTCAAGAACACCGACAAACTCAGAGCTATTCCTAACGGTGCTAACTTCTAGCTGTTGTAGTCTTACGGGAAAAACAGGCGCAGATTGATTTTCTGTTGCCATAGGGGCATTATTTTGTTTAAGCCATAGCCAGCCTACACTACCTCCACCAAATATTGCCAGAATTAAAAACAACCAAAACCATTTCAACTTAGGTTGTTTTGTGGATGGAGATTGAATTTTCTCCTCATTTTCTTGGATAGAATTAGCCAATTGAGAATATTTCATCTTTCACAAGGATCTAGTTCAGATCGCAGATAATTCCTAGAAAATATTCAATAAGTTTGCCAAATATTAACTAGACTATATAAAAAATCGTTTGTACACTCTTGCCTGTTCTTATGATGGATATTCTATTCTTGCGATAGATATCTAGCTTAGAAGCAAATCGAGAAGAAAAAGAGACAAATTGGCAAAAAAAACCACATCAAAATAGTTTGATATTACTTACTAATTGCTGGGACAATGTATACCAGAAAGCATCTTCTCGATCGAGATATAGAAATGGATTAGGTCTAATCAGATTAAGCCAAATATCCTAAGCGATCGGGCGAAGCCTGGCACTGCGTGGTCTGCGAAGCAGGCGCTGCGCGATCGCTTTTCCTGGATCACAGTCCTAAATAATAACCACTAGAACACCAATTTATTAATCCCAAAAGTTATGGAAAAAAGGGACAAGGAGGACACGGTAGACAAGGAAGAAATTACCTTGCTTCTCCCTTTTCTTACCCTTCCCTTGAATTTATAGATACCGAATCGGTGTTTTAGGCACTGAATCTTAGTAACTACAATCTATTATCAATAAGCTAGACAAAGCATAGCAAACTCCCTGAATTCGTGAAGTAATAACGCGCAGATCTTATCCACGCTAACGGTCACAGAAAGAGCAATATCCATACGCAAGCGTATGGAGGCATGATAACCGACTAGCATTAAGTTTGTCAATGCACAGTTATATTAAAAAATCAACATCACAATTTTTGATTTGTGCCAAAAGTTTATTAAACTGTTGTTTGAAGTAATCGCTATATAATTCAAGAAGTGGCGTTAAATCTATCTGCTTTTCAAATTTGTTGTCTCTCTAAATGATTAAACAAAAAAATTCTCCAAAACTTGGTAGACAAGATTGGATTGATACAGGGCTAGAAGTCCTGGCTAAAAATGGTGTTAAAAGTATTCGAGTAGAACTACTTGCTAAATTAATGAATGTGACCAAAGGTAGTTTTTATTGGCATTTCAAGAATCGAGAAGAATTATTAGACGCGCTCTTACAGGAATGGAGCGATCGCGATACTGACAAAATTATTGAACAAATCGAAGCAATAGATGGCGATGCTAGTAGTAAACTACTATATTTATTTGAACTTTGTTGTGAAGATGATGGTGAATTAGAAAAAGCAGTTCGAGCTTGGGCAACAAACGATCCAAAAGCTGCCACTATCTTAGCTCAAGTTGACCAACGTCGCTTAGAATATACAAGAGATTTATTCCTACAACTTGGTTTTACTCCGTTTGAAGCAATGGTACGCGCTCGCATGTCCTATTATGCAGCGATCGGCGAATGTACTTTAAATACTCAAATCAATCAAGAAGAACGTTTGGCTGAAGTAAGACTTCAACATGCTATTCTCACTTATAGACCATGAAAAAGATCTTAAAATAAGTAGTCGTGCAAAACGGACATCTCACGCTGACGAGCAAAGCTCGCCAGTCGTGTCCTCATTAATTGGATAGTTGAGATTGGGATTAGGTGTTAGGGGTTAGGGAAAAATGGAATGTACAAATAATTTTGCTTAAGTACTTATATTTATATTTAGGTGATTTCTAAGAAAGTTTATACCTTGTAAGGTGGGCAAACTAACTGTAAACTCAGCAGGGAACTTGAAACTTAATTTTGCCCACCCTACTTTTTTGGGTACTTTCTGTTCTGGAAATATCCTTATTTATCCTGGAAACTGACTGATTAGAGCTTAAAGCTTAGAGCTTACAACTTTTTTATTTGATCCAAACAGTTTTGATATTGACAAATTCATGGATACCCTGAATACTCAATTCTCTACCATAGCCAGAACGTTTGATCCCACCAAAAGGCAAACGAGGGTCAGATTTAACTAAACCATTGATAAATACTGCTCCTGCTTCAATGTCTTTAATTAGTCGATCGCGCTCTTGGGGATTAGTTGTCCAAGCACTTGCTCCTAGTCCAAAAGGAATATCATTAGCAAGTTCAATGGCTTCATCTATATTTTTAACTCGAAATACCAAAGCAACAGGACCAAAAAATTCTTCTTTAGCGGTAGGAGAATCAAGAGGAATATCGGTCAAAATTGTAGGAGGGTAGAAATTACCAGGGCGATCTAAGGGTTTTCCCCCGATCGGTACTTTGGCTCCTGCTTTAAGGCTATTTTGTACCTGTTGGTCTAATTCTGTCAAAATCACCGAAGTTGCTAGAGGTCCAATATCGGTATCCTCTACCATAGGATCGCCTACTTTGAGAGCTTGAAATTTAGTTATTAATTTCTCTGTAAACTCATCAGCGATCGCTTCAGCTAAGATAAATCTTTTGGCAGCTATACAAGATTGACCATTATTTAGCATTCTAGCAGTAACAGCCGTTGCTACCGCAGAATCTAGATCGGCACTCTCTAAAACGATAAAAGGATCGCTACCACCTAATTCTAAAACGGTTTTTTTAATTTGTTTTCCTGCTGCTGAAGCTAAACTTGCTCCTGCGGGTTCACTTCCTGTTAGGGTAGCAGCTTTAACGCGATCGTCTTCAATAATTTCTTTGACTCGATCGGCACCAATTAGTAAGGTTTGAAATGCGCCTGGGGGAAAACCTGCTTGACTGAGAATATCTTCTATGGCTAAAGCAGATTGGGGAACATTAGAAGCGTGCTTAAGTATCCCTACATTCCCTGCCATTAAAGCTGGTGCAGCAAAGCGAAAGACTTGCCAAAAAGGGAAATTCCAAGGCATTACTGCCAAAATTACCCCCAAAGGATCATAGGAGACAAAACTTTGACTAGCATCAGTAGAAACTGGAACATCCGCTAAAAATTCTGCTGCTTTTTCTGCATAGTAGCGACAAACTAGGGCGCATTTTTCTACTTCAGCGATCGCGCTTTTAATCGGTTTGCCCATCTCCGTAGTCATTATACGGGCATACTCAACTTTATTTTTTTCTAAAATCTTTGCAGCTTGGTTGAGCCACTCACTTCTTTGACTCAAAGACGTTTGGCGATATTGTGTAAAAGTTGAAGCTGCTAAAGCTAGCTTTTTATCAATTTCTGCGCTAGTCAACGGCGTAAAAACTTTTAACTTCTCTGCTGTTGTAGGGTTAATTGTTGAGATTGCCATATTTACTCCTACCCCTATTTATTGTTTAAGGCTAGTAACTATATTTCTAGGCTAATCCCTACCTCAGTTTGAACAAATTTTTATTAGAGAAATCTTAACAAATAAGATTTTTATTCTCACTTGATATCAACTTAAATTGATGTCAATTTATATTAAGTTTAAAGGTAAAGAGACAAATTAGCGATACCTTCATTATCATCCGCGCTCATGTAAGCTTCAAGTTGAGCTAATTTCATTTTTTCTCTATCATCAGGAGTATTTACTACTTTTTTTTCTACTTTTTCATTTCTGTGAGGAGTGTTTGCCATTCCTAGAAAAGTTAATAAGATACCCATGTCTTTATCCTCAATTTGTTTTCTATATAAATATCTTGACTTTGATCACTTACAAAAACCAGAGAGAAAATACAGATTTTTTTCAATTAAGATATTCTAAACATTGCTGATATTTTATTAAGTAGTGATGAGGCTAGCAATATTTGATCCCCAACAAATAAACTTGATTTTTTTGCTTCAGTATTTACTCTGGATTTTGACTGAATATGACGGAAAAGATAACTACAGATATTTTAGTTGTTGGTGGTAGTACTGGTGGTACAACTGCTGCTATTCAAGCTGCTCGTTGCGGAGTGAAAACAGTTTTAGTTACAGAATTTCCTTGGCTAGGAGGAATGCTAACTACAGCAGGAGTATCTGCTCCCGATGGGAATGAATTAGCAGCTTGGCAAACAGGAATCTGGGGACAATATTGGCGATCGCTACAACAAAAACAACCTGAAGGATTAGATCATGCTTGGGTCAGTATCTTGACTTATGATCCTCGTATTGGGTCAAAAATATTAGCTGATTGGGTCAAGGAATTAGAAAGCTTAAACTGGATAGTAGACTATGTTCCTGTAGAAGTATATAGACAAAAAAATAGCATTGTAGGAGTTAGATTCTTCAATCGAGTTACCTTGAGTGATTTGATAGTAGAAGCCAAGATTACTATTGATGGGACAGAATTAGGAGATTTATTGGCTTTAGGTGAAGTACCTTATCGTTGGGGATGGGAAATGCAAGCAGAATTCAATGAACCGACTGCTCCCATTATTGCTAATAAATTAACTAACAAATATCCAATTCAAGCACCAACATGGGTTTTTATTCTTCAAGAATATGCTGATGATCTAGCGGAAACTATTACTATATCTCCCAATGCCTCTCTATCTATTTTTAATCATGCTTGGGATAATTATGGTGCTGAAAATTTTTTAAATTATGGAAGATTACCAAATAATCGCTATATGATTAATTGGCCTATTTGTGGCAATGATTATGGAGAAAATTTAAATCGTTTAATAGAGTTAGAAACATCACAACAAGAGTTCTTAGAGGAAGCTTATCACCATAGTCTTAATTTTGCTTATTTTATTCAATCTCAGTTAGGAAGACGTTATGGTTTAGCTCAAAATATATTTCCCCATCACCAAGTTAAATCTAATAATTCCTTCATAACTAATAGTGCTTTTGCTTTACATCCCTATTACCGAGAAAGCAGAAGATTAAAAGGTCAAGTAACTATAACTGAAAATGATATTTTGCCAGCAAAGAATGGCTGTGTGGCTAAATTACCTACTAATACCACAGAAGAAGTTAGTTCGATCGCGATCGGTAATTACCCTAACGATCATCATTATCCTGGTATCGAATTTACTTTACAATCTAAATCCATTCGTTGGGGTGGACGTTGGACTGGCACACCTTTTACTATTCCCTATAATGCTTTATGGTCAGAAACTATAGAAAATTTTTTAGTCTGTGAGAAAAACATTTCTGTTTCCCATATTGCTAATGGTAGTACTCGTTTGCAACCAATAGTAATGAATATTGGACAAGCTGCGGGAATGGCTGCTGCTTTATGTATTGAATCTAGGTGTCAACCAATAGAATTGCCTGTGAGGAAATTACAAGAAGCTTTATTAACCGATAAGTTTGCTCCTGCTGCGGTTATTCCTTTATTTAATTTACCGCCAGAACATCCAGAATGGTTGAAGTGGCAAAGATATTATCTAGATTATCCCGAAGAGTATCCAGAAAATGGAAATTGTCCTGGTAAAGCTTTTAAATATAATGAATTTTCTTCCTTAACAACAAATAATAAATATTATCAAGGAATTTTTTATAGACGTGAAGAACAAAAATACGAAATCATCTTAACAGAACCAATAACAAAAAAAGGACAAACCTGGCAACTAATTACATTACAGCCAGAAGTGAATCAATTTTGGCTAGATTGCCCAGATAAATCTTTAATATCTGTAGTTGGACGCTGTAATTATTCTGGTGGATGGCTATTAGTAGAGAAAATACTTAAAAAGCGATCAAAGATTATCCTTTGCCAAAAAAGAAGTCAGAACGCATTGCCTATGGGGAACAAATAGGAGAGGAGGGGATGGAACTTCTGGAGCGACTTTGGCAATCAGAAACTTCAGCTAGTTTAGGAAATCTAGAGGCGGTAGAAAGACTAAGGTAACATTGGGTCTTTGATTAAGTCCGTCTATATTTGACTATAAAGTTAATGAAGTTTTAACATAAGCTTAGACGCACCTAGTTATCCTATAATCAGGGAGAAAAAAAAAGAGCGATCACGCAGTGCCAGGCTTCGCCTGATCGGGAAATGCCCACTAAGAATTTTCTTTCC
>JAAUYH010179524.1_pt1 | contig 12711 bp, 11 predicted proteins | sample 7278061 | NCBI WGS metagenome assembly JAAUYH01 (sample SAMN14350203, study PRJNA611818) | marine sediment metagenome | isolation source: surface marine sediment (0.6m) | place: French Polynesia: Moorea | collected 2018-08
CAAGATTGAATTAAATTCTTCATCATCTATAAAGAAAATGGGGATTAGTCTAGCAAAAGGGGAAGTAATATCTTTAGAGAAAGTCGCACCAGGAATCACCGAGATTTTAATTGGTTTAGGTTGGGACATTAACTCCACATATAGTAATGCAGATTTTGATCTTGATGCTTCACTATTTATTCTTGGAAGTGATGAAAAATTACTTTCTGATAAACATTTTATCTTCTACAATAACTTAATTAGTCCCGATCCCAATAAATCCATACGACATCTAGGAGATAATTTAACTGGTGCAGGAGAAGGAGATGATGAACGGATCAAAATTAATCTCCAACAAGTTCCTTCTGAAGTCAACAAAATAGTAGTTACTGTAACTATTCATGAAGCGGAAAAACGTCAACAAAACTTTGGTCAAGTACAAAATTCTTTTGTCAGAATTGTGAACGTTCAAAACAAACAAGAAATAGTTAGATACAATCTAACAGAAGATTATGCTTTGGAAACTGCTTTAATCATGGCAGAAATTTATCGCAAGGATAATGAATGGTATGTTTGTGCAGTAGGTTCAGGCTATAAAAGGGGTTTACAAGATCTTTTAGACCTTTATGCTAAATAAAAAAGTCGGTTAAATCTTCATCTTCTTGAAGATCGGAAATTGCATTTTCTAATTGTTGAATATCGTCTGATAATTCCCAGAGTCTAGTTGATTCAGTCATAGTTTAAGAGTGAATGTTGTTGTTGTTTTCTTTAGACATTTCCTCTAATTCACCAACAATTTGCAAAGCTGTTACTAAATCATGCTTTTCGATACTTTCTCGCAGTTGTATTAACTCTTCCATTTAATAAATATTTAGTAATGCCTGATCTAGTAGATCAATACAATAGTTTTGACTTGTTTACTCTTAAACGATAAATAAATTATAATTGCTTAATAATTGGTATTGTCGCCATAACCGTCGAAAGTACTGCACTGGTATAGATGGTTAAACTTCATCCAGTCTGGATGTTCAGCAATCGCAAACCGTCTTGGTACAAAATTCCAGGACAATCTCCTAGAGATCCCTTTGTAGATCCGCTAAAAAAATTCTCACAATTAGTCATACAGTAAATTATGAAAGACCTCACTCGTTACCGAAATATTGGCATCTTTGCCCACGTAGACGCCGGAAAAACCACCACAACTGAAAGAATCCTTAAATTAACTGGGAAAGTTCACAAGATCGGTGAGGTGCATGAAGGAGAAGCCACAACTGACTTCATGGATCAAGAACGAGAAAGAGGCATTACAATTCAGTCTGCGGCTACTAGCTGCTACTGGAATGACCATCAATTAAATATTATTGATACTCCTGGTCACGTTGATTTCACTATTGAAGTATATCGTTCCCTAAAAGTTCTTGATGGTGGAGTTGGTGTATTCTGTGGCTCTGGTGGAGTTGAACCCCAGTCGGAGACCAACTGGCGTTATGCCAACGATTCTAAAGTAGCTAGGATTATTTATGTCAATAAGTTAGATCGTACTGGTGCTAATTTTTACAGTGTTGTTAAGCAGGTAAAAGATATCCTGGCTGCTGAACCTTTGGTAATGGTATTACCTATCGGGATCGAAAATGATTTTGTTGGTGTAGTTGATCTGCTGACTCGTAAAGCTTGGGTATGGGACGATTCTGGCGATCCCATGAACTACGAACTTAAAGATGTTCCTGAGGATATGGTTGATGATGTTGAAACCTATCGCGAACAACTAATAGAGACTGCTATCGAACAAGATGATGACTTGATGGAAAAATATCTCGAAGGAGAAGAAATATCCATTGATGAAATTAAAGCTTGTATTCGCAAAGGTACTCGCGAACTTGCTTTTTTCCCTACCTATTGTGGTTCTTCCTTCAAAAACAAGGGCGTACAATTAGTACTTGATGCGGTAGTTGATTATCTTCCCAACCCCACAGAAATTGCCCCTCAGCCAGAAGTAGACCTCGAAGGTAACGAAACAGGTGTTTTGGCCTATGTCGATCCAGAAAAACCCTTACGCGCCTTAGCATTCAAGATCATGGATGATCGCTTTGGTGCTTTGACTTTTATCCGTATTTATTCAGGAACCCTCAACAAAGGAGAAACTATCCTTAACACCGCTACAGGCAAGACAGATCGTGTTGGTCGCCTAGTAGAGATGCATGCTGATTCTCGCGAAGAAATTAATACAGCCCAAGCTGGAGATATTGTAGCGATCGTGGGTTTAAAAAATGTCCAAACAGGTCATACTCTGTGTGATCCTAAATTCCCAGCAACCCTAGAACCAATGGTCTTCCCAGATCCTGTTATTTCTATTGCGATCGCGCCCAAGAAAAAAGGTGGTTCCGAGAAAATGGGTTTAGCACTCAGCAAAATGGTGCAAGAAGATCCTTCTTTCTATGTGGAAACCGACCAAGAAAGTGGAGAAACCATTATCAAAGGAATGGGTGAGTTGCACCTAGATATTAAGGTTGACATCCTCAAACGGACTCATGGAGTAGAAGTAGAAGTTGGTAAACCCCAAGTAGCTTATCGCGAATCTATTACCAAAACGATTCAAGATACCTATACCCATAAGAAACAATCTGGTGGTTCTGGTCAATTCGGTCGGATCGACTATACTGTTGAACCAGGAGAACCCGGCAGTGGTTTCCAGTTTGAATCTAAAGTAACTGGTGGTAACGTTCCGAGGGAATTTTGGCCTGCTGTGCAAAAAGGATTTGAGAACAGTATTGATAAAGGTGTGTTAGCAGGATTCCCCTGTGTAGATCTTAAATTCACTCTCAATGATGGTGCTTTCCACCCCGTTGACTCTAGCGCGATCGCATTTGAGATTGCAGCTAAAGCAGGGTATAGACAATCTATTCCTAAAGCAGGACCTCAGTTACTTGAGCCTATTATGAGTGTTGACGTCTTCACTCCAGAAGATCATATGGGAGATGTCATTGGTGATCTTAACCGTCGTCGGGGCATGATTAAATCCCAAACTACTAATCCTATGGGCGTTCGCATCAAAGCGGATGCACCTTTGAGTGAAATGTTTGGTTACATTGGGGATTTGCGTACGATGACTTCTGGTCGTGGTCAGTTCTCAATGGAATTTTCTCACTATGCTCCTTGTCCCAAAAATGTTGCTGAAGAAGTAATTAAAGAAACCAAAGAACGCGAAGCTGCTCTTGCTAAGTAGTTTCTGCATTAAAAGTTAGCCTTAAAAAGGTAATCTAAATACAGATCTCATTTCTTAATTGATCTGTGATGGTTTTAAAGTTAATCGAGTCTCCTAAATTCCTAAGTTTGGGGGACTTTCTCATTTTACGCAGAACACACAGTGCCAGCTCCGCTGATCGCCATACGGGAATTTACCATGATAGAGCTTAATTGAGATCATTAATGATGCCTTTGAATTTGCTTTAGAAGGTGCGATGATCGAAGCTTTTGGTGGTGCTTATGATGAACAAGAGTTACTAAAGTCGAGCCAAAGATAATAATCTTCTTCGTAAAGCGATCGCTTGTTTGCTAAGTCAGGTTGGGTGACTGGATTATTCACCACTATCCTCTAGAAGTAATTAATTGATCCTATTTTAACGAACTCGCTCCTCTTGCCTCATCCCTCGTTCCTTAAATTGTCCTGTCTCTACTGCTTCATATAAGGCTTGAAAATTTCCTTCCCCAAAGCCTTTTGCCTGTTGTCTGCGTTCGATTAATTCTAGAAAAAATGTTGGCTGATCCAGAATTGGTTGGGTAAATATCTGCATCAATAAAGATTCGGGGTTATCTTGATGCCAATCGACTAGAATTTCTTGTTGAGCAATTGCTTGTAATTCTGTTTCCGAAATATCAATATAATCTCGATCGATACGTTTTCGTAAATGATGGTAATAGGCGGTCGGTATGGGTAAAAAATCTACTCCTAGCGATCGCATTTGAGAAACAGTTTGGATAATATTACGCAATCGCAATGCGAGATGTTGAATTCCTGCACCACCATTAAGATCGATAAATTCTTGAATTTGGGAATTAGGATCAGTTGGTTCATTAATATTAAACTGTACTTGTCCAGTGGAATCTACTAAAGCTTGGCTGAATAAACCAGATCGTTTGCTTTGAATCTTAAATGTCTGTTGAATCTGCCAATCAAATAGAACTTGGTAATAAGCAACTGCTTGATGTAATTCCCCGACTGAGACATTCAGCACAATATGATCGATATTGGCAAATCTAGGTGCGATTTTAGGACTTATAGTAAGACTTTTGAATCCCAGATTAGGCAAGAAGTAATAGCGAGTTTGCGGTGGTGATTCGATTAAACTATGTTCTAGACAATCCCATCCTGCAATGCGAGCATATTTAATTTTGCCCTGTTTTTGCATAGGTTGTATGATTCTAACCCCTAATTTAGCAGCGCCATCAAGAATCGATTGTAAATTGTCAACTCGAAAAGCAACATCCACAATACCTTCTGGATGAGAGTTGAGATAACAAGCCACAGGACTAAATTTGTTCAGAGGAGAAGAGATTATAAAATAAATCGAGTTATGCTCAACTACTTCACTATAGGTATTGTCGTCTTGGAATTTATCAATTACCTGAAAACCAAGATAACGGGTAAACCAGTTGCTCGTTTTTACCGCATCAGTAACGTAGAAACGAACGCTATCAATCTTCATAATTAGGGATTGGAATTTAACTAATAAGTTAATGAGAAATTGGGGATTGAGGATAATTAAACTTTTGATTCTTGACTCTTGACGTACTACTTCGTCCCCACAATCAAGCCATAACGAATTAACCCTCGACTATAGCCTCGGCTCATTAAACTGAGAGATAGGGCAGATTGAATTGTTTGCCAACCCGCTTTAACCAATCCCGTAACTGCTTCGATATTAAAAGCCGAATCGATCACCACATCCCAAAAAGGAGCTACCCTCATCGACCAATCATCAGACTTGATATCCTTAAAACCAGTGGCTTGAGCGATCGCTTTATACTCAGATAAAGCGATCACATAGGGTAAACAATAAACGCGATAAATTTCTTTGAGATGTCTGATCTCATCAGAAGTTAATTCTCCTGTAATAGAAGTTTCCCGATGACACCAGGTTGCTAAAATAAGCTTACCTCCTGGCTGTAAAACTCGATAGCATTCCTGCAAGAATTTAGCCTTGTCTGGCATATGTTCACCGCTTTCTAATGACCAAACTAAATCAAAGGAATTATCGGCAAAAGGCATTTCTAGGGCGTTAGCTACCTGGAATTCTACTTGCTTTGCTAAGCCTGCAGTAATTGCTCTTTCCTTAGCTCTCGATGCTTGTACGGTCGATAAAGTAATACCTGTCGCTGTCGCGCCAAATTTATTTGCTAAATATAGGGTACTTCCGCCAATACCACAGCCAACATCAAGAATATTTTGCGGTGCATTCTGTGATGTCACACCAGCCCAAAATAATAATTCTTCTATGAGATCGATTTGTGCCTGCCGACGCTCAACTTTATAGGTTCCTCCTCGACCATAATAGCCGTGGTGCATATGTTCGCCCCAGATTTTTTCCCATAATTCACTCGAAGCATCGTAAAATTCTCCGATCTGCTGGTAAAGTTGTTCGCTCATTAGTATTGAAGTAAACTATTCCACTCTAATGTTTCAACATTTTGGTCGATCTCTAGCAGAATTTAATAGAAAAACAATAAACTCAGGCGATTAGCGACCCAACCACAATATATTCAGCGATCGCAAATCATATATTAAAACAAGTACATAATTTATTCCCTTCTTCACGGGAACTCAATATGACCTGGTACAATGTGGTCAAACTAGCCCAATCTCTTGATCGCGAAGCCCCAGGAATGGATGTTTATCGTCCTGTGCAGAAAACTCCGATTCCTAATTTCTTCTTGGCTGGTAGTTATACTCAGCAAGATTATATCGATAGTATGGAAGGAGCTACTATTTCAGGAAAACAAGCAGCAGCAGCTCTTTTGGGCAATACAGAAACTATTAAGTCCATTCAGTCAATTGCTGCATAATTGAATATAAATGCGTAAATAATAGAGCTTTTGCGATCACCATTTCAGGAAATATGTTTTGGGAATGGCGATCTCTAAACTTATGATTACTTTTATCTATGTTTTAAAACGTCCAGGTTGGAAAACTTAGAACGAGCATTGTTCTAGATTGTAGCGATCGCGAATTGACATCCAATCTGATTATGCAATCGCAATTGAGCAACTATACTTCTATATTAAGGTATATGTTATAAGGTTTCAGTTAAAGATCAATAGTTCGGACAAAATTTGGATGAGGTGAAAGTTTGAAAAGCTTGAGATTTCGTATCTTTCCCTAACAAAAATAATTTAATCAAAGTTAGCTTCAGAGCTAACTTGAAAAAAAAAGCCGAATTATGATAACTATTCCTCTGTAAGGCTTGTGAGTTCGTTAGTAAAAATGTCCGAACTATTGAAAGATATATTAAGGGTTTTGATGAGAACTGCTGCGCCATGAACTTCAGGATATACATTTAAAAGTAGTGGCAAGTTCTAGTTTAAATCAAACAATAAAATGAGTACGGAACCCCAAATGTCATCGAGACCTTTCATCGCCATCTCAAAGCGTAGCTTTATCGCAATTATTGCGGTCATTCTGGCAATTGTACTATGGCTAGTTTGGCCCTTTATAAGCGATCGCGGTCCTGTTCAATATACCAGTGAAGAAGAACATTTTCTTTATGGTTCCATCGGCGGTGAAGACTCTGACGGTATTCCCTATTGGATTTTCAAAGTTTTACCCACAGCATTTGCCGATAAACTTCCTGGAGAAGGATTAACCTCCTTCGGATTTATTCAAGAGCGGGATCGCGAACTTCCCATTGGTTTTGCTCGTTCAACTAATTCTTTAGGGCTTGATGTCGTAACCCAGAACTGTGCAACTTGTCATGTAGGATTATTGCGAGAAACTGCTGAAGATCCGAAACCCCAAATAATCTCAGCAATGCCAGGTTTTACGGTAGATTTACAATCTTTTATTCTTTTTTTGCTAGAAGTTGCAGAGGATGAAAGATTCACAGCTAATAATTTAATGCCCTATATCAAGGAAGCAGGGGCAAATTTCAACCCACTAGAAAGTTTGTTATATCGTTATGTAGTCATTCCGAAAACTCGGGAAGTACTTTTAGGTCAAAAGCATGATTTTTCCTTTATGGATAAGCAATCAATCTATGGACCAGGCAGGGTTGATACTTTTACTTCCTACAAAACCCGTCGCTACGGTTTCCTAGTTGAAAAATTAACCCCTAGAGAACTCAATGGGATTGCTGATTATCCCAGCATTTGGAATCAAGCGCCCAGATATAAGATGGGTTTACCTTTGCACTGGGACGGCAATAACGACAATCCCGGTGAGCGTAATCGAACAGCAGCACTGGCTTTGACTTCTCCCGCAGCCCTTAATTTTGATTCTATGGCCAGGTTGCGAGCTTGGCTTATGGACTTAAAACCGCCGCAATATCCCTATGGGATTGACCGAGCATTAGCTAAAAAAGGGGAGGTGATTTTTGATAACTATTGTGCTAGCTGCCATGCAGAAACTGGGTCAAAAATTGGCCAGATTACCCCTATTGAGGAAATCAGAACCGATCGCGGCAGACTTGATTCTTATACCTACGCTTTAGCCTCCAACCAAAATTTAACCTTTAGTGGCATTACCTACAACGGAATCGATCAAAGGTTTTCTCATTACGTCAAAACTAATGGCTATGTTAATGGTCTGTTGGATGGAGTCTGGTTGCGATCGCCATATCTCCATAATGGCTCAGTTCCCACCCTCAGAGATTTACTCAATAAACCAGAAGCTAGACCCAAAACCTTTTACCGTGGCTATGATGTTTTTGACAAAGAGAATGTTGGTTATGCAAGCACCGTTGATCGCGAAAACGGCAAAGAATTCTTTGAATACAAGACAAAGCTTCCTGGTAATCATAATACTGGTCATCTTTACGGTACAAATTTACCTAATGAGGATAAAGATGCCTTGCTGGAATATTTAAAGCTGCTGTGACGTTCCTCCCGACGCTAACTCTCCGAGTATAGCGCGGGCTTCCCACCTTACAGATAGCGTCTTCGCTACCCTGGCATAGGGAAGTTCCTGCGTAATAACGGGTCAAGCCTAGACAAGATTATAAAATACTTTGCCCCCGGTCAGAACCCCTCTTTCAGGCGGTTTGTTTTACGTCTTCGATGCGTCCCACCGTAGACGAATAAATTGTTTTTTTAGTAAGGACTCCTTGCTCCGGCTACATGACGAGGCTCCCTCGCCGTAGGCGATGCGCTTTCTTTATGCTTGTCGCGTCACCGTTACGATTTCTTGGGCGATATTTTTCCCGACGATCAAATAAAAGGATGAGTAACTTCCTTGCTGCTTACTGCGGGCGAACCCGTATAAAATGTATCATACAGCAACCACAAAATTTGTTTGATGAAGATTTGTATCTTTTCTGTCAACAAGACAAGATACATAAACCCTAGGCTCGCTTTCATGAGGGGCTGCCGCCTGTGCTTTGCCAGGCGTTTAAACGCCCCGTCCCGACGTTTATGCTTCGCATGAAACGCGGGGCTTCCCGCTCGCAACTGCTAACTATCTTTCTCTTAAACTCCCTGACTTATTTAGAATATCTTCTTGCACCATGTCCTTATCAGAGTCATCTCCCAACTCACTCAAAAAAACTCTTATTGCAGTCATTTTAGTTCTTGTCTTGAGTGCGATCGCCTTTACTGGATGGTACAGTTTGTTGCGACGAACACCAGTTACAACCTACGAAACCACCGAAGCTCACTTCAAATATGCTTCTATTGGTACTGAGGCTGTTAATGGAATACCATATTGGATTTGGGTGGTTTTGCCTCGTTTATTTCCTGGAAAGCTGCCAGGTTCTGGAGGCTACACCTCATTAGGTTTGACTTGGGAAGAGGGGCGGGAAATGCCGATAGGTCTGACTAAAGAAACTATTGGCATTAATCGTGTTGGCATGAACTGTGCCATCTGCCATGTGGGAACAGTTAGAGCAACACCATTAGATAAGCCTTCTTTTCTCCTCGCTGCGCCTAGCACTAAGTTTGATGTTCAACGCTATGCTCAGTTTTTCTTTGACTGTGCTAATGATCCACGTTTTACCGCTGAATTTATCTTGCCAGAAATTGAATATAATCATCACCTTTCATTTTTAGAGAGTGCATTTTATCGCTACCTCATAATTCCTCAAACGAAAAAACAACTATTGAAGCAAGAACAAGCTTTCCAATGGATGAATAATCGCCCAGCAACGGGTCCTGGTAGGACAGATATGAACCCTCTCAAACTTCAACTCTTGAATTTGCCAGATGACGGCTCAGTAGGGAGTTCAGATATTCCCGCTCTTTGGAATCAAGCACAACATCAAGGATTTTATTACCATTCTGATGGCATTAATTCCTCTCTGAGAGAAGTGATGCTGAGTAGTGCTTTAGGAACTGGAACGACACCCAAGGAGATCGACCTAGATAGTCTAGATCGCATTGCACAATGGTTGCAAGAATTAGCGCCTCCAAGCTATCCCTTTGCTATAGATCTGGATTTAGCAAAGCAAGGAAAAGAAGTTTTTAAGCAAAATTGTGCAAGTTGCCATGATTTCGGATCGGCGAGAGTGGGTCAAGTCATTCCGATTCAAGAGATCGGCACTGATCCCAATCGTTTGCAGCATTGGACTTTGGAGGCTAGTGAGGGTATGAATCTTTATGCAGAGAGATATCCTTGGGATTTTGACAATTTTGAGAAAACAGAAGGCTATGTCGCTCCAGCTTTAGATGGCATCTGGGCTAGAGCACCCTATCTTCATCATGGTTCAGTGCCTTCTCTCAAGGATTTATTAACTAAACCTAGCGATCGCCCTAAGCAATTTTATCGTGGTTATGATGTCTATGATCAAGACAAGGTAGGTTTTATCTCGACATCAGAAGCAGCAATGCGATCGGGCTTTTTGGTTGATACTGCAATTACAGGCAATGGTAATTATGGACATATTTTTGGAACTAACCTAGAAGAGAATGAAAAAGATGCTCTAGTAGAATATCTGAAAACTTTGTAAATCGGATTTGGTATGATAAGTAAAACAGCAATTAACGTTACTTTTGGTTTTTGAGATCGCACTGTTCCAATATAGCGATCATGTATTTAGTTCTATTTACAAAATAACGGCATTCTTATAGTCTTTATTGAGTAAACATCGTAACTAATATATTGGAAATACGTTGACTATCTTCTAGAGAAAGATTACCTAATTTTCGTAACAATCTCGATTTATCTAGAGAAGGAATTTGATCTAAAGCAATACTACTTTGTCTAGTTTGAAAAATAATAGATACTCTGGTGGGATAGTTTTTAAAGGAAAACGAAATTGGAAAACGCGATCTCGCGAAGTGAGGCACTGCGTGATCGCCAGTAAAGATTTTAAAACTGAAGAATAGAACCTATTACTTATTACGTTATTCCGAAGGGATCTGATAATTTGAGTCTAACGGACATCGAAGAACATGTAACAATATAGCTATGTTTAACAAATTTTAATATAAACAAAGGAGAGGGGAAATGGTAGCAATGCCCATAACAACAGCAAAGCGGTTGACTATCCAAACTGCGGAAATAGCCCCAGATACTACTACAATACGTTCTTTAGACTGGGATCGCGATCGCTTTGATATCGAGTTTGGCTTACAAAATGGTACTACCTACAACTCTTATGTTATTCGCGGAGAAAAAACAGCTTTAGTTGATACTTCCCATGCTAAGTTTCGTCAGCTATATCTTGATGCTTTACAATGAATAATCGATCCCAAAGAAATTGACTATCTGATTATCAGTCATACTGAACCAGATCATAGTGGTTTAGTGCAAGATTTTCTAGAGCTGGCACCTCAAGCAACTATAGTCGCAGCAAAAACGGCAATTAAATTTTTAGAAGATTTGGTCCATCAACCTTTTGAATCACAGGTAGTCAAAACTGGCAATAGTATAGATTTGGGCAATGGTCATGTTATAGATTTTATCAACGCACCTAATCTACATTGGCCAGATACGATCTTTAGTTATGATCGCGGGACGAATATTTTATATACTTGCGATGCTTTTGGCATGCATTATTGTTCTGATAAGCTTTTTGATGAAGAGTTAGAAGCGATCGAAAGAGATTATCGTTTTTATTATGATTGTTTGATGGCTCCGAATGCTCGTTCGGTACTTTCTGCGATGAAGCGAATGGAGAAGCTAGGAGAAATTACCACTGTGGCGAATGGACATGGTCCTCTATTACGTTATAACTTACAGGAATTATTAGATCGCTATTACAAATGGAGTAAAGCCCAAACTAAAGCTGAGAAAAACGCAGTAGTATTCTATATTTCCGACTATGGTTACAGCGATCGCTTATCCCAAGCTGTTGCCCGAGGAATTACCAAAACTGGGGTTGCGGTAGAAATGCTTGACTTGAGATCGGCAGAAAATACCGAAGTTCATGAATTAGTATCCCGCGCTTCGGGGATTGTTTTGGGTATGCCTCCTTTATCGGGATATAATCATCAAGATATTGTGGCTAATGTGGGAACAATCCTGGCAGCAGCTAAAGAAAAGCAAGTTATTGGGATGTTTGAGTCCTATGGGGATAATGATGAACCGATCGATCCGTTATTAACTAAATTCCGCGATGTCGGGTTGAAAAAAGCTTTTCCCTCAATTCGGGTTAAAGATACTCCTGACGAGGCTACTTATCAATTGTGCGAAGAATCGGGTACCGATTTAGGACAGCTTTTATCCCGCGATAAGCTAGTTAAACAGATGAAATCCCTCGATAGCGATCTCGATAAAGCTATCGGAAGAATTAGCGGGGGGCTTTATATTATCACTGCCACTAAAGATCATGTCAGCAGTGCGATGCTAGCTTCTTGGGTATCCCAAGCTAGTTTTGAACCCCCTGGTTTAACTATTGCTGTCGCTAAGGATCGGGCGATCGAATCTTTAATGCAAGTCGGCGATCATTTTGTGTTAAATGTGCTCGAAGAAGGGAAATATCAAGGTTTAATGAAACATTTTCTCAAACGCTTTAAACCTGGTGCAGATCGTTTTGCGGGAGTCGCTACTCAAACGGCGGAGAATGGTTCACCGATTTTAACCGAAGCCCTAGCTTATATCGAATGTGAAGTTGCTACTCGGATGGAATGTAGTGATCACTGGGTTGTTTATAGTAAAGTTACCGCAGGTAGAGTTTCTAATCCTGATGGTTTAACTGCTGTGCACCATCGTAAAGTGGGAAACCACTATTAATAAGTTAACAGTAAACAGTTATCAGTTTTCTAACCTTATTTCTCCTTTGGCTACATCAATTATTGCTTTGACTTGTCTGAGAAAATCCATTCTCAACAAACCATCTGTCAAGCTATTGATGAGAGAACCCGAGTCCCGTCTTCGCGGGACTTGTCCTTAAATGGAAGGGAGGACAAGCACGGGGTGAACGTAAAAATGCGTGGGAGATAGAAAAGAAAAAAGAAAAAAGTCAAAAGTCAAAAGTCAAAAGTCAAAAGTCAAAAGTCAAAAGTCAGAATTGATAAGTGTTGATTTTTGGTACTCATATTATTTTTTAACCCTATTACCTTCGGCGATCTCGCTCAATAATTTTTCCC
>JAAUYH010175441.1_pt1 | contig 12710 bp, 9 predicted proteins | sample 7278061 | NCBI WGS metagenome assembly JAAUYH01 (sample SAMN14350203, study PRJNA611818) | marine sediment metagenome | isolation source: surface marine sediment (0.6m) | place: French Polynesia: Moorea | collected 2018-08
ATCTAGTCCTGCTGTCCGAATTCGTGGCGGTTAACTTGACACAGACATCCTGCAGCAGCGCTGTTAAAGCTAGAGTTCGTTAGGTTTAAAGTAGTCTAATTAAAAAGCTAGGTTAATCACATCACACACCGGATTCCCGTTAAGGTTTAATCTAAACCTAGGAAAGTAGGTGTTATGACAACTAGCTATCGGAACTACCTATAGTCCGTTACATAATGACCGATTTAACTCGTCTTAAGGTAGAACCGATTGAACTCCATATCGCTGCCAGCGGGTTCTCGTAACAAAACCAATGAATTGCCAACGATGCAACTTTCCTACAGTGAGTAGAAATGGCGAGGATATCGGTTTTCGTTACCCACCCAGCATCCAAATCGAGCTCTTTCAATTCGGCCCCGCATCCACAAAGCAAGTCGGGTAATGCTTGGTTCCCATCAAACTTGAGAAAAAGCCGACGAAGAGGGAGCCGGTACACAACTGAACGTAGAATCGAAGCGTTGAGAGTAGTATCATGGGGAATCCCATCTTTACCCCCGATGCTTTGGAATTCCAACGATGCAGTGCGCGCGAGTGCACCACCAACGTTGAGAGCGATACGTACCGAAAGTGGTGAAATGTAGGCGTGCCAGTTATAGTGCTGTGGGCGACGCGACAAGTAACGAAGGACTATTTGTAAAATTTCTTCAGGTATTGAGTCGAGATAACAGTTGGGCACACCATTTTGTGTTGGGAGTGGGCTTGCGCGAATCTGCACGTGCTGGCGTTCCATGAATGTACACGGGGCCTCGTTCTAAGGCGACCTGTCTGCCGTGGTGAACAGGAGAGGACGGTCGGCTTGGGAGGTGTTGTCGAAGTAATGGAAGCACAGAGAACAGATCAATAGCAGGTGTACAGTACTGTAATAATTTATCACAGTAGCCGGACCTGAGGTTACCTCACCAAGTAACGAAAGTGGCATCGTGGACAAAGCTAACAGCTCCGACTCTCTTTCCTGGTATCTCACCAAGTACGATACTGAACACCGCCGATGTACATATCGAAGTCCTTCCGGCCATACATCGCAGCAGCCTCGGCAATGAGTTGGGACCGATGCTTGATATTGCCGTCATCGATCTCGAGTTGCACCAGCTGCGTACAATCCTTCAACCTTTTCACAACCTCGACCGCACACTCCTCCGCAGGCCTCGCGAACAAATTCTTGAAGGACGGCGCTCGAAGCGTTACAGACTTCAGGTGCGGTAAATCGACCAACGCGTTCACAATTGTGACCTCGAACGGTGTGTCCGCCGACATTGTAAGCGATTCGAGACTTGTTAAGTTACGGGCTACACCATCGATAATACTCTTATTGAGGCTGACATCAAACGTACGTGCGATACACGTCATTGTAGTCACAGACGGGATGCTTTCGAACAATTTGCAGATTAGTTCCTCGGTGACAAATGGCAATACATGGAGGCGGACCCTTTTCAGTACCGAGCATGCGGAAAGAGCCGTGTAAAATCGCTCTTCTGTTAGCAAGACGTAAGATTGCAGGGTCAAAGAAGCGAGTTTCGTGCGCATCAAGGTGAGAATATTGATGGCTTCCTCAGAGCTACCCTCCAGTGCTAAATGAACCGCTTCGAGGTTCGTGCACGCGTCGCACACTTTGAGCCACGGCGCAATAGTGGTGTCTGACTGGCACCCGATGCCCAGTACACGAATTCGGCTGCCGAGCGCAACCAACACATCGGCTATCACATCATTCAACGATAACACGTCTACGCGACGCAGCATCAAACAGTGTCTAACCAGATAGGGGCCCGCGATGGCACCTAGAATTTTGCGACATATATGAATTCGCGATAAAGTGAAACCGATCGAACGCCATATCGGTGCCAGCGTGCCTTCGACACGATTACCGTGAATGGCGAGGGATGAAAGCTTCGTACATTGGGTAGAGACGGCGAGGATATCGGTTCTTCTGAACACAGTCCCATACAAAACCATCTCTCTCAATTCAGCACCACATCTGCGAAGCAAGTCAGGTAACACCTTTTCTCCGGGAAGTTTTAGCGTAAGTCGACGAAGAGGGAGTCGATAAACAAGTGGACGTAATATCGACGCGTCGTCATCAGTATCAAATGGAACGCCGTCTTTGCCCCCAATGCCGTGGAATTCCGATAACGCAGCACGCGCCAGAGCTCCACCGACATTGAGGACGGTGTTTACCCTGCGTGCCGAAATGTACGCGTGCCAGTTAAGGTGTTGGGGGCGATGCGATAAGAAACGAAGCACTATTCGCAGACTGTCATCAGGGACAGTGCCGAGATAACAGTTCCGCGCATCATCCGGTGTCGTTGGCGGGCTTGCGCGAAGCCGTCGGCGCCGGTTTCGCCGAGACGTTTGTGAACAAGTTGGCGGCCTCGTCTTCATGCGGACTCTCTGCCGCGGTGAACTCGTGAGGGCGCTCAAGTTGCGAGTGTGTGGGTACAGTCACCAGCTCGGTTTACGCAGAACTTCGGTTGAAGAACAGTGAACTGTAAAATCTAAGACATTTGAGACGGAATGTTCATTATAAACTGCAAATCCTCACCGTACACTCCACGCATTCCTATTGGTGCCTAGTTCCGCATGACACATCCTTGCAGTGAATCTCAATCACAGGCAACAGGTCGCAAATCCTTCGCCCTTGCCCATCCCAAACCGAATGTTGTATAGAGAAAAGTGCTTAGACAGCGCGGTGCATGCGAATCGGTGCCAACATATCTACGAGAACATGTTTGCGCGTTCCACAGCGTTACCAAACATCCTGATCAGATATGTCCTGTGGACGCCATGCTAGGTGGTTGAATCATCGCCGTAGATAAGCGTTAGAGCAGTTAGAGGAGTCAGGTAGCGAAAGTCAACTTCGGTACACCTACCCCAAACAATTCACCGACAAAATCTTAGATTCCGCATAGCACGATTTGTCGTACAACTGAAGAAAGGATTGTGCAAACACGATGGCAATTCATGTGCAAATGCTATCATGCGCGGGAGGTTTTCGCTTACTAGATAGGACCAACAAAGTAACGCTGTGAACAAAACCAACACTACACCCCTTCAGTTTTGCCATCTCACCAAGTGCGATACTGCACGCCGCCGATGAACATATCGAAATCCTTGCGGTCGTACATGAGCGCAGCTTCAGCAACGAGCTGGGAGCGATTGCCGCGCGGGCGCCGATTCTTGATGTTGATGTCATCCATATCGAGTTGCACCAGTTGCACGCAATCCTTCAGCCTCTTCACGACCTCGACCGCACACTCCTCCGCAGGTTTCACGTCCGATTTCTTGATGCACGGCGCTCGGAGTGTCACCGATTTCAGGTGCGGTAAAAGGACCAACGCATTGACATACTCCCCTTTCAACTGCGTGTTGGTCGATAAAGTAAACGATTCGAGATTTCGCAAATTGTACGCTACAACGTTGATGATATCCTTGTTCGGGTTGCGGGCAGAAAGACTCACAATACATGTCAGTGTGGTCACCGACTTCAGACTTTCAAACAACTTGCGGAGTAGCGCCTCCGGGAACATCTTCCATACATGCAGTTCGACTTCTCTCAACACAGTACAACCCGATAGCGCAGAGAAAAATTGACCTCCACTTGGTATCAAGTTATGTAGGTCATCGAGTGTCAACGATACAAGTTTCGTGCGCATCGACGAGAGAACATCGATGGCTTGCTCAGAGCTATGCAGCTTCAAATGAACGGTTTCGAGGTTCGTGCACGCTTTGTACACTTTGCGCCACGGTGCGATACTCGAGACTAATTTGTCTTCAATGCCCAGAACACGAATTCGGCTCCCGAGTGCAACCAACACATTGGCTATTACATGGTTCAACGTTAACACATCTACATGATGCAGATTCACACAATGCTGGACCAAGTCCGGTACTGAGATGATGCCAAGGATTCCATGGCCGAAGCTAGAAAAGTACCAGCCGATGTAAATTCGCGTTAAGGTAGAGCCGAGTGAGCGCCATATCGGCGTTAGCGGGCTTTCGAAGTGGTACCCACGAATTGCGAGGTAAGTAAGCTTCGTACAACGGGTGGAGATGGCGAGGATATCGGTCTCCGTAATCACGGTCCACCCGGTATTCACGACAAGCTCTCTCAATTCCGCCCCGCATCCACGGAGTAAGTCGGGTAACAGGTGGCCTCCATCAAGTTTCAGCACAAGTCGCTGAAGCGGGAGTCGGTGCACAAGTGGACATAATATGGACGCGTCGGCATCGGCGTCGAGTGGAATGCCGTCCTTACCCCCAATGCTTTGGAATTCCGACAATGCAGCACGCGCGAGTCCGCCGCCGACGTCGAGGGCGGTATTCACCGAATGCGCCGAAATGTACGCATACCAGTTGTGGTGCTGCGGGCGGCGCGACAAGTAGCGGAGCACTATTCGCAAGCTGTCGTCAGGCACGGTGTCGAGGTAACAGTCACTCCGTACGCGCTTCATCTGGGGTTGGCGGTGCGCTTGCGCGAGGCCGTTCGCACCCGCGTCCCGTGAACATTCGTGAACAAGATAGCGGGCGTACGGTACTGCACAGGGCCTCGGTTTAAGGCGGCTTGTCTGCCGCGTGAATTCGCGAGGGTGAGGTTGTGTGGGCGTGGACAGTTAGGAACTGTACTAGCAGTACCGTACAATAGCAAAGCGAGGCGTAAATTTTAATTGGCCACATTCAAGGTTTCCTGACTGCTTGGCGTCGTGGACATGGCTCTCTAGTGACGATACGTTTTTGGTCGTTGATGATGCTATAGGGCGAAAGGTGAAATTGGCACGAACTCGTATACACATGCCAACATGCGCGGAGTTCTCACTTGCCAGACAGAACCAAAAGAGTAGCGCCATGCAAAGAACAAACAAATCCGTGCCTCAGTTTTGACAACTCACCAAGTACGATACTGCACACCACTGATGAACATATCGAAATCCTTGCGGCCATACGTGACAGCGGCTTCAGCAATAAGGTGGGACTGACTCTCGATATTGCTGTCCTCGATGACGAGCCGCACCAACTGCGCACAATCCTTCAACCTTTTCACGACCTCGACCGCGCACACCTCCGGCGGTTTCGCGACCGATTTCTCAGAGAACAGTTGTCGAAGTGTCACCGATTTCAGGCGAGGCAACCCGACCAACGCATTCACATCCTCTCCTTCCAATGACTTGTACGTTGATATGGTAAACGATTCGATATTTGTTACATTGCAGGCTATGACATCGATGATGTCCTTGTTGGGCTTGGCCTCAGATAAACTCAAAATACACGTCAGTGCAGTCGCTGATGCGAGGCTCTCGAACAATTTGCGGATTAGTGCCTCGGGAAACGTTTTCCACAAATGGAGCTCGACTTCTTTCAACGCCGAACAAGCCGATAGGACAGAGAAAAATCCATCTTCAACTGGCATCGGATTATGCAGCGTCAAGGAGACAAGTCTCGCGCGCATCAGAGACAAAACATCGACGGCTTTCGCAGACCTATGCAGTTTCAAATGCACCGCTTCGAGGTTTGTGCAGGCCCTGCACACTTCACGCCACGGCGCAGTATTGATAACTAATTCGTCTTCAACGCTCAGGAAGCGGATTCGGCTGCCGAGTGCAACTAACACATCGGCTATCGCATGGGTTAACGATAGCACGTCCACACGACGCAGATTCACACAGTGTTCCACCAAATCCGGTACTGAGATGGTGCCTAGAATTCCATGGCCGAACGCGGAAAAGTACCAGCCGATATAAATTCGTGTTAAGGTGGAACCGAGTGCACGCCATATCGGCGTTAGAGTGCCTGCAACATGATTCCCATGGATAGCGAGGTATGAAAGTTTCGTACAACGCGTGGAAATGGCGAGGATGTCGGTTTTCGTGACCACGGTCCATCCAGCATCCAAAACCAGCTCTCTCAATCCGGCTCCGCACCTACGAAGCAAACCGGGTAGTACATCTTCTCCTGGAAGTTCGAGAACAAGCCGGCGGAGGGGGAGTCGGTGAACAAGTGGGCGTAATATCGACGCGTCGTCATCCGCATCGAGGGCAATGCCATCCGTACCTCCAATGCTTTGGAATTCCAATGACGCCGCACGCGCGAGTGCTCCGCCGACATCGAGGGCGGTATTTACCAAACATGGTGAAACATAGGCGTGCCAGTTATGGTGCTTTGGGCGACGCGACGAATACCGAAGGATTATTCGCAAACTGTCATCGGGGACTGTGTCGAGATAACGTTTGCGCGCATCATCTGGTGCTGGTGGTGGGCTTGCACGAAATCGCTTGCACCAGGGCTCCATGGCCATTCGTAAACAAACGGTGGGTGTACAAGGGCCTCGTGTTAAGGTGAGCTCTTTGCCGCGGTGAACTCGCGAGGGTGGTCAGGTGGCGAGGGTACGGGCAAGTCTGAAAAGCATGCATTAGAGTGCGACAAGCTGGGCACTTGTTTTTCTTCAGTGTGTAACGAGTCAGACATCGAACATCATCGGCGATTGGATAGATTAGAGAAGCTGCATTAGAAAAATACAGCTGTTCTCACTGTCATTCTCCACTCAGCAACAACAGTGTGTCGATGACAACAATTCCACATTATTCATCACAAGTAAAAAACGGCATATCTATATGACGCAGATTCACGCAGTGTTCCACCAAATCCGCCACTGAGAGGACAGTCTGGTCCGCAAAGCACCGGTAGCTGCCCAAATAAATTCGTGTTAGAGTAGAGCCGAGTGCACGTCATATATGAGATAGAGCTGTGACAAAGTGACTACGAATTGCGAGGTACGAAAGTTTCGTACAACTGGTAGAAATGGCGTAGACATCGACCTGATTGATCAAGTGACACCCAGCATCCACCTCGAGCTCCCTCAATTCAGCTCCACAACCGCGAATCAAGTCGGCTACTGCTCCCTCTCTAGAAACTTTAAGAGCAAGTCGACGAAGAGGGAGTCGGTGTACAAGTGGGCGTACTATGGACGCGTCGTCGTCATCATTTGAAAGTGGAAGGCTGTCCTTTCCACCAAGACTATGGAACTCCGATACTGCAGCACGCGCCAGAGCTCCACCGATATCGAGGACGGCATTTACCGAATGAGCAGATACGTACGCGTGCCAGTTATGGTGTTGTGAGCGACGCGATAAATAGCTAAGGACAATTCGTAAAACGTGATTAGGGACTGCGTCGAAATAACTATTGCGCGCACCACTTGATGCCAGCGGTGGGCTTGCGCGAAGCCGTTTGCGCCGCCTTTTGCGCCGCCGCTGCGTGGACATTCGCAAACAAGATGGTGGATGTAGTGTACCGGGGCCTCGTTTCACGGTAAGCTCTCTGCCGCGTCGAACTCGCGGGCGTGGTCAGGTTGCGAAGGTGTCGAGACGTTCCGTTCTTGCGCGTTAAACGACGCGCAATATGGCAGGTGGCGAGCTCGCAATAGCGCCGAGACCGGGACGTTTGACGCGATCAACTCGGTACCCTTCTTTGTGGCGCAGCCCTGAAACCGTGGGTGCCGGCACAGGCGTGGGTTGCCATTGCAAAGGCTGCGGCGTGGGTGGTTATTGGTTTCATTCACTGGTTCTTCGTCTACCTATCGACAAGCATTAACGTTGGATCAAGTGGCCTAGCACCCTGTAAGCACTCAGGTGCACTATACACGAGTACACAAGTCTATTCCGACACTAGGGTATCTATTATTCTTGTATAATGTAAAAAATCAAAACTCTGTTGCTGGAAGAAGCACAACGAGAGAAAATGAAGTGCAGTTCATTCCATGAAATTCTCCTTAGTTGCGAAGCCTCTCTGCGATGTCAAACTTTTCTCATCGGCAAGGCGAATTAAGTGCTACAGAGCCGCCGAGCCATTTCTGAACTAAAACTACGAATTATAGTGAAAGATAGGATGCGTAATTACACTTCTTCAATGAAAACGCGCATGTAATCAAAGGGAAAGCAGGCATAATGTCATTGTATCTCTTTTTTTCACTGAAATATTAACCTACATTTGTGTTAAGGCAGCTTCTCTTCGCTTTGACTCGACTTCAGTTGATCCTGGAGGCTGTTGTTGTCGTTTGGATGTACATCGTTGTATATTTAGAAATTCTTGGTCCAAAAGTTGGCTATTGTGTTTTTGAGCCTTAACCCTTGAGTTCGGGGCTACTTATCTCCCCACGTCATGGTTCATGTTGTAAATAAGCATTTGTATATTTCTGGTATTCGCAATGAAGAGACATTTGTGATACGCTTCGTATGTTGTTAGCATCAACATATAAGTTTTGATAGATACATTAATGATAACTCATAAAGATTAGACACTAATCTGAAAAAACACTTATGAACGAAGAGTACGTGAAGCGTGAATAATATCCCAGCGATGAAGCATGGTACGTGAAAGATTAGGGCAACAAAAATTAGAATTAGAAATGTGGATCAGCAATTTTAATAATTCGATAGATGAAATAACAAATTATGAAGTTTGGACACGTCATTGAATCTCATTTATTAATGACAAAAATTATACCAACTACAAAGCATGGGTATCAAGCTAACAGGACGCAAAAACAGTAGAAGTAAAAAGTGAATAAAATGGCAAAATGATTCGTAAGCTATTGCAGACATACTCAAACACTCTCAAAGTAATATTACAGTACTCAGGTTTGCGCTCGAGGCGATCTCGTCTTTCGCATTAAATTTACTCATCATTTCTTGTCTTGTACTACAGCAAGGGAACGTTCAGGTGATTGCAATTTCGACTTGTTGTTGAGTTTAGTTTACTAGCCAATATTGCGTGTATTTTACAACTGCAGTAGCTCGTACTACTGATTTCACTAGGTTCGAGTTATTTTTGGCATCCAGTATCTTCCCGTGACGAAGACTTCGGCTTTTTTTATGCCTACTAACAACAAAGATCGCGTCATGAATGACGAATATGCGGACGTCACGAACTAGAACACATATCATGTGAAGGAGCCAAAGAGCGTGGCGAGAGATAGTATAAAGAAGGCGAAACCGAGATTTATCTCAATGGAAGACTTATCTAGCAGTGTCGATAAAGTTTCATGTCGTCATCCGTATCACGCGCTATACCACTGAAACTCTCGTTGTCTGCACTACGAGAAACGTGACGCTTAGTAGAGACAATAATCAAGTTTATGATCGATACGCAGAAACGGGACAGAGAAGAGCAAGAATCTGGTGTTGTAATCATGAGCTCGGGAAATAAAGCGTGTGAAGCATGCGCAGTATACCGTTGAGTCACAATATTATCAAGCAGAAAGATTCGATAAAGCTTAGTGGTTCATAAATCAGCCAGGAGAAGTAATGCAAAATAAGTGAGATAGAACACAAGAAGAAAAGGCTTAGATACGCAAAGCTGCAAACCGCAGGGTGAAAAATGTATACGAATAGGATACATCAATGAGTGAAATTCTTATATGATTCACTTTTCAGTTTCATGAGCCTATTACCTTATGCACAACCTTAGGTCAGAAAAATCGGATTTTTTTCTGCTCGATAGCTTAGAAACTTATGACAGAATGTGCTTTGTCTGCGATTTAGAAACAGAGAGTGTAAATCTCTATTAAGATTTTGTTGAGGAATCAAGTAAGTATGCTATCGATCATCTAAAAGTTCGAAAATTGCTTGCACCGTTCCACCTCTTGCGTGATAGATATAGATATTTCTCAACGGAGTGCTTCTGCGAGTTACGTCTAGCGCTACTTGATACCATTTATCTATAAATGAGTTTCGTTAACTGCAGTATCCTCATGGCTGATTGTAGTTTGATGCTACTGTATGTGTTAACAGGCGTCGACAAAAAAGAATCCGACAGAAATACAGAGATTTGATTGGCCATAATCTGGTAGGAATCTGGTTAAAACAAAAGAACTAGTTTCCTCCGAAAATACTTCCGCTGCAAGAATCTATTTCGATGCAGAGGATAATGACAACATGGAAATAGATAGATCTACTGAAGAATTCCTTTTTTCTGGCTCAGTTACAAGCTTTCCCATTTCTGCTGTTCGTTTTTATAGAATGGACAACAATTTCTTAAAGTTGGCAATAAGAATATCCGAAGCTCTCAAGGACAGTACAACTGCTGTGTGCGCTGTTGACGCTAATATTAATCGGACAAATGAGATAACCGGGCTGATTTTTAGACCTACAATTTCTTCTATCCAGTTTACTACTTATGAACAAAGTATAACATAAAAAACTTGGTACAGAAATAATCTTGTTCCGATCAGAGAAGGATAAACTTGGCTACTGATAGCTATTTGAAGACCATGGAGATGTGACGAAACATTATACTGTAGTCAAGTCAGTATTTCACCCTTGAAAAAGCCCTTGTACACTGCCAAATTTTCGAAGCGCTATATATCGCAGAGCCAATTTGAGTTCGTGCACGCCTTGAGAAAGAATTTTCAAGTGCAGATGGAGTGCGAAACTTTTCTCATGGAAATCAGATCCAAAGGGAGATGAGGAACTCATACATCTGGCGAAAAAGGCTCTGGGATAGGTAGGAACCAGTATTTCTTGATGATGGTATGATGCCAATTAGAACTATGCAAATATGTTGTGGAGTGTTGGGTATTGTGTTCGAGACAGTATGTGTAATCTATCGATTTTTCCATTCAAACTCTAAAAACCTTGTCAGTCAAGTTCGCTTATTATCAAAGACATCATGCCACTTCGACAATATACATGAAGAAACTCACATTGCCTTGTCACACCAAACTCAATCAAGTATGGAATTATGATTCAGAAAGTCTGATGAAATATGCTGAACTCAAAATCAACTGTTTTTTTCTGATTATGAACTTAAGAGACACAACAATCTGCGTAACCGGTGAATTAGATATAGTCTCTAACCCAATGTAAATCAATCAGCTTTCGAGCAGCATAAAAGTTCAAACAATCGGTAGAAGAAGAGTGTGATTGGGTCAAATAGGACTACAAGGACGTTTTGTGAATGCGTTTGATTACCAGATACTGTGGCGAGTGCTCGAATGCACGAGTGTATTCCTGATTCTATAGAAATCCATTATGTAATGTTTGTTTTCAGCGTATCTTATTCTCAGCCAATTGTTCTCAAATAGCACAAGTCACAAGAGGGGGTTTAAGTCGAGGTCTCAAGGAGACTCAAACCCGTCCAGCATAAAGATTTCTATCGTAAATTGTATGTAGCGATAAGATGAAGAAGGCTTCTAGCAACAATCTAGCTCATTGGATACGGGATACAGCTCCTGACGCGTGTGGAGGTAGAATGACTTCATACTTTGAACAAGACACGGCAGACAGGAATTGTGCGATGAGCGAGAGATTCAGCAAGGCAATGAAGGAATTTGGAAAATACGTAACGCGTAGAATTTTGTACAGATCATGGCTAATCCCACGTCTATTCAGATCTTTTCTTACTACTCACGAAGGGCAGATTTTCGACGCGTAATTGGTGTGCATATGAACGAAACACAGCATATCAGAACTCGGGACATTATTTAAGAGTTCGCGTATCAGAAATCCTATACAGGTTCACCTAATAAATCACCGGTTCAATCATCCCTACTAGGCGTACTATTCTCAAAAATAACGGGTATGCTTGATAATGCTTTCCCCCGTATTAAGGAGAGCGCGGAGCTTCTGGGTGCACTTATGAAGCCTCCAACGTTGGCCCCACTGGATGATGAGTTGAGCAGAAATCATGCAAAATCGGCCTCTAAAACTCGTGGAGGCACCAGAAAGATAAATGAACTAGATGTCTTCTATGAAGTTAGGCAGTGTTGTCCTATCAATAGTTATTGCTTGTTCATGTTGAAGTACAGCGAACTTGGCTCAAGATCATTTAGGAAGCTTATCCAGATATTCAAAACCCCTGAATGAGATAGTGACACTAAACCGCCTGTGTAGAGCCTGCATAGGTATGTCGAAAACCACTTGCAGCGTATTACAATCGTCATGTTCAATTCAAATAGTCTTGGAAAGCTCAAATGGGTCTTGAATTTGTGAAGAGCGAAAATGAATTTCAATACAAAGAGCGCACGAGGCAATCAGGTTGATTACGGAAGCGTTGCTGCGATGTAAAGTAGGAACCACTAAGCAAGCTTACTGTAAAGCAGAGAGCACAGAAGAAAATCTAGTGCCATCACGAAATAGCTCAAGTTCGCCGTGGGCGACATCAATTCAAGAAAGTAAAGCCCAAAAATCTTGCGGAACGTGAGCAGAAGAACAAGCTCAAAGCAACCACTGCTACACTGAGCTAAGATATGAACAATCATAGTGAAATTGTTGACCCTAACTCAAACCGTACAAGAAGATTGATGAACCAGAACATAATTCAGCGCACTGAATTAAGCCTGAAACGTTCGAAATAAATTTCTGTTCCGGCAGATAGCTATCGTTGCAAATTTTGGCACTACTCCTTCGGCTCGATATCTTGGAGAAAATTTTGGATGATTCTATTTATTTCAAGAAGCATTGAATCATTCTACTATTTTAATATCTGTCAAGAGTTCTCATTTAATTGAAACTATGGGCGCATTTATTAAATGTTGACGTGGTGAAATTTCGTCTTGAAACCAATACAATAGATCACGGAACTAAGGAAGAATCGAGTTTCAAAAAAAGTATAAGTGACTTGTTCATAGCAATCGTAAGGTAAAAGAAAATTAATTTATTTTTACAGATTGTTCTGGAGGAGAGAAT
>JAAUYH010086394.1_pt1 | contig 12709 bp, 11 predicted proteins | sample 7278061 | NCBI WGS metagenome assembly JAAUYH01 (sample SAMN14350203, study PRJNA611818) | marine sediment metagenome | isolation source: surface marine sediment (0.6m) | place: French Polynesia: Moorea | collected 2018-08
AACGCAAAGGCGAACGATTCCTTGCCAAGTGCCTTGGCCTCATCCTTCAGCTTCTGCATCTCACGGTCGGAGATCCCTCCGAGCTCGAAGATGAGACGACCGGTAGTTGTCGACTTGCCGGCATCGACATGACCGCAGATAACAATCGAAACGTGCTGCTTCCCGTCCGTCATGATGGGCTGACCTTAGTAAGGTGAGCAGTAGAGAGTGAGCTATTGATGTTGTCGAGGCCGTCGACGGCGGCATTTAAATATAAAAAATAGGGCACTACATCGTGCCATGTTGTAGCAAGTGTCATACAATGAATTGTACACCCATTGAGGTGCCTTGGAGACAGCCGATATTCTGTCACTATCTGCGTTGGCTGTGATGTTGCGCTTACGCTGACGTGCTGAGTACGACACCGACGCCTGACGATTTCCTCTTCGTCTCGATGTCTGCACTGTATCTGTCCAATGGTGGCCGTCAATATTCTGTTCAACTTAATCCGCTTTGTAGCACGTTACACAGTGATATCCAGTATTCTACAACGGTGGTGCACTACAGCATCCATCGCTGCTAACTTGTTCACCACTGCAGTTAAACTGCCTACAATACCAGTTTGCCTACTTTCCCAATACCACAGCAGCTCACAGCAGCTCACTACAGCACACCTCTACCTTGCACTGCTACGGTTATTCTGTGCAACGACCGGGAATGACAATACTGCTCCACTGTTTGTGTCGTGGTATGGCAACATCCAATCGAAAATTCATGTTGCACTGAAAATAATCATCAATTGTACCGGCTAACATTCCAAAAGAATCAAGTGACCTGGTATTACGCAGTAAACGATACGATATCACGGAATGTGTATAGCGGGGATCAGTTGTGCAGTATTGATGACTCCGACAAATGAATTTGATAATAAGCCACAGTTTTTATTTCGTTATGGAACATTGTACCATAATAGTTTTATGTGCCAACACAACCGAGTGAGACCGATGTAACCATATGGTTTCGGCACATTTTCTATAATTGTCAGAGTACCGTAACAGTGTTTCTGTTGTGTGCAATTATGTAAGAATTTCATGTTGTTGATCTTGCTCTGATGAGTTACAGATAAACTTCAATGAACTAATGTAGGGCAATCGTGTAAACGTACAGTATTTTACGGTACACTACAGCACTTGTATTCCTAACTACCGTACACCTCCTCAATCCAACCCTACTTTGAACCAAGAACAGGTAACCATGTGGCGAATAAGAAAGCAAATGATGTGCAGAAGGCACGAGCGGATGGAATCGATAAATACTGTACAAGCGAAAACGGTTCAGTATTTTACAACATTAATGAGCTATACCGTTCAGTGTGTGCGAGTGTGCGTCTGAGTACCTCTGGCTCTTCTACCATCATTATTTACTTACTACGATAGGAAGGTACCAAGATACAGTTAAGTCATCGAACAATGAGAGAGAGGAGAGAGGGAGAAAGAGTGTTACTGTACTTTATATTCCCAAATGATATTCTCTCCTATGATTTCCGTTGCACAGCATCTGTGGTAAGATAAGCATAAACACCATACATAGTACAGTACAATACAGTACGTTCAATTGGTTTACCTACCGGTACAGTACTGTATTTGGTACTGTACAGCGTCCCTGTGCTGTAACAGTAACACTACAACATAGAATCAGTCGCGGTAACGCTTGGTACAGTATTCCACGGGCGATGACAGCGAGTACCTAACAACTTGTTCGAATAGTAGAACTGTCCCGTACAGTACAGACAGATCTCCACGTGGAAATAAAGTACAGCACCGGTGAAATACTGTACTGTAGGTATAAAACTTCGTAGGTATAATGTTGTACCGTACATTACCACAGTACATTGTTACATAGCGGGCGTACGATCCTGTATTTGAGATACCCCGCACTCCCAACAATATCGTTAGCATCACACACACTCACATGTAAAGCATTACGGTAGAATTAAAATTAGTGTGATGATGATGATAATAATGATACAGTACCGGTACTGGGAATCAATTGATCGGGAATTACTGGCCTGTAACAACATCAATTGAATCCCATCAATGAATTGATCAGATGAATGTATGGGAACAGCCAATGAGGTAATGCTTCTGAACTGAATAAACTTCAAATCAAATATGACACCCATTTACAAGTGTGTTTAGAAAACGATAAGTGGTAGTAGCAATCGTAGTACCGTACAGGTACCGGTACCGGTAGGTACTGTAATAGTTTAGTTTTACAAATCGAATTTGTTGACATTAAGATCAACATCACGATGATCATCGTTACAAGAAGGTAACAAGTCAACATGAAGGTTGGTCGAGTTATTTTGACCGCCAATATTTAAGATACAATGAAACAAATCAAGCAAAGTATCAATACCAAGTAAGTAACCTTCATCTAATTCCATTTTCTCATGACTCCATTGAGTGTGCGCGAAATCAATCATTCGCACGTCCGCAATCGCTTTCTTGTCTTTCGCTCCTTCGTAAACGAACAATATTGAACTTGAATAGAACTTGAAATGTCGTTGATTCTTCATCACTTCTCGAATCCGTCTCAACTTGTGCACAATGATTTCAATACAATCTTTTCGAATCGTGTGACCATCACTGAAAAACCATATCATTTCTTCATTCAATTCTTCTCCTCGAACTTTCCGCCCATAATACTTGTCTCGAAATTCGAAATATCCACCTCCCCCTCCTCCATTGCTTCGTTGTCTCTTGTAGCTTTGCATTCCCGTGAGCCGAACTCCGTACTTTGCACTCGTCGTGTTCGCACTTTTTTCGATGTGACGTCGTCGTTTTTCCGCCGAAGCATCATCGTCATAGTGTCGCGTACCAACTTTGCAATCGAGAACGCAAGGATATTTGAATGGAACATTAATGTCCTCGAGCAATATACTTGCACCTGGTCGAATCGATGACTTCTTCTTCTTTGCGCGCTTTCCCATCGTAACCGCCCACGGTGACATGTATGTCCTTGAACCTGATGGTGTTATGTCTCGCCATTCGATTGGTGGCGATGCACTTCCCGAGATATCATCAACGCTTCCGCTATCAGTAGTGATACTGGGGAGATTATCGTCTGAATCCGATGATGAAGAGGTGGCATACTCGCCGTAGAATCGTGGTGTTACCTGACGTAACCACCGAAGTGATTCTGGTAATGACGAGGAATAAACATAATTGTAGAACCGAAGTTCTTTCTCGTATAACGGTTTTATTAACTTGCCTGTTGGAAGTTTTCGTAATTGACCACTCCCACCAACTTGATGCGGGTAGGGAACAGATTTTCGCGGAGACTGGTAATGTGTCGGTGGTAGTGGTGGCGGCGAAGGTTGTATTAGGGGTAACTGTTGCCGCGATGGTTTCGAATAAGCGCCTACCGTATTCTCCTCCAGCGCCATTTCGTATGGCGTAAGAAGTGCGGTTGGTCGATACTCTGTGTTGGTAAGAATGGGGCTCGACATGTGCGCGTCCTTATGGGTTGGCAGGTTTGCTTGTTGGTTGGCTAGTTGTTTGGTTGTTGTTTGTTGGTCGCGAGGTGCGAGTCTGGTTGTTGAATGATGTACGGTATGAAGTGGCGTCGAGTGTGTGAATGCATGAATCGGACGGTGGCATTTATGAGGGGTACTCATTGGTTTCGCGAATCATCACAGAGATGCGGAAGATTCCAAAAAACATTTTACTGTAATTTATTTACCCTAATTGCGCATCCTCGTTCCTACTAAGCATACTGCTACTGTATTGTACGTTTCAGTACAAGTTCGCCCTCCCTGTGTACACATTGTGCAACTTGGTTCGACGTGTGGAATCTACCGGTGCCGGTACAGGCATCTATCCGGTATTCGTTTCGTTGTATAAGTTCATGTCCTCCTACGTTCACTTGCTTCATGGCGCTGGTACAGTAACCTAATCAACGAATCTCATTTTCCGAGATAACTCGTCTCGCACATTTTCGTTTTGGGTAGAGTACCAAGACAACTCCCGTTTACGTTTCAATCGTGATGGGAAAGTCATCATCATTTGTTTGCTTGACGTATTCAGTTGTTTACTACCCGTAATATTAGCGCTCGAATAGCTCTCGGTTATCAGTTGGACAACGCAAATACCAACTTGCGAATAATCAGGGGTTGTGCTGTACATTGCCGGTATTGAATGAGTATCGGAACTGAATGGTTGTCTAAAAACTAGTTTCGCATGACGATTGAATAACGAACCCACTATTCTGTTCAGCGGGAGCAATACCTTTTTTCGGTTGCAATTAGGCAAGATTAAAGCGAATCGAAAAATAAGGCTACATGCGTTCCAGCGCCTGAGTAGCGGTCTGGGACTCTCAATCTCTGAATTGTGCGTTTCCGTAACAACCTTTTCTCACTAATTGCATGTCCGCGTTCGTAATTCTTTTTTGTGATCTCAATCAGATTCAAATCGGCCCTGTTATCGAGTACCAGGATACGACATTTGATAAAGGGCCAATTGAGTAGGTTCACTGGTTCCAGAAGCGAGATTATGAGTAGATTTAGTGGTGGTCTCATGCTCAAGTATTTCGAATTGCAAGTGAACAAGACGCATCTACAAAACACAAACCTCAGGCATCTCTTCCTAATTTACTTCCATGCGCAATCCTTTCCAACAAAACGTTAATATTGTGAATTACCGAACAGTACAAGTATGCGATTCGAGCAGAAAAGAGCTACAAACACAAAATGGGATGGTAATTGACTATGGAAATAGTTGAATGGGCTGGGAGAACGAAAATGAAAGAAAGACCCACGTTCATTCTCAGTATTCCACATTCCACAATGTATTTGAGACAAATGTGCTGCAAGCCGTCCACCGCTACCGAAAAACGGACAGCTCGATCTGGCTGTTCAGTAATCGAGTATGGATCTGCAAAGTAGGAGTCGTGCACAACAGAATCGCTTACGCAAGTCTTGTACAAATCGCGCACCTACTGTACTACCGATGGTACGCAAGTTGAAGTTGTACAAAATGTGTGCAGGTGCAGATTAACCGCAATCTGAGGTCTGTATCAGCGGACGATTGGGGTGGCAACAGCACAAAAAAGTCAACGTCACCAGTTAACTGCAGTTGGACAACATTCTATTTTTATGTATTTTTTGATCGTGCTATGAAAAATGAATAAAATTACAATGTTGTCTAAGCGCGGATAGACATGACTTCAATGGAATATTGGTTTCTGTCAGGACATCCATTTAAAAACTTATCCTTACAGTAATTCCCACCAGAAAACTGAATTCCTTATGGCCCACTTCTCCACCATAGTCTCAGTCGGTGCATCTTGGACGAGGATGACACTGCGGACGAGCTGTATTGCTGTATCGGTTGCCATCCCGTTTTAACTTTTCTGTCCCGATGGAAGAGGTGGAGAAGGTGCGCGATGAGCGTTTGAAGGCCTGGGTTGCTGCCCTTGCCAAGTCCGGCCCTATCGCCGCCCCCGTCTCCCCACCACCTGCCCAAGACCTGTCCCAAACTCAACTCTTTCCGACATGGGAGATTTGGTCGCAGTTCCTCATTTCACCTCCTGCCATCCCTGCCCTTTCTCGCGTTCTCGACGCTGTTATACGAATCGCGCGCATCGTTGACGTGAAAGTACCGAAGCTAGCCGCGGACATTGTTGCCGCTATCACTCGTGCTCGACAACATCGCCAAGACACTCCCCAAGCGCGTGAAGCGCTAATTACTCTCAAAATTCTTGCAGTCACCGATACGCTTCAACAAGTATACGCGTGTGTACCTGAAACTGAGCGACTTGTCGATCTCGACGCAGTCCTGGCGAACATGCGCGAAAATGCGATTTCGCGAAACAATTCTTCGAACTTTGACCATCATCTTGATGAGCAACGTGTGAAATCCGACGTTTCAATGACTACCGAGGAACGACATGTGTCGCCTCTCGAACCGACCAATATCGGAATGCCGGTGCAATTCGTTAGCGTTCGTTCCTTGGGTCTCACAGATCACACGGCAAGTGCTGCTTCTCTCGGAGCTGATGACCCGTATGGCGCCACTTGCAATAGCGATCACGCCGACAATTCGAATCGCCTCAATCCTCAAGTGGTCGCTCAGTCTTGGAGTGCCACTGCCCTCAACGCTCCAAGTCCTGTCGAGCAGGCGGCGGGAAGTCTGTATAGTAGTGCACCTGTGGATGACTTGTGGATTATCGGGGATTCGATTGGCGTGGGGAACTTTTCGTACGTGCACCACGTCACTTCTGTCGTTGACCAAACTCGTGCCGCCATCAAAATTATATGCAAAGGTGCGCCCGACCTTTTCGCGGATGGCGATGTATGTCGCGAGGTTGCTGCATTTAGTCATCTTGGGCAGCACGATGCTGTTGTCAAGTGTTTACAAGTTCTTGAAGATGACCGGTTTGTGTATATTGTAATGGAACTACTCACAGGTGGTCAATTACTGCCGAGAGTTGCGGATTCTGGAAAATATGGGCAATTTGGGGAAGCATCTGCGCGAGATATCGCCAGAAACATCGCTCGTGGACTAGCGCATTGCCATGCTCTCGGCGTAGCGCATCGGGATGTTAAGCCGGAAAACATTTTGTTCGCGAGCGAAAACGGGGGAACTAAAGTGAAGCTTACAGACTTTGGAATCGCACACATCTTGCGTCAAGGTGAAGAGGGTGATCTTGAAATGGTTGGAACACCACTTTATGTTGCGCCAGAAGTGTTGTTGCGAAAACCGTACGGTTGTGCTGCCGATATGTGGAGTTTGGGTGTAATTGTCCACATTCTACTCACAGGCTTTCCACCTTTCGATGATGACAACATTGTCGCATTAATTAACAAAGTGAAAACTGGCGTGTTGCGATATAACGAGAAAGAATGGGAGGATGTATCGTCGATGGCAAAAGATTTCGTAGTGGGTCTTTTGAAACGAAATCCACGGGAAAGAATGACGGCCGCACAGGCCATGTTACATCCATGGTTGCGCGCGAACATAGCAGAGCTGGAGAGAAATATTTCTGAAATAAGACGTGATTCATCAGCGTCGGTGCTCAGAAATAGTCAACCACCATCGAGACAAGGATCTCTGCAGAGTGTGCAAACCAATCTAGCAACTTTCGTGAAGAGAAGAGACAGTCGGCCGCAAATTGGAAGCTCACACAAATTGTCATTGCTTGTTTCTTTATCTGAGAGAAAACTAAAGGGGATTCCGAGCGAAGGTGTAGTGGGCACAGGGAATACTTCGAAATCAAACGCCAGTCGTAGTTCCGTAGCTGCGGGACATAAGACTGCTAGCATGCATAGAGGGGGTGCATCACGTAACAAATATTCATCTCGTGGCACGTCGGATGTATCGAGTTGGATCGGAGCAAAAGACTCGAGGAAGATTGAATCATCTCCGAAGCGAAAAGATTCGAAACGAGGGTCATCAGCAACCACTAGACAGGCATCACTGCCAGTCGAAATGCGGCTCCAGAGCTTAAACCACAGCGAATTCACGCCGAGTTACAAACCGACCGCTTACGATACCGAAAAATTGCATGAAATGGATAATGCAAAGAATAGTAGTAGAACGAGCAAACCAACATCACCGGTGGTCGCACCGTCGACCAGTAATGAAACGGACAAAGATCTTTTACTTCACAAATCGAAAACGCAAGTGAGCGCTTCTATATCGGCCACGACAGCAACACCTCCCGCAAGCGCGTGTTCGAGCGGGGAGTGTCGGCCTTCTTCGCCGAATGGAGTTTCGGGCACAGGGTCAGAAAAAGATGCAATGGATCAGAGTAACGTGCATCTTGTCAAGTTGGACGAAAGCTTGAAAGCAAGAAGAGAAGCTGATGCAGAATCGCATACTCCTCTACGCACCAAAACTGGAGGATTTTTACGCACCGGTACTAGGAAGACGAGACGAAGACAAAATAGTCTCACACCTTATCATCTTTTTCGGCGAAGTACCGCTGCTGAAACGAAGCGCACTTCGAGGTAATACGGTCCTCAAATCGTAAACATATGTATTTTTATCATTGTATCTTTGCACAAGTCTAGAATTGGACCGTAGTGTAGCTATTTAGGCAGACCAGCGCGAAAGTCGTGTGAATTCCAAGTCAAAGCGAACACCTCTGTTGAGCTTATCCTGCGGAACCCACTACCGCGATGCACTGGTTATAGCGCAGTGATTCTACACTGCAGCCTCAGATCATTCCTTATAATCATTATACGGCATTTTGGAGACTAAGCGGGGATTGTCTCAGGGAAAACAGTACTGCTAAATTTGGCAGTCCGTTCAATTGGCTCGGCATTATGAAAACTTATACCTCTTCTAGGTTCATCGGTTCAACGCGTCTATCAGGTAGCACATATCCAACATGGGCACAGACAATGGATTGATAAGTTAAGTGCAGGCGCAGATTTGATCGACGGTGGAAATACTTGTTGCAATGAGCGGCATTAATTGCGATAGAATGGAGTATTTTGAATTATTGGACTTCCTTTTTCCTTGATACAAGAATTCCTACAGGCGATTTGTAGCTAATAAAAATTGTTGTTTTGATCCGCAGTCGATTTGAATTCTAGCAAAAAGCAATAAGTACAGACCTTGATGAGGTTTCGATTTGAAGAAAACAAGAGAATAACTTCAGATGAAACCATAAGTTGGTTACGGTTGGGAATAGCTATGGAGAATTTTTGACCACAATAAATCACTCAACCAGCTCCGATGCTTGAGTAAAAAACCCGTCTAGATCTATGAAGAAAAGAATGTAAATTTTAAAACCTGCCGTGATTTGATGAAAAAAGGAAAAGTCAATCAAATACTGGATCCAGTTAAGCTTGCTTCATGATCCGATGCAAAAGATTCAAATTTTCTACTGTTTTAAAGGTTTCTGATTTACTGAATCTAAGTCACAGTGTATAGAACATGCCACAGTCACAAGAGTTAACCCCAATGACAAAATTTTATGGGCAACTCGTTCCTTCACCGAACCATTTTAGAAATAGTACGAAGCGAACAAATAATCCTGGCGCAACAGCTGCGACACGAACATGACCGAGCTCACTCACCAACGCTGCACAGTACGCTGACTCTTGACTACGGACAGTTTTGTCACAAGACTAAATTTTACGGACAGCAATAAAAGTTGGTACTCCCTACTTTAAAACGACACCCCATACTCTTGTTTCGGCGGTCGCGAACTCTGTCAGGCATAGACTTAAAAAGGCTTCTAATCTACGCAGTCTCCAGTTTGGCCCATTCATAATAAAACGCTTCCTTAAGGTCGCAAATCGTATCAAACTGGATTCCTCTCGCATACAAGCGGCGCGACATCTCGCCCCAACAGTTTTCAATAACATTGAGGTCAAATGAGCGAAGCGGACAAGGTAGGGTGCCGATACATTCGCTCGTAAAAAAGTTCTGCATATGCAGGGAAGTATGGGCGGTGCGTTGTCCTGCTGGAAGACGTACCCGTTAGGGTACTTGTTCTGCTTTAAATGCAGCAGCAAAGCAACTCGAGCAGGTTTATATACTCTTTAGAGTTTGAATTGCATTTTCCCGCGCCAAGAGATGCCCGACTACACCGTTACTCTCCCACTCCCACCGAGGCCGCCAGAAAAAATTTTCTGGACAGGCACTTGCCTGCAGAGAAACACGCTGTGCCGTTGGGCTCATCCAAATGGAGCCTCTTCTTGTCAGTGAAGATTGTTTTTCACCACTGGCTCGACGGCACAAAATCGTGCTTTTTTGCCCAGGCCAATCGGCCTGTCTCGTGAGCAGAGGAGAGGCAGGGGAGGTCTTTATCGCACCGACAAACATTTGTTCGTTGCTGGAAAGAATGGGCTGTACTTAGCACAGAGAGATATACACCTCCTGCGTCTCCATTACCATACATTCAGTGAGCCGGCCTTCTATCGTCTTCCGCGCTAACCCAAGAAACGTCCTGATAGAGAGTTTTCGCGGTCTTCCGCGCGGTAATCTAGCGTTTATCGCGGCCCACTTGTATAAATAATTCGCGTCATCAATCTCTCTGCAGGAATAATACTTGCAGTGCAAGAAGGCAATAATTTTTTTCTCATCGGACGCCAAGCTTCCACGCCTGCCCATCGTCTGCTGTAACAAATTACCAAAGTACCGTTGTCCTCAGGCAATTGTCCAATACATCGATGAAATTATACAAACTAATTCCGAAAATTCTCAACGTGGCATTCTGGTGAAGATGCCGTCCGTAACAATTTCTCGTGCGATAGAATTTGCCGTAATTCAGATTCAGTGGTCTATGCAGTGTCGAAGGGTGCAGATGGTCATAATTGTGTCGCAGCTGTTGCCCCAACATCATAGCTTTGTCTTCGTGCCATTTCTGGGATGGTTCGGATATGGTTTGATATGCGACAACGTCTGAACTGAAAAAAACGAAGTGTCCATAAAACTTTGTAATTGGGATTTAGAAGACTTCCGGAAGAATTGTTTCAATAGCCATTTAAATTGGATACGAAGAAGAGAACTTTCTGTCAGGAAAAATGGCTCAAGCGAATCATTCAAATACGTTAGCAAAGGAAACTTTATTACACACCTTCGCATACCTAGGATAAATGTACCATTTTCGACGTAAGAGACGACAAGGGTAAGTCGGTACATTACAAATAGAGCTTATCTTAAAAGAGGAGAGGTACAGAAGGAGGTTTGGAATCTTTCGGGAAGGCCAATCACCAAAGGGTGCACGACGAAGAAAAGGCCCCATTACTGAAAAATGAATGGAAAAACACAACTAGACAGGTGATCATCACAAGATTACTACACAAACGCATACACAAAACTGAATTGTTCAGGGGTATGGCGTCAGATCAGCCACAATGTGGCCATTAGATGCGATTCTTTAGTACTACACTGCAGTAGTGTCCAGCAGAACAGCATAGAAAGCCGCCGGAATTTTTCCGCTGACGTGGTTCCCAGCCGCGAAGCGCGCTTTAAACGCACAATAATCCATCCTTTTCCAAAAAGGATATCGAAATGCGCGAACTAACAGACCAGTACAGAAGCTTTATGCAACTCAGAATCACTAACATTGATAGACGACACCAAACAATTGTTTTATGTCAGTAAATTAGAAGGGAACTCTTCCGAAATGAAATTCTTCCGACGAGGACACCAGGACAGTATTAGTTTTCATTGTTCACGACAAGTGACGCACGACACATCAGTTGAGTCCGCCAACAACTGTACAATCATGAACAGTTATATCCTTGAGCTGTGTCGCAGTATAAGCAATGTGATAGCTAAAGAAGACGCGGAGGAAAATATTAGCTCTTAGCAAGTGCGGTCATTACCTCGACGCCAATAATTGACTGGCACTTCCAGTGAATCTACCGAAACGCCACAACACCAAACGGTAAGCACCTAGTTTCGCGCGGTGTTGCCCGAACGACCGTTAGAGCCGATGCTCGCGGCGGGTGGCTGACAAACGGGTGGTAGAGCTTCGAACGCTTTCCACGAACGACGTTCAGGGAGTGGACTGCATGCACTCCATGGGGATGTGTCTTGCTCAGCAGCAGCCGTCAGCGACACAAATGAGACGGCTCAACCCGGGAAGAAAGTCAAACGGAGTGTTGTACTTGCCGTGCTTCAGGAGCGTAGGATAATGCAACAGTTGTCGCGGTCGTGCAACCTTAGGCACTGCTTCGTGCCTTGTTATCGGACTTCAAAGTGCTTCAATAACACCGGGGTGGCGCACGTATCTCACTCCAGGAGCAGGTAGACAGGGAACAGGTATGTTAAGGAGTGTTCCCTTAGACATTACACCAACAAATGCTGCCTTACTCTGTAGGTCGATCCACGATCACCAGATGCGAAATACAAGGACTTTGAAATTGGATAACTGCGCGAGGAACTACGCCAATACGGGTTGGGTCACTGGTAATTATGGATGGTGGTTGTCGAGCAGCGGTACTGTAACGACTGAGTTACCGCCAGGCCATCGAGATCGTAGTCCAGAACAGGCTACATTACAATGCACTCAGTAGACGAGTCTGCGAATCGATCGAGCGTGGCGACATGTGCCTACGAAGTCAGTTGTCGCCTTTGGCGCGAATGCAAAATGAAGACGATTTTTTGGGTGAGGAACCTAGCTCGTTTGATTTTTCATCTAGTTCTAACCTTTATGCTGCCTTATCTACGACGATGTGACATTTTTACGCTCAATGATTTACCGAGCAATATGGACAAGTCTAGGTCCTGTCCCGAACAAACAGGTCCCTCATCCATGATGAGGTATAGACGCACAATAGAGGGTTTAACCAGAAAAATAAGCATCGGAACCGTAGGTTTTCGTACTATTACAATGAATTATCGTTGAGTGTGTAGAAGTACAGAGAGTTCCATGCACCAATAAAAATTTTCTGTACTGTGAACAAGTAGTATTACACGAACGCTTATTGCGATCTAGCTCTTCATCTGCGCTTTGAAGTAATTCAAGCATCTTCGTCAGTACGTTGGCGGCTCCATACGCGTACATCCACTGGTGCACTTCCCTCTTCAGTTGGGCTTGGCTTGAGTTTAAATCACTCGGTTTGTCATTTGGAATTGCGATAAATGGTCAGATATCACCTAGAGAGAGGGGGAGAGAAAGATATTCATAAAGTAATTCGGTAGAAATCTTAGTTGAGGTGGAATTAGGACTAGACTTTGGAAGTGTTAAACAAGTTTTGCTGGGA
>JAAUYH010175899.1_pt1 | contig 12709 bp, 8 predicted proteins | sample 7278061 | NCBI WGS metagenome assembly JAAUYH01 (sample SAMN14350203, study PRJNA611818) | marine sediment metagenome | isolation source: surface marine sediment (0.6m) | place: French Polynesia: Moorea | collected 2018-08
AAAAGATTTTATTAGAATAAAAGGCTTTGATGAACGTTATTTTCTATATATGGAAGATATAGACATATGTAAAAAAATAGATGCGATAGGCAAAAAGAAGCTATATTATCCTTACGAGCAAATCTTCCATGATTTAAACAGAGAATCAAGGAAAAATTTTAATGCATTCTTCTATCATATTACATCTATTTTTCAATATTTTTACAAATGGAAGTTCGCTAAATAATTTTTCATTCATGGATCAGTTCATATATTCAAATACACTACTATCTATCTTTTTAGTTTTATTGGCGACTTTTTTATTTACCTACTATTTAATACCAAAAATAATCAACGTTGTGAACCATAAACGACTTATGGAGTCCCCAAACCATAGGAGCTCACATACTGAATTGACACCCACTTTCGGGGGAGTTTCTTTCTTTATTATTTTGGTGCTTACATTACTTTTGGTAAAAAACTTGCAAGAAAGTTCTCTAAGCATCAATATTATTGCAGGGCTTACTATCATACTGTTTACAGGCTTAAAGGATGATTTGGTCATCATTTCTCACAGATCAAAATTATTAGGTCAATCATTTGCTGGAATCGTTTTTTTATACAGCACTAAGTTATATAATATCAATTTGAATGGTTTTTTAGGCCTTCACGAAATGCATGTTGTAGTTAGTTTCATTTTAACTTTACTAATTATAATTATAATTATTAATGCTTTTAACTTGATCGATGGTATTGATGGACTTGCCGCCTCAATAGGCATCATCATTTTGACCATTTTCGCTGTGGTATACTATTTTTTAGAACTATATTTTTTCACATTTATGACTGTTTCTTTAGTCGGTTCATTATTGGCATTTTTAAGGTTTAATTTATCGTCTAGAAAGAAGATATTTATGGGCGATACAGGTTCGATGATCATCGGCTTTATAGTATCAGTCATGACGTTAAAGTTTTTGAGCCTGACACCTTCTCAACTTGAACAGATCAACTTTGTACCGCGAAATTCTCCCTTCGTGATTCTATCTATTCTAATTTTTCCAATTTTCGACATGATTCGAATTTTAATGCTAAGAATAAGTAAAAAACGGCATCCGTTGCTGGCTGACAAGAACCATTCACACCATGTTCTTTTGGAAAGAGGAAACTCCCATAGAAAAACCAGTGTTCTTATCGGACTTTTTAGCTTAATTGCATCGCTTTTATTGCTCTATCTGGCGACGGTTTTAACCAGTATTTGGATGTTATTGGCGATATTTCTACTATCTTATTTAGTATTTTTAGGATTATTTTCGAAATTATCATTGGGTAAGCAATAAGATAAATTTAGAAAGTATATTTGCACCCAAACAGATATATCAATGAACATTCTCATTCTGGGTTCTGGAGGCAGGGAACATGCTTTTACTTTAAAACTATCCCAAAGTACAAAAATCAATGAATTATTTGTAGCTCCGGGCAATGCTGGTACTGCTCAAATTGCTACGAATTTGGCTATAAATCCAACTGATTTTGAAGCAATTAAAAAAGTGGTTATCAACAACAAAATCGATATGGTAGTTGTGGGGCCAGAAGCACCATTGGTGGCAGGAGTCCACGACTTTTTCTTATCGGATGCCGATCTAAAACAAATCCCAGTCATTGGCCCTAAAAAAGATGGAGCACTACTCGAAGGCAGTAAGGATTTTTCTAAACAATTTATGCAAAAACATGGTATTCCAACAGCAGGTTACCGATCTTTTACAAATGAAACGCTGGAGGCGGGATATACCTTTTTGGAAACTTTACAGGCACCGTATGTGCTAAAGGCAGACGGGCTCGCGGCGGGAAAAGGGGTGTTGATACTTAATTCGCTCGAAGAGGCAAAAAAAGAACTCAAAGAAATGCTTACGAACCAGAAGTTCGGTAATGCCTCAGCAACCGTAGTGATCGAAGAATTTCTTGATGGTATTGAACTGTCGGTTTTTGTCTTGACCGACGGTAAAAGCTATAAGATTTTACCTTCGGCTAAGGATTACAAGCGCATAGGCGAAGGGGATACCGGCCTCAATACTGGTGGTATGGGTGCAATTTCCCCTGTACCATTTACCGATGAAGTATTTTTAAAAAAAGTAGAAGAGCGCATTATAAAACCAACAGTTTATGGCCTTCAGAAAGACGGGATTGATTATCGCGGATTTATTTTTATAGGATTAATGAACGTGAATGGAGATCCGTACGTAATCGAATACAATGTACGAATGGGAGACCCCGAAACCGAAGTGGTATTACCAAGGATAGCATCAGATTTGCTTGATCTTTTTGAGGGGGTTGCCGATCAGACCCTACATGAAAAGTCTTTTGAGGTCTCTCCACAAACCGCAACGACTGTGATGCTCGTATCAGGGGGCTATCCTGAAGCCTATGAAAAGAATAAAGAGATTAGCGGCGTGGCACTCATAAAAGATTCAATTGTTTTTCATGCCGGAACAAAGAAAGAATCAGATAAAGTTTTGACAAATGGCGGACGAGTATTAGCTATAACTTCCTTAGGGAATTCCATTGAAGAAGCTCTGGAGACATCCTATCGAAATATTGAAAAGGTCCATTTTGAAAAGATGAATTACCGAAAAGATATCGGTTTTGATTTGACCTAACTGTCTTTCTGAACTTGTTTCAGAACCACATCATGATAAGAAAAAAAATAATTGTAGCACCATTAAATTGGGGGTTAGGGCATGCCACACGCTGTATTCCGATCATTAATTTACTGCTTCAAAATAATTTTACTCCTGTTATCGCTTCCGATGGCAATGCACTTGATCTTCTAAAAAAAGAATTTCCTGACCTTGAAATACTCGAATTGCCCACTTATAATATTCGTTATGGTAGGCATGTAAGATGGAATCTGTTCTTACGAGTCCCGAAAATTTTAAGAGCAGTCAGACGGGAGACCAGGGTGATCAATGAATACATTGCAATGAATGAGGGAGTTGTCGGGATCATTTCAGATAACCGTTTCGGCGTATACAGCGAACGCATACCATCCGTTTATGTAACACATCAGTTAAATGTGCTATCGGGATGGACAACCTGGCTAACAACTAAAATTCATCGTTCTTGTATCCAAAAGTTCAATGAATGTTGGATTCCTGATCAGCAAGATAGCAGCTTTTCGGGGAAACTGTCTTTATCACAAAAAATAGGTATTCCGTTAAGATACATAGGGATTTTAAGCCGGTTCAAACCGGAAAAACTTCCTATTAAGAATACTGTTTTACTATTGCTTTCCGGCCCTGAGCCGAACAGAACACATCTGGAAGAAAAACTTTTAAAACAGTTCACAAACTACCGGGGAAATATTGTCATGGTCAGAGGAATTATGCAAGACAAACAGACAAGTTCCCGAATAGGAAATATAACCACCTACAATTACTTATTATCACCAGACTTAGAAAGAAAGATCAACCAATCAGAACTGGTGATATGCAGATCAGGGTATTCATCTGTGATGGACTTAGCCGCATTAGGTAAAAAAGCATTTTTTATTCCTACCCACGGCCAAAATGAACAAGAGCTCTTAGCGAAGCATTTGGAAACTCAAAAAATAGCACCTTATTCTAATGAACGAGCTTTCGAAATTGATATGTTGAAAAAAGTGAAAACGTATAAGGGTTTTCATTCCGTCAATATGCAACTCGACAAAGACTTACTGCACCTTTTCGAGGGTAAATGAAAAAGTAGAGCCTTCACCATACGTACTCTCAACAAAGACCTGTTGGTTATGGGTTTCGATAATGTGCTTGACGATAGAAAGCCCTAAACCCGACCCTCCTTGGCCTCTGGACCTGCTTTTATCGACCCGGTAAAAACGCTCAAAGACCCGTGATAAATTCGCTTCTCTAATACCTTCACCGTCATCAGAGACCTTGATAATTACTCTGTCGTTGTTGTAATTGCTAACAGCTAACGTCGTCCTCCCATCCATTTTTCCATACTTAATAGAATTTTCAATCAAGTTAATGAGCACTTGCTCTATTCGGTTGATGTCGGCCCGAACAAAAATTGGTACGTCATAAGTTTTGTCAAAAGTTAAAGAGATCGTTCTTTTTTTGGCTTTCATCTCCAAAAGTTCTATTACATTCTCGATTAATTCAACAATGTTGAATTTCTCAAAAACAGGATTCAAATCACCAGTTTCTAACTTCGAGATCATATCGAGGTCTTTAACCACATCTATCAAACGTTCTACACCTTTATTGGCACGTTTTAAATATTTATTTCTAATAGATTTATCATTGATGGCGCCCTCAATAAGGGTAAGGATATAACCTTGAACAGTAAATAATGGTGTTTTGAGTTCATGTGCTACGTTTCCTAAAAATTCGCGCCTGTACTCTTCCCTAATTTGCAGCATTTCAATCTCCAAACGCTTGTCTTCAGCGAATTTTTTCACCTCCTTTGACAAGGTTTCCATGTCTGAGGTGATCGATTTCTTTGTCAGATCATTTACATCGAGCAGTGTGACTTCATCGTAGATTTTTTTTACCCGCTTATAAATAAAGAGTTCTACCCGAAACTGAATGATCAAAAATGAAAGAATATAAAAACTGGCTGATGTTAAAAGAATGAACCATATATTGATTTCTTCTAAAAACAAATAAGATAAGATTGTAGTAAGAATAGCTACAACCAATGTTAATAAAAACGACGATTTAAAAGCAAATTTATAAGTACGGCGTAGCTTCATTTTTAGCCATTGAATTTATAGCCAACACCTTTGACGGTTTTAAAATAATGATCCCCTATTTTCTCGCGAAGTTTCCTGATATGTACGTCAATTGTGCGCCCGCCAACGACAACATCATTTCCCCAAACTGTTTCTAGAATGGCCTCCCGCTTAAATACTTTGCCTGGCTTTGAGGTCAACAATACTAATAGCTCAAACTCTTTTCTGGGGAGCGAAATTTTATCGTTGCCCATTTGCACAAAATATTCGTCTTTATTGATAGTAATTTCACCAACAGTAACGATATTATCGTTTTCTGAAGAAGTATCCTTTAGCCTCCTTAGCAATGATTTTACCTTACTTACCAATACTTTTGGCTTTACTGGTTTGGTAATGTAATCATCGGCTCCTGCTTCAAAACCTGCCACCTGTGAATAGTCTTCGCCACGCGCCGTAAAAAATGCGATGATCACATCTTTCAAGCCTTTGATATCGCGTATTTTTTCACAGGCTTCCATACCATCCATTTCAGGCATCATAACATCCAATAAAATGAGATGAGGAGTTATTTTTTTAGCCGCTTTTACAGCTTCTACCCCGTTTGACGCAGTAAAAACCTGATACCCTTCATTCTGAAGATTGTAACTCACAATTTCTAGTATATCTGGCTCGTCATCAACTAACAGAATTTTAATGTCTTTTTTCTTCATTGGTATAGTTATTGAGAACCAAAAATAGCTATTATATCTTTTGATTTACAAACTTAACAATTTGATAACAAATGGTAAAAAAGTGGATTTTAATTTGTGACGGGATTACACAATAATACACAGATTTTGACGTTGCATCCTGCAAAATTTGAGATATTTTTATAACTTTACTGCAGAAGGCTGGCCAACAAATGATGTAAGTATGAAAAAACTTTACTTTCTGACTTTCTTTTTTATACTCAGCAGCTTTTCGTTTGCTCAGAATTCCAGTGAGCTTGGTGTTGAAGACTCGAAAAACAGACAATCATATGAAATAGAGGGATTTAAAATGTATCCCAATCCAATTGTTAACGGCATTCTGTTCATCACATCTTTTGAAGATCAACTCAAAGAGGTCGAAATTTATGATATCCTTGGGAAAAGAGTTTTTTCAAGAACGCTTTTAAAAGGAAAAAGTAGACTAAATATTTCTACATTGAAGTCAGGAGTTTATATCATAAGGGTTCGAGAAAACAATAAAACAGCCACTAGAAAGTTAGTGGTTAAATAGGGTAAACCAAACCCCATTTTAAAGCGAATCATTTCTGGTTCGCTTTTTTTTGGCAGTGAAATTTGCTACTTTTAAGTTACCATGCTCAATAAAATCAACATAGCCAATATTTTATTTCTTGATATAGAGACCGTACCCGAAGTTGAATCTTTTGCGGAGTTGTCTGATGAAAAGCAGGAGCTTTTTGCCCTCAAAACCCAGTACCAGCGAAAGGATGAAGTCTCTGCAGAAGAATTTTATGAACGGGCAGGTATTTGGGCTGAATTCGGAAAAATTATCTGCATCTTTGTAGGTTTTTTTACCTCAGAAGAAGATCAAAGAACTTTTAGGGTAAAGTCTTTGTCAGGAAATGAGAAAGAACTCCTTCAGAGCTTTAAAAATTTGATAGAATCGCATTTTAATAAGCCGCAGCATTTACTTTGTGCACACAATGGTAAGGAATTCGATTTCCCTTATATCGCTCGCAGAATGATCATCAATGGCATGGAATTACCTGATAAATTAAACCTGTTTGGTAAAAAACCATGGGAGGTAGCCCATCTTGATACCATGGATTTATGGAAGTTCGGCGACTATAAACATTTTACTTCTTTACGATTGCTGACCAATATTTTGAACATTCCCTCTCCGAAGGATGAAATTGACGGCAGCGATGTAGCTCGCGTTTACTATCAAGAGCAAAACCTTGAAAAGATCATTAATTATTGCGAAAAAGATACCATAGCAGTAGCACAATTAGTACTGCGATTTCGAAATCTCGAGTTATTGAAAGAGAAGGAAATTATTAAGGTTTAACCTTTTTTGTCAGGAACTAATAAAATAAAAACCCAGGTCAACGCCTGGGTTTTTGAGAATCAAAGCTTAACGAAATTACCGTTTTATAAACTTTTCTGTGAATGTTTCTTCTTCATCAGTCAATTCTATAAAATAGATGCCTTTTTGAAGTGCACTTACATCTACTACATTGTTTTTGATAGTTCCCTTGGCAACGACATTCCCCAATGAGTTCATGATCCTGTAAGTTGACCTTATTGAATGACCAGGGTTGATATTAATAATATCACTCGCCGGGTTAGGATATAACAAGGCATCAAAACTGGCAAAGTCGTTTCCAGAATCATTAAAAGTAGTATAACCTGCAATGGCGTTAACCGAATTTGTTGAAGTACCACCATTACCAACTATACCCTTGATGGTTACCTGGTCGACATAGATTTGATCAGCATTAGCAGATGCATCACATTGAATTCTAAACTGTGCATTACTTACTAAGTTATACTCAACACTGCTTAAATTAATTGTGGCAGAATAAAAACTTCCATTAGTAAATGAGGTTCCACTTGCATAGGAGGCCACAGTTGTCCATGAAGAGCCATTGTAGTAACGTACCCAGAAGTCTTCACCATTTTCCATGCTATGTGGATAGAAATAGAACTTAAATTCTACCGAATCATAGCCTGATAAATTAAAAGATTGAGATGTCATGGCCGAAGCAGTTCCCGAATTATCTCTAAGTCTGATGGAGTAATTTCCTTCAAAAGACCGGGTGTCATTATCGCGGTAACAGTCTGACCCTCCATCGATCCATCCGTCCCATCCGGTCTCAAAATAGGCTTCATGCAAAGTCGTCGTAGAACCTCCACCAGCGGATTGTGTGGTGAATGTAGCGGGATTACTATCTCCTGAGACATTACCCGCAGCATCCTTGGCTCTTACGGTGAACGTATAACTCGTATTAGCTGTTAAACCTGTCACCTCGGTTGATGTACCGGTAACTGTTGTGACACTTGTACCGCCGTTAAATACTTCATACTCTGTTACACCAACATTGTCGGTTGAAGCCGTCCAAGATAAAGTGGCTGTTGTTTGAGTGATATTAGATGCTGTTAAATTCGTTGGTGCTGTTGGCGGATCTGTATCTGCACCGGAGCTAGTCGTAAATGTGGCTTCGTTACTAGCAGCAGATTCATTGCCGGCAGCATCCTTTGCTCTTACCGTAAACGTATACGAAGTATTAGCGGTTAAACCGGTGATATTGGCAGTCGTCCCTGTAACGGTTCCAATATTGCTACTTCCTTGGTAAACATCATATCCGGTCACTCCAACATTATCAGTTGAGGCTGTCCAGGTTAAAGTAGCCGTGGTTTCGGCAATATTTGAGGCTACTAAATTTGTTGGTGCTGTCGGGGCCTGGGTATCACCACCGCCAGATCCGGTTATGTTGACCGTATAGTCTTCAACTTCCCCGTAAGAGAATGTTTCACAAGAAGTCGGTATTCCATTATACTTCATTGAAACTCTCATTCTGGTGGCTCCTTCTGCCGCAGAATTTGAAACTGTAAACGATCCGCTTACTGAAGAAGCCGTTGTCGCCGATTGCGTCCAAACTTGTTCTCCTGCATCTGTAAAGTCACCATCTCGGTTATAGTCTATCCAAACGCTATATCCTTCGCTGTAGATAGTTCCTGTCCAGGTAGGAGTAACCGTAATTGTTGCACTACTGCCTTTCGATAAATCAGTTGATATAGCGGTATGATCTGAATATCCGTTACCGCTTCCTGAAGAATTATCTATGGTACCTATTTGAACCCTACCAATATACTCATCGGCTACACTATTTCCTTGTGAAGCACAGTAGTTTAGCTGTACCGCGGTAGTTGTGAAATTAACAGAGGTACTGTAATTTGAATTACTTCCATCAGAACATTTACTACGCACCTGCACCTCATATTCAGTGGTAGCACTTAATCCGCTTAACGTTGTAGACGTTCCTGATACGGCATTTGTAGCCCAGTTTGTTGTTCCGGTTTGACGGTATCTTATATCATAAGTAGTGCCTGGTACGGCATCCCAGGAAATTGTAGCTTCTGAAGAGGTAATAGCAGAAGGAGTCACTCCCGTAGGCGTTGTTGCATTACATACAACAGGTGTTCCTGTCAATCCGGTAACGATTAAACTAAAGTTTTGACTTCCTCCGGTTAAAGAACCTTTATGTGTCACAGTTATGGTATAGGTACCCGTTGCTCCGGTAATGTCTACGCGTTCATAAGGGTCTACATTATTGTCTTGCTGTGCACTGGTCGTGGGGCTCGTCAACTTATATGGCAAATACGAGCTACTTCCTTTTGTAATTCGAATATCTAAATCATTCACCAAAACAGGCGTCGTAGAATTTACAATAGTATTGGCCGTTCCCGGTCTATCTGTCCAGGAAATGGATGCGAGTAGTGGGCTTACGCCATCAGATTCTACTGAAACCGTATACGATTGGCCAGAATTAAGGGTCAATTCTTCAATTTTGGATTGATTTCCATTATTTGATATCGCTTCGGCCGCTCTTTTTGTATTTAATAGGCCCCAACCAAATACGGCATCCGGACCACTTGCCCCTGCGTCATCGGCTGTATGTAAGGCGATACCTTTGAGTGTAGCTGCTCTCATAAAAGCACCACTATTCAGGTTTTTATAATGCTGTTGTAATAATAGCAAAGAACCAGTTACATTTGGTGATGCCATTGAAGTTCCTGTAATCGAGTTGTAAGCCGTATCACTGTTGTCATAAGTTGAATAAACTCCGGTTCCATTACCGGTGATATCTGGTTTGATACGAAAATCATCTGTTGGACCCTCACTACTAGAGCTGTTTATGGAAACAGAAACGAGGTTACCCGCTGCATCTATGTTGGCGTCTTGAGCATTAGCCACTACTAAATTGTTCTTAGAAGTAGAATGCCCGGTGAGCTTGTCCCACCCAGACCCACCGGTAGGGTTCTGATTGGCCGTATTGTCATTACCATCGTTACCGGCGGCAACAACCATTAAATAATTGGGGGCATTGAACATAATTTCATCCCAATCACGAGACTCTGTAATGTAGCCCCCAAAGTAATGTTGTGGTAATTGTACCTGTCCAAACTGATTTCGAAATGCATACCCGTACGAATGGTTCGAAAGTAGCATTCCGTTTGAAGCTTGGGAGGTGGCTTCTGACTTGTCATTGTTCCAATCTGCGGTTCTCGCCTGTGCATATGGCGCCATACCTTTGGCATTTGCCTGAACACCAGAAGCGACGATCGTTCCGGTGACGTGTTGAGCGTGGAAACTATTCCCATTTAAAGTGGAGCCATCGATAATGGAGACTCTGTTCGTACCTCCTGCACCATCAAATTCCTGGTGTGTGATACGAGTTCCACCGCCATCCCATACATAGGCTGTCATACCTTGGCCCATTAGGTTCAAACCTAATGATCCTCCAGAGTGCAGATGATCAGTTCTGGTTGACCTGGCGGCATCGACGTTAAAAGTAGTGTAATAAATAGGTTTTCCATTGTCGACTTTTTGCAATTCAAGCATGCGGCCATCATCTAAGAAGATCTTCTCTTCCCAACCTCTTTGTTTCGCGATCTGAAGAGCGAGCTTCTTTTCTTGTTTAGCGACAGTTTTTAAATGTTGTTGGATTTTCTCAAGTTTAACAAGGTTATAACCTTGTCGGATTTTTTCAATTTCGAGGCGATTTGGAGCATGCACCCCAAAAGCGAAGCTAAGTAAAATTCCTGCGAACACAAATTTACTTAGAAAGTAGTTTATTTACATAAATTTTGGATTGATAATTAATGTTAATTTTTCTTTAAAAAATCTAATTTTATGCATTAATAAACCAAATATTTTAAAGAATTTTTTATAAGATTGCCAAATATATAATTATTTTGAAATATTGCAAATAGTGGAAAATGGTGATTTTTCAATGGTGGAAAACCATGAGTTTCACGTTTTTTATATCGAAAAAACAACTACTTTTAGAAAGAATTTGCAGTTACTTAAAGATGCTTCAGGTAAAGAATTTAGAGATTTCATTTTTGGCAGAAGGAAAAAAGACGCAGGTAGTTTTGAATGCCAATTTTGATTTAGGGAAAAACGAAATTTTAGGTATAGTAGGAGAATCTGGCTCGGGGAAATCAGTTTCTTCGTTGGCCATACTGGGATTGCTTCCGAAGAATAACAGCACCATTACGGGAGAGATCCTCTTTGAAGGCAAGAATTTGATCAATCTTTCTGAAAAGGAATTGCAAGTTATTAGAGGAAATAAAATTTCGATGATATTTCAGGAACCCATGAGCTCTTTAAACCCAAGCCTCACTTGTGGATACCAGGTTCAGGAAATTTTACTCCAGCACCAATCCATTTCCAAAAAGGAAGCAAGAGAAAAGGTCATGGAACTTTTTGAAAAAGTAAAACTACCAAGGGTAGCAACTATTTTTGAGCAGTACCCCCATCAATTGTCGGGCGGGCAAAAACAACGAGTAATGATCGCGATGGCTATTGCCTGCAAACCTGATATTCTTATCGCCGATGAACCGACCACGGCTTTAGATGTTACGGTTCAAAAAGAAATTGTCAAGCTTTTAAAAGACCTTCAGAAGGAAACGCAGATGAGTATAATTTTTATCTCACACGATCTTTCATTGGTTTCTGAAATAGCCGATAAGGTAATTGTAATGTACCAAGGAAAACTCCTGGAACAGGGGAGCGCAACTGAGGTCTTCAATAGTCCAAAGCACGCCTACACTAGCGCCTTGGTAAAATCCAAACCCAGCTTAACAGAACGCCTAAAGGAACTTCCTACAGTTAAGAGTTTTATAAACAATAGTATAAATGAGGAGATTATTACCGATGAGGAAAGAAAAGAATCACATTCAAAATTATATGCTTACGAACCGCTACTGGAGGTCAGAAACCTTAAGACCTATTTTAATACTGAGAAATCCCTTTTTGGAAAAAGAAAAAAGATCATTAAAGCTGTTAATAATGTGAGTCTAAAAGTTTATGAAGGAGAAACATTAGGATTGGTAGGGGAATCGGGTTGCGGAAAAACGACGCTGGGTCGAACCATCATGAATCTTGAAAAAGCCAGTGAAGGCGAAATTTGGTATCAAGGCGAGGATATTACCAAGATGGCATCGTCTAAAATAAAAAAACTTCGAAAGGAAATTCAATTGATATTTCAGGATCCGTTTTCTTCTTTAAACCCCCGTATTCCGGTGGGAAAAGCCATTCTGGAGCCCATGAAAGTACATGGCTTACATAATTCTGATGCCGAACGTAAACAAAAGGTTATAGACATCCTTGAAAAAGTTGGATTGAATGTGGAATACTATAATCGTTATCCGCATGAATTTTCAGGTGGACAACGCCAGCGTATCGGTATAGCGAGAACCATTGCTTTACAACCTAAACTTATCATTTGTGACGAATCAGTTTCGGCCTTAGATGTGTCAGTACAAGCCCAGGTTTTGAATTTGTTGAATGCATTAAAAGGCGAGTACAATTTTTCTTACATTTTTATTTCCCATGATTTGGCTGTAGTAAAATACATGGCAGACCAATTGGTAGTGATGAATAAGGGTGAAATAGAAGAAATGGGTGAAGCAGACAGTATTTACCGAAGCCCTAAAACGAATTATACACAACAATTAATCGAAGCAATTCCGAAAGGGATTTGATGTATGGAACAACTAACGAAAGAAGAAAAGAGAACTTTTAGAGCCTTACTATTCAAACACCAGGATGGTCTCGCAATTACCAGTATAATTGCAGTACTAAACACGAATGGAGTGCTAGACTTTTGCCACCAAAACCAGCAAACTACGTTACGACATATAATTAATCAGTTTCCAGACCTCAATGCCGGTTACCTTAATGTGGCGTTGCGTAGTTTGGCTTCTCAGGGAATTTTTGAGTACAAAG
>JAAUYH010176137.1_pt1 | contig 12709 bp, 6 predicted proteins | sample 7278061 | NCBI WGS metagenome assembly JAAUYH01 (sample SAMN14350203, study PRJNA611818) | marine sediment metagenome | isolation source: surface marine sediment (0.6m) | place: French Polynesia: Moorea | collected 2018-08
GTTCTCGTTATGCACGCCCCCTCTCGGATTCCGTTCTTCCGAATCATCTTTAATCCGCACAACTTCCAAATGCTTCGCGGTCGCTGCAATACTATGAAACGGCTTCGCACTTTGAATTATGTCAACTGTGTGTATCGTCAGGTCCTTCAATTTCGATGTGCACTTCAGAGTGCTACTGATACAGGCATTGAATGTGAAGTTTTCCAAGCAAAGCTTCTCAAGTTGCACCATCCGCGATGAAAAAAGTGACTCCAGGGCGAGCGCGGGTTCATCGGACATGTAAATTATCTTCAACTCAACCAACTGAGTGCAGTCAGCTAGAATTCTCGATAAGCGCCGGAAATTAACGTGAAAATGCAACACCATCTCAACATTCACAACAATTTGACGGGCTGCGTCGAGACAGTCCCATTGCTGTTCGTTGACGTAGGCGGCGCTCAAACGGAGATTCGGACACGCTTCGCTTAAGTTTCGCAGAGCATCTGGGCTAAACCTCAGGGGTGCGATAGAAATAATCTGACTCCCGTAGCTCATTAGGAATGCAACATAGTCTTCTTCTGAAACCCCGCACGATGTCGGTCTTTCCAGATGCATCGAGGTAAGCTTCGGGCATTCTCTGTGAATAGTCTCCAACGTTTCCTTCCAATAGCCTTCCATTTCCAATAGCAAAACCGCAGTCAGACTTTCCAATGTACCACCACATTTGGCAACCATTACATTGAGGATTTCCAAATCTGCAAAATCCCCGTCGATGGAAAGCTGTTTCAGGGGCATATGTCTATTACTTAGTGAACTTCTAAGTAGAGGAACGCTCATGTATTCACTAATACATTCGCATGAGAGAGAAGTTAGTTGCGATGCGAATGTAGTGATTATGTTACCCAATGCATCGTTCGTCTCCTTAACCTGCCCAGAAGTGTAATCCAAAATTCGCAATTCTGTTAGGTTACTGCAATGTGTCGTAACAATCCGGTACACTTCCTGAATGTCTAGTTCTGAATAATCTAAACTTTTGAATTCCAGCACCTTGACCGAGTCTTTCGTCGCCTGAACAGCTGCTTTGAATTCATGTATAGTAGCCTCGACACCCAATTCTATTAGGCCGATAAAGTTTCCGAATCGGTTTGACGTGCGAAAGTCGACGGCGGGCGAGGCATCACCACATATGCTTAAGCTTCTTAACTCATGCTTGATGATAGGGTACAAAGGATGTGTAGGCTCATGCAAAAGTTTTCGTTTCTCTTCGTTGCCCCACGACCCACACAGTCCGTGGACTGTGAAACGGAAGAGAAGTTGCAATACCTCATCACCAACTAACTCAAAATACGTCGCTTTTGCAGGGCCCTCACCACCCACATTCTTGCCACTCGACATGTCTCAGTGACAATGATGTAAGAGCACGAAGGAATATTGTTACGCTGATGAGGTGATGCGGGTTGGTGATGCAATTCCAGTACAGGTATCGGGCAATGAAATTGGTTCAGTCGATCTCATAGTGCAGTTTACAAGTAGTGCACCCCGTACTAATAGGATGAGAGCAGGTTGTCATTTTCTTGATTACATCAGAATTCGGTGGAACTGTAGGGCGACAACAAATTTATTATCTTTCTGCATTGGGAATTTACATTTCGCAATCCGAGGATGTATGTAACATGTTCGGATATTTTCAAATTGATTTGAAGTCCTGTTTAAAGTATTAAAGTTCAAAGAAGAACATACCCCACATAAATAAAATGTGGTGAATCATTTTTTCTTCAGTAAGTATTTTAAAGGAATTGTTTATAAAGCGGGGGTAGGTCCAATACAATTTTTATTGATTGGCAATCCTGGGCAATTGAAATCCAATACCATTCATCAAGTATCAGAGCAATCAATCAACAATTTAGTATTAATTGAGCAATTGCAATTGCAGTCAGTTCGACATTTGTTTCACAATATGCGATAGAATTCTTTATTATTGCGAAATAGGCAGATGTAATCTAAATTTGCTGCATGGACTTTTTTACAGTAGAACGTGCACTTGAATCAATAGAAGTTAGAGAAGTTCTCTTGTCTTTTGTAATTGTTGAAATGAAGTATTAGGAATTTTAATTGCAATTACAAAATTTAAGCAATCAAGTTATCAAGTCGACGGTAAATTCGAATCAATTTAGAAATCAATCATATTGCAATGTATTGCAATCTCAATTGATTGCGACCAAACCCAGTTATAAACAAGCTACAACCATAGTAAATGAAAATATTTACTTTTAAGCAATTCGACGGATTTTTTAAAATACTCGATTCATGATTACTTCTATAGTGACCCGGGGCTGGATACTAATATATGTAAGAAGTACGGCGGAGTGGTCAGAAAAGTGTCAGTATGGACATCAAGCATAGTTTTATAAGCTTAAAGTCACTTGTAGTTAGTTGCAGTGAACGAAAGGATACGTATCCATTAATCATTCGAAAGATATGAATATATTATACCTGTTGAGTAAAGAATTCTTGCACGTTTTATCTTCTGATATCTCTCACCTTATCTTTTCATCATGAAGCCGACTAAAAGGAGCATTCTAATGATATCCGAGACATCAATCAGAAGAACGACGGACTGGTGCTCTTTTAGCGTTAGTCTTCTCCTACATTTCCGTTTTGTAAACTGGAATGGACAATAAACGCGAAGTTATTGCCTGTCCCATACGGTTACCTAAAATTTCGAACTCTCTCAGATATCATTACAAATCCGTTGCATAATAGAGGTAATCTGCTTTCACAATAGCGACAGAAGGATATACATTGGATTTAGAAGCTACGCAAAGGAGAAAATGGAGTCTGAAATTTCTTTCAATTTAACGTATGGATTGAACAATTAAGGGATGGAAATGGAAATCAATTGACGTGCATTCTTCTAGCAAGAATTACCAAACCCAAGAATGGCTGGCACTATTTTTATACAGTTTACATACATTGATAGGGTATCTATTTCGATTTGAATGCTTCTTACTCTTTTTCAGACCTAATACTGATTTTGTGAACCAAAAATTCCGCAGTAATCCTTCTATAGCATAGTTGAATTGAAATTCATCTTAATTACAAACGCAAGATTCTCTGAATCTATAGAGATATTATTCTAAAATGCTGCAATCAAATACGTAAAGACGTAAATTTCCTTAAAACGAAAATCGATATCATTTCTTGGTTGCATCTTCATCGTTGGATTTCGCGACAAATTAGTGGCAGCTCCATTTCTGCAAAAAATAAACGCGTGAAGATGCCTTGAGAAAGCTAGTTATCGAAAACTAAGCATTATTCTGGCCATGTTAAGATCAATAGTACAAAAGTTTAAAACCATATTGGAATTAAGAATAAACCAAAGTTCATAGGCAACTGACCTATGGGTTTTCTCTCGATCTAAAAAATTCCTAATTGTTCGGTGATTGTATGGTTTTATGAGATATGCATCGTATCACGACAGGCGAATTAATTGAGCAAGCTTGAAAGACATTTCATCGAACATAGCTTTACGTGACAAGAGTTCTGTATCCAAGCACATCGATTCTTTAGTGGCTCCGTCATAAATTTTCCAGGTCACTTTAGTCGATTTGCCTGGATGAAACTGTTGTACGACTCAGAAGCACTTAAACGAATAAAATATTAGCAGTAAAAGATTGATTGGTGGGTTATATAGCCAAAATTAGGTTCTCTTCCGATATATTAATTAAAAAATTGCTGAAGCGCTAGTGGAAGCAGTCGAGAAAAAAGCATCTGTTGAAGTCCTAAAATCATCTGCATGAATAGTATTGTTGGCTTACCAGACGAAATCTTTTCGAGGAACAAAAGGTTGACTTGTTGATTCGTCCTTTCTTCAATCTTTCGGTACCGAATGATCATGTATAGTTTTCTCCACGAGATGAGAACGAACAGTAATCAGGAGAATTTTTCAAACGGAGACGTTTAACCAGAGGAATATGGCTTATGTACCGATACAATAAAGAACTTCAAAAATTTTCGTTCATGACACATTGCCCGAAATTCACATGCAGTGTCGACTCACTGTTGATGTTTCTATTTGCATGTTGTCAGACAAGAACACGTTTTTTCATTGAAAAGGAGTCAAGACAGGTTACTATAGACGGGAAGTGTAAGTAATTTTGTTGATCAAACCGGTTCAGAGTCATGTCTTTGTCCTAAACTAGATCTGCGTCCAACAGAAAATGTGTTCCTAAACATCGACATGATGATGAAAATACTCGCTTTCAGATATTTACTGCGCTTGAATTCGATGAATATACAATCATGAAAATTTTTCGTAGTTTTGAATAGTTTGCTAAATATTGAATTGAGAAACTCATTGTACAGTAAAGAATATACTAAACGACAAGAATCCATGTGATGTGCGTAATAAAGTGAACGGAACATTTCATTCCTTTGGAAGCCGATGTTCCATTGGCTTCGCCCCAAGTTTCTTAGCTTCAATGAGTACTAACATAACTGAAGATGCAGAATTACCTCAAGTGCATATTTTAAATGGAAAGCCTCAGTTTTTGTTTGACAAGGATTAGGCAGGCAGTCCAATTGATTCATTAACAGAAATGGACCAAAAATTGAGCAATATTTCCCCGAAGTTACTATAATTGATCGAAAATTTGCGTGCATTCAGTAAATTCTAGATTGGAATATTATACCTAACTAAAGAATAATCTTAAATATGCTCTTGACGGCGTCCTCATAATTGATACAGAAATTAAAGCTAAATAGAATTAGAAGCTACCCCCCTTACTATAGTTTTCAACAAACTACATTTTGAATAAATAAAATTTTGATTTACGTCAAAAACATTAAATTCTTGTTTTCAAATGAAGTGCACTCTAAAATCACAAATTTCAGGTTATATATACATTTGGGTGCACTTTACATACTATTTTTGGTAATCAATTTACAATGCATGCAATACACTCTATTCTTCTGCATCCATTATTTGCAAATCATGCTCACCACTTCTTATTAATTATTTTAGGAGCTCGATTTGAGCACGGCAAAAGCAGCTTCGATAGACTGTAACGGCGACAAATCTTTACTTAAATGAGGATTCACATCCGAGGATGTTTGGCAAAGATACACTCGAAATCATGTATCAGTTGTTGAAAAACGTGTCAGAGCGATGGTGCGATATTAAATGAAACGAAAAGTAAGAGCGAAAATTCTATATGAAGAAGCAAAATTACGATGCAAAAATTACCTCCGAGCCTTGAATAGTGAGAGAAGAAAATGAGTGAAAAAGAATACGAAGAAAGGAATTGAAGAAAAGGAAGCAGAAGCCAATGCTTTGCGCATTCAACCATGGTAAATAACATCAGAAACTACTGAAAGTATAGAAATAAACACAGTAGCGAGTCTACTACAAAGTAAATTGTGAGCAAAAAAGTTGAGCTTTTCACGCCAAATGATTTTGTTTATGAAATCTTGATCGAAGACGGCAAGGAAAATGAAAAAGAGCCAGCAAAGAACCGTAGTAAGGGTAGATCTGTTGTGACATACTGGCGTGCTGATTAAAATCATAGATTTAGAACAAATTCAGGTACGATATTACCAGTGCTTTATTTCTCGTGTATACAAGCGACCTTCTCAGCCCCTCCAATTGTTGTACCTAGCGATATTTCGCAATGTACTCAACCGCTTTGAGCTTAGGCCCAACTGTATGTGCTAAAGTATGCCACTGAAATGGAGAAACAGGTAACCAATATCGAGAAATCAAGAAGAGAAGCGCAATCAAAATAGAACCTGAATCAATGTGATTGTAACCAAAACATTTAAGTTATCCAATCTACTCTAAAATGATAATTGTGAATAAAAGCGATAGAGAAATAGATTCATGCCAAACTATATTACATATTAAAATCGTAAGAAAAGCACTGAAAAGCTGCAGTTGATTGTGTACAGAATACATAGCAAGAAAAACACAGAATAATTGTGAATGTACGGTAGAGCAAGAAACTATGTCTAGCAAAATTTCAGAGCATTTGCATAGTGTTGCGCAAAGTAGAAGTCTCTGTAATCAAACATCGAATATTCCATGCTGAAAATACGAAGTTCTGATTTTGGCAAGTATTTGTTCAACTAGTTTTTCGTTACAACGATTACGTCACCAATCAATAGTTTTAGGCTTTACAGCAGAATATTTAGATGGAACAGAACTCAGGTAAAGATTTAGCACACTTCCAACTGAGTGGATCTCGGGTGATTGACTTACCTTGGGCTTTTACAGGTGTTTCCATTAAGGATACGCATTTATAGGTGCGTGAAATGTGCCTGCCAAGGAATATTTATGATTTTTACTCCTGTTGTGGATCTACCAAGGTCATTCTTAAGGAAGTCTCCTAGAGATTAGTGGCTCGTTGTTCACTCTTCTAGGTTATCATGGTGAATATTATTCGTGTTTAGCATGAAAGTGGTTTGTAAGTACGCATCGTACTCTGCCTTAGGCACTCTGTTGGCTATCGCCACTCTATCGCAAGGCACACTCTACTCGACTTCTCTATTAGGACGGCGCGACGCGTGGACCGATCTCCCAACTTTATGTGTACTAAGCTTGGTACCAAGTGGTGGTGTTAGTGTTGTTGTTTTCCATCAGGATTGTTCTGCGCTACATTGGTTTGCACTACAAATAGGAATTCGATATTATAGAATTGAAAACAGATAGATCAAGAGTCAGAATTTAACGTCACTTCTTAACTATATCTTGATTTATTTTGTACTAGTAGACACGAAGGAAATAAATGAATGCTTTGACAAGGTAAACACGAAAAATCGTTGACGAATCAGAACCACTGCTCTACAATCACACAGATCGAACAGTCACAGATTTGTTGAAGTTCATGCAAGTAACTGCTTACAATGACTTGTCTCGTTACCTTTCCGTATTCCTTATAATGTACATTAGATCAAATTGGAAAAAAGAGATACTTAAATAAATTGACATCTCGTTCTTTATTCTATCTTTCATGATTTTCTGAAGCTTACCGAATGCTGACTCAATCGGAAAACCTGTCATCAGAAACTCTCATCGTTGAGAAGAATGGCTCTATCTGAAACAAAAATCCTACAGTCGCATCATTTCGAAAACTGCTTAATCTATTGACTTTCGGCAACTTGTGAGATTACCTGTAGGACACCCAACATGCGAGTAGGAGCAAGACTTTGAATATTAAAACAATACTACATGAAGGAGTTTGATCGTGCTCATAACATACAAAGACGCAGGAAAAGGCTGCTAAATCATAGGCTGAATACATTTGATCTATCTGAGTTCTACAGATGTGCTTTGGGGAAATCTATTATCACTAGAAACCAGTGTCCGTGAAGATTTGGTTTTCTATGTTAAATCTAAAATGTACATGTGTTTCAGAGCCGTAGGACTGACTTTGAACACTAATCATTCTACTCTGAAAACCTTTTTCATAAAGAAATCACAGACATGAACTGAGTTACCCAATCCGTTGTTTCGCCCGCCTTTGTTGTTTGTTTGCAAAGACGCAGACTCTCTTGCACATCGAAGGTTGGGAATATCTTTTTCAATTAGAATAGTGCGTCGGAGGTTTCCTCGGTATAAATTACTCGACCACTTAACAAGCAGAAAATGTATTATTCCTCATGAATTTCGGGACAGAATAAATAAGAATAATTGGGTATACAAGCCGGTAAGGAGATAAAAAATCAGACATTTTTACCATTTCTGTTTCTTGACAAGTTGTGAAATATTCTGATTTAGTCAATTTGCGTCCTAATCTCAAATCCCGATCAGTTCCGATATCGTGCAAGTAGTATTTATCGTTGCGTTCACTACTCAAATTCCATTGGAAGCTTCATAATTTGAAACTCAAACACTCTTATACCCCTGAGACTGGTTGAATGACTCGCCGAATAATTTCAGATTGACTTGAACTAATAACTGGACAAAGTATCCGTGAAGAATGAATTATTCTTGCTACGGTAGTTCTTCGAATTACAAGCACGGACGAATAGTTCTAATATATTAAAATACAACATCTTTTGACAAACTTTGTTGGACATAGTCCAAATGAATGCGCAAAGTCTGACTCAGTCAATGCGCTTCGCCTAGTTAATGTTCGACTTTCCATTCACTCGAAATGAAAACAACCTCAATTTCTTTTACTAATAGTCAACCATGGCGTGCACGTAGGGGCCCATAGAGTCTAACGTCCTTCCGAAGGGTTAAAATATGACGTTGACAGAGATCGCATGTTGACAGTGGGGGTAGAAACGCGGCAAGACTTGGACTTACCGAATAATCGGCGTATATTGGCTGCGAGAGGAAAGGTTTAGGTCGTCTATCCAAATATGTTGAAGCATTACGCATGAGTAAAGTAGTCAACTAGCAAGAAGACCATCTTAATTATTCAACTCTGTACACAGTCTCCGTATCAGAAGAATCTGCGTTAGTGCAAAAGCGCAACTCGATATGGTCTTCGGTGCACTGATTCCAACTACCTGAAGCCCAAGGAGTAGAGTCTTCGTCGTCCTCGTTTGAATATATTTCAAGCCCTGTTGCATTCCCAGGACTGGGTGTCATACTGTCCATAGTATCATCAGCCGGGCTTTCTACCGCGTTGATGTGACCAGAACGATGCCGAAACAGCGATCGAGGTTTGCGTTCATCGTTTCCATTCTTATGTGAGGGACGAATCGAAAACCGGCGTAGCCAACGGCGCAAGCCGTGAACGCTACCAGTCTCCCCTGTTACGTTGGAGGCCATTATTTGTTCCGCAGCTTGAGTCGTGATAGCTATTGAATCTTCCAAGTGTAATGGATGCTGCCCATCCTTCCTTCTTCCACGTGCCGGAATTCTCGCGACTCGATACTCCATGGCATCATCCGGACCAGCCGGAGCAAGAGAAGGCCCACCTATTGGAATCGCGTCCACTCGTCCTCGAACGAACACCGAGCCATTGTCCGGCTGATGGCCGTGTTCGAATGACTCAAATCGACTTTCAGATGGCTTAACTGTGGAGAACAATCGTTCGATTTTTGGCTTGGCGGCGGCAGCAAAGCGACGCTCTACTACACTCTTCTCTTCATCGCGATGAACATACGGCGTCCTGGGAACCAATTGATCATTTCTTGTGGCGTTTGAGGGCTTCCCTGAACCAGGTGATGGGCGCGAAGGACGACCGGACGGCCGGAACATGATTGACTGGCCTGCGACTACCGATGAATCTAGAGTATTTAAGAACTAGGAGCGGTTTGACGGTTTCGTATTCACCGCACAATTGCATGTTTTGCTACGGCAGGCACATTACTGAGCGCCACTCTAGACGTTGCAAGGCGCGATAAATAACACTGTAAGTAAGAGTCTTTTATAACATCTGTAAGGCGCACTACTTCTCATGAGCAGTGCTCTCAATCAATTCTGGCAGGAATCAAAATCGATCCGCTAACATGGTTATTTGATTTCACGACTGAGTGAAAGGTTTGTTGGTCAATTAGACGATGGGTTTATTGTAGGTCATGTTCTATAGCCGGAAATCCAAATAATTGAGAAACTAGGGGCGAAACCATGCTGATAGACTTTTGTATCTTCATACATATAATAAAATCGAGCATTTCTGACTCTTCGTTCTCGTTGTGGGACTATACTTTCGTCCAGTAGTCATGTCCTGATTTCGTAATTCGGGGCAAAACATTTGGTCTAATTAATTTTTCGAAATCACAAACATAGAAATGCCATATTTTGGCAGGTAAAACTCAAGTTCCTCTCAAAGTATGTCCAAGAAAAATCTTTATTTTCCGCGTTTCAATTTTCACGAGCTCAGTCGAGATGATGCGTTTTGTTATACAAGCTAGAATAGCTACGGGAAGCTGCTCAGTTCTCCGGGATATAGTTGAATTTCATTCTATATCATTCTGGAGCAACTTAATGTTTCCTACTTGCAAAGCGGTAGATGATTAATATAATTCTGAAGGTTGAAATGGTAAACAATCTCACTACCTGTATTGTTTTTTGGATCCATATGACCTCAGGTTGAATAGTACGGATTGAATTTCATTAAATCGATTCGAATAAGTAATTTGATGAATTAGATAATGCTTACGGGAACCAAATAGAATCAATTCCTTCATTTAAGGGTCAATTTCTGGACCAGATTTAAAATGCATATCCAACGTTTATTTTGGACGGACCCACTCAGCATTTTGAGAAAATCATACAAACAGGTGGTGCTGTGCCGTGAATATCACTCACAAAGAATTGGAAATCTCCGGATTACCGCTTACAACTGAAATAGGCTCGGAGTTGGACTTGGAGCAGATTGAAAAAATGGTGGAAATAACCATGGAAGGTGGACTATTCTGTTGAATAGTGCTTCTTAAATGTGTTTAAAAATTGTCTCCGAATTGCTAGCTGGACTTTTTTGAACAATTGCGGTCGTGAGTTAGGCGATATCTCAAATTATTGTGGAAGTCTCTCGCTAGTACCTGTATTAATAATTTTCGAAAGTGAAATAAAAGATCGATAATTCGCTTCCAAACTAGACAGAAGAGTGAATTTAGTTCAACAAGCTTCCAATCGCATTTATTCGCAACCATATCGTTTCGTCTCCCGTGCACGATACATGCATGTATCTATGAAAGGATAAACATCCGGTGTTTCTGAAGAAAAAACAAATTTCATGGTTTTTAGTCGGTCATCTGACAGCTGTTCAAAACTGCAAACAAGGAAAGTGTCAAGATTTATTTGCATTTTACTGCACCGTTCCAGTTTTCAAATATGCCGTGTATCTAATTGTTGATCGAGTTCAACAGCCAATATCGTTGAATTTTTATAAAAATTGTGAAAATAAAACAGAATTCTATATAGACTTTATTTCGGTCTTCTTCAGATTTCGTAAGTAAATAATAAAAATCAAGTAAAATAAGCTCCAATTCTTGGTAATGCGAAAATTTAAAATATTGGTCCAAACAATAACGTGCAGAAGTTGAACTGCGAATCCTATGGATCGTATTTACTGCAAATTTTAAGAGGTTTGAATTATTTAAAAACAGCTTTCATGTTTTAAAATCGTGAATGCAATTGTTCAGGATACATAACAGAAATCAATACATTGATGAAGAACCAGCTATTCACTTCCCTCTACAGCTTCTCCATGCATTTATACATTTTCTTAGATAATTCGAAATGTCACTATTATCCGTATCAGAGCTGAATTAAATCGGAAATTTCTTTTTTGCCCTATTAGCTACAAATTAGGCAATAAAACGTGAAGTTCTGCGTTCGTGGAATAGGCATTACAAATTCAAGTTTCTTATCATCAAAAAATTCAGAATTTCGGTGTCAAATCACACTTGTCTGAATTAAGAATAGTGAAATTCCATTCAATTGATTTCTTCTGCAACTCACAAAGTGCTGTAGAGTTCGTGATTGATATGAGGAAGTTTTAATTAACTTGCAATCGGTGAATGGGTTGACATGCATTAGTACTAGTGAGAGCGAACTCCTGCAATCTAGAATACTTCAAAAGCCACAATTGATGAGCTTCAAATTTTTGCCAGGTATTTATTCTGGAAATTTGAAGATGATAATTTACGTAGCGATTATGCAAGTATGAACAAAACGGGATACCATAAAAATAGGAATTAGTTCAACTAATTAGTACGGTACAGTCAGGAGCCATGTCATGTATCCTAGAATGAAGACATGAATAGCATTTCGCCCGAAAAGTTAAAATATTACATATTGCTAAGAGTAATCAATACCGTGCAGTTCACTTAAGATAAGATTGCATACATAGTGGAAATTTGTATACAACGTGTTGAAGATTAGAGTTTCAGTACTCAAAGTGTGGTTTCTATCCGAACAGATTATTTCCCTGCTAACTAAATTCTCCGTATATTCATTTGGAGAAAATTTTAGTTAATAATTTCAAAATAATCCAATCGTTTCAAGATGATCTTATTCTGTGTATGTGCAAAATGTCAGAATTATTAGACCCCTTTTCCATGGAAGCTGAGTTTAGGATTGGTAAATTTCGATGAACAATCAAAATTACGTTCATTGATTCTTTGAGCTTTGTTCTCCTAATCTGATCTGCGTTGGGCGAGGTATCGAAAATACATACATTGAATTAAGTAAAGTGACCACAAAAATCTAAGTCCATCAGAATTTTTCAAATGTAATTAAGAGTTTCTTCCTAGTTGCTTTCTTACCACTTTTGTTCTTTTCTAGATTTGCGGGCAGCGAACTATATGTCTTCAAAATTCGAGTCATCCTTTCGTAATGCTGTTCCCGATACTATGGCGATGTATAGAGAGGATGAAAATCACAGTGAAATTGTCTTTATAAATGCATGTGATGCAGATCATGATGGACAGAATATGAGATTTTACAAATGCAGGCTTATCCGGTAACGATTTAAGTTCAAAGCCATACGTATTGAATACATTTAATTAAATTATTTTTAAAAGAAACCAAATAATTTACCGAATGCGTTTGCATGGTTCTGTAAACATATAAGTACGTTGCCGCATCACAACAAGAAACTATAATTCTTGTACGCAGAATAAGTTGATTATTTAGCGCCGTTACTTTTTCGTCGTGCCATGTAGTATTTAGAAATTCTCGAATGGCAAGTTTTAGGCCATTGGTGTCGTAAGACCTGATGTGGCTTTGTTGTACAACCCAAAAGGGATGTGGCGTGTAGCAGCGGGTCGA
>JAAUYH010100771.1_pt1 | contig 12708 bp, 9 predicted proteins | sample 7278061 | NCBI WGS metagenome assembly JAAUYH01 (sample SAMN14350203, study PRJNA611818) | marine sediment metagenome | isolation source: surface marine sediment (0.6m) | place: French Polynesia: Moorea | collected 2018-08
CACTGCACGGTAAGAAATTTAATTCACTTTATTCTTTCCGCACAGTAGCTTCAGTAAATCGTAGACGTAGTTTCTCGCATGTTACTCAAAGTAAAACTCAAGCGCTTATATTACAATTTCCAAGAATTTTGCAACGCTATGATTTACAACACAAATTTTTAGTAACATATTGTTGTGTGATTTAAGTGTATTAGATGGTATTGTGATTGCACCTTTCGCCGTACTGCCGTGAACACCGGAAACATAACTGTCATACAGAAATGCTTGTCAACTTCTATTATTGTGAGTCTGCCAAAATTTCATGAGGTCCTGTCATTTTCGTTATTCCTGGAAATTGGGTCTTTTCTCTCTGCTGTGCATGGAAGGATCAAGTCCGAGCGAGAAAAATTGATTGGTCATCCGAAACTATAATTCAATGAATTATAATTGATTTGAATGATCACCTACAATAGCGGGCTTACAGATGTCTGAAGGACAGCAAGGTTATCCGAATTGGAGCTGTGGTGTTCTAATTTCAGTTTGAACTGGAGTTTGTAGAGTATATTTAATGTGCCTGATCGTTACGGTAATCCAGAAGGAATGTTAGAAGAAAACGAGGGACCAAAAGTAACGTAGGCAGTTTGGGATCTGATTTTTCACACTTACCTAGTGGATTGCCGTAATTTGTTGCCAGCGGGCTGTTGAGGGGGACAGATTGAAGGTTTCCTTGCCATCTCTTCTCAACCTTATACTATACCTTGATTGTTGAATAGGTTTTATCCTAATTTGTCCTGAAGAGAACGAGTACATTTCCGCTTGCTCCAAGTTGGGCAATCAGGTTGTTTGTTGTAAGAGTTCTGAAGTCATTCTCGGATGTTGTACAAGTATGCTCGAGATCGCTTTATGAAGCGATCCTGGAATCAGCAGTCGTTCTCGGTTTTCCAGTAGCTCACCGGAAATCGCTCGGCCTTAATCCGAATCACCCATGCATTGCCATCTTTGAATTCCAAGCTTAGAGGGAATTCTAAAACTATCCGTAGCTGATTGGTTTGTTGGCATTTTTCCTCAAGGATTGCGTTACAGTTCATTCACTGGCAATATTCTACCGAAATAATTTTTTCTCTCTTTGGTATTACAGAATATAACGAGAGAGGTCGACAAAAGTGCGCTTCATTTCACGCTCACAACTATGTATACAAATTTAGTATCAAAAATCGTCATCCTCGAAATCATCTCTTAGTGACCCCTTCCAACGACCAGTTTAGGCTTGCGATGTTCCGTATTGAGGAAAATGTAAAACAGAATTTGGCGGCTAGTTGCATGGGAGTATTCCGAAATAAAAATTTTCTCGGAGGAACTATTGCCGTTGCAATTGTAAAAATAAAGAGTCTACTACTTGCTTGTAGAAGAAATGCATGGGATCCGAAAGGAAGTAATGTTTCTTAAAGCGCTGAATCTGATAAGTGCCTACAGATGAGCTAAAAATTTATATATTTTTTCATCAAAAGAGAATGTGGTACAATCCTCCCAGGAGGCAGAATAAACATCAACATCAAGCTCAGCTAGAAGAAGCCCACCCCATTGAGAAGTGTAGTGGACAGCGCAAAGGGGGATGAGGCGACTTAGGGACCTCAACCACAACGGGACAGGCACCTTAGTAACCCTCCTGAGGGCGGATCCGGTAAGGAGTCGTGCACGGGGCCTCTTGAACCCGTCCATAGGAGTGACAAACACAAGAACAATAGTGGTAGACAAGAACTGAACACCGCAGGTGGGCAGGTTTCGGGCGAAACACTCATTGCTTTAATTAGGGAGTCCCCGGACTACTTTTAGTAGCACAGTAGAAATAATACAGTAATTAAAGTATTAAAAATAACATAGTACTAAAATTCAAGGGTAGGGCCGGTGCCCAAAACTAACATCCACCTTCGGGGCAGCAAGGCACCCACAGGTGGGAAAGCACTTATCTGTGCGCCTTGCGTAGTGTAGGGAGAAGACACCCTGTCCTCCCGTTCTACGCTACCGCCAACCAGTGGGATGTGACCGGTCGTTGCACTACAGAGAAACTGCAAAAATATAAAGCGAGATTAAATCTTTTTTTGCAGTTATTTATTTTAGAGAGGTTGTGGTCCCTTCTACCCGTACCTGGTTCTGAAATATATTAGTCAGATCAGAAAAGCGTATGAATCAATGAATTCGATATCACTTGTTCTTAAATTTTGAATTCATTCCGAAACAATTGTATGAGATCTCGGCTTCCGAACTAATAAACGATACTCTGATACAAAAGGATATTCTGGTATTGAAAAAGCAAAGCGTGAGATTCAGATGGGCCCAATACTATAGTCCAAGCATTTCAAAGTATAGTTTAGAATAAAATCAGCGGGTACACAGCCACTTCTTCTACATATCGATAAACTCGAAAAGATTATATTCCGAAGATCCAACAGACTGAATGGTAAGACTATCGCTCTAAATGAGCGACGAATTGAAGAATCAGGTACAAAATTAATTAACAGTACCACTTTAATATAATGATGATTGATGCCGCCCACGTTGGATTTCAAGATAGTGGAAGGACGCATGAGTAAAAAATACAGAGTCTTGTATTGTCTTTTAAATGAACAACCCTATCTGATCATGTTGAATTTGTAAATGAAATATGAAGAGCAAAGGTAATCCCCCAGATCAAATGGTTAAATTGACAAGGAGAAATTCTCAGAAACTGTAAAGAGACTTAATCTTGAACTGAGTTCTGCAGTTTCAATAATTTAGAACAATTAAAAGGTCTGTCGTGCAAAACAGCTCAACAGATAAGTACGTATTGTAGTCCAATAGTGGCACCGCGAGGGTAAGATGGCGACTGTTAAAACTACCAGCAAACACAACCAAGATGCTCTAAATCCAATTTGTAGTTGTAGAAGATCTGTTGCGGTGAGCAGATAAACTCAAAATGGGCAGGGATCGGAAGACTGGCACTGCTTAACATTTGCTTCCATCCGAGAATCTGATCAGTACAGGACTTTGAATGTGCTAGATTGAATCACGATCTCATATGGTTCCTACCAATCTTCTAGCTCTATTGGCGTTCAACCCATTCGATTTAGCTTCCTGAAACAGACCATTGAATCCGACATGAGTTCGTTTCTTATAAAAATTTCCTTGCTAGTGCTCTTCACCCACAATTACGAATATATTCGCTCACTTTCAAGTCCTTCAGTTATTCTTTGTAAAAGATAGAAAATGGGAATTCTGTTAGTTCGTGAATAAATGGCACTGAGGATCATTTAATGCTATTTTTACGCAATTTTTGTCAATAAGTCTTCCCTCTCGATAAGTTAGATCAGGTTTTGGTGCACAGCGAGGTAGTGTTTTGATTTTTTGCAAGATCGAGGTGCAAAAAGGGCACAAGATCGAGCAGTCTTCGACACTTGCGGTCACAACAAAGTCGCGAACGAACCGGTTTCTCGCGATTTGAAAACTTAGTGGAATCGAAGATTGCAGACTGGGTTCCGAAATCAGTAATAAATTGTAATTTCCATAGAACAATTCCGATTTAGTCCCATCTCTGGATCTTCTCTCCTATCTATGCACTCCATGCTTTGATCAATGTGAGACGATATCGGCGCTTTTGTTATCGAACGTGACATTGGCTAGTATCAAAGTTTTAAAATTCCTTGCATGTCAGAGAACGGAAATAATTGATTGCGATCCGAATGCTCTCATGGTAAGAAGTACAATTTGCGATTTTGTTTACTAGATTCCAATCTGCTGTATCTCAATCAGGTTGTTCACAACACTAGGTCACAACCAATGTTGCATTTGTATTTTCTGCACTCGAGTGAATTGATAGCCTCTTGAGGTCTGTATTTGATTTACAATTTTGCATTTCGTGATCTATTTATATCCGAAATCACCTTCTACCCGTAGTTATTACTACATCAATAATAGGTACTTAATTTTCTAGACGCACCTTTACAATAGAATATTACTATAACAGATTGAGACAAAATTATGTGACTGTGGCTTTTACTTTGTCGATCGCTAGTGTGTTAAGCCTTTTAACTAATTCTAAATCTTTAATAGAACATACAAAGTCGCCTTATCCTTCAATATTAACTGTTTCAATTTCTTCTTCTCCTTCTTTTCTTTCTTCTTCTTAAATGTTTGTTTCAGCACTTGAATTAAGTATACTTGTCTTTTCCCGCAATTCTAAAAGAATTTCAATCAATTAATCCCAATTAGAACATAATGATCTCATTCTCGGCAACACATTGGCGTTGTATAAATGATTTGTAATTTTATCTTCGATCTGTGATATAGCACGTTTGTCCTATTTTATCAGTAACTTTTTTAAGGAAGCGATCACACTAGCATCTAAAGTTGTAAAAATGCACTAGTATTTCTTGCGAGGAGAATTACTTCCAAATTTAAAATATTGGGAAGATCTTTAATTTCCCATGCGCAGATGCATTGTCTAGAAGTAGTGCAACACGCATTTCGCGAGTCTTCGATAGACAGTTATCAAACTCTTTTAACCAAGTACAACAAATTCATCCACGCTCACGGACTGTTTGAAGAACAAATATTCAGTTCAGACAATGTTTTGCCATTAAAAGCTAGGATTTTCTGATTTTCTAACGAAAAATGTTTTTTTGATTCCACCATCAATTCAATATGCTAATCAGTTTATTCCCTCTTTTTTGCCTTGCAATTCAAACTGATAAAATAGTATCTCATTGAGGTATTTGATATAAAATGCTCCCATTTCAAATATCTTTCATAGATCAATTTTTAATTTTTTTTCTTGCTATACACACACTTCAGAATTGACAAGATTTCAATCAACAATACCATTTTCACTGTGAGATCTGTAGCCTTCAAAATTGTTCCGAATTTTCGGTTTCTGAAGCGCACTATTACTTAACTTCAAATGATGTTGACTTTCATCGGAATTTGTTGGTCTAGCAGTATTTGAATTATGCGTTATTTTTCTCGGATCAATTCATTGGAGATAAGTTCATTTCATTCGAAAATTTTTCAAATCAATGAATTGACTGTGGTTTCTACAAAATTACTGGAGACAAACAAACAGTTTTCCCGTTCTGTTTTCCTTCATCAATAGATTTTTTGAGAATCATTTTCCGCCCTTAATTCTCAAAATATTATTTCGATGAGAAATTCTCGGCAGATTCAATTTCTGCTTTGCCTATTCATCAGTCTCATTCACTATGCAGTTCACGTTTTGATTTGGGCGCTTTTCCAGTAGCACGATGATTGCGAATTTCTACTCCCACGTCAAACGTTGTTATCGATTGTTTTAAATGCCTTTTTTGTATACTACTACTACTCTACAAGCCTTTCATATTTTTGTGCAATATCTGGTTCTGTTAGGTATTTGATCACAATTGTCAGATTTGAGGGCGGTTCATTCGCAATAATAGAGGTAGGTTTGTCCCAAACCCTTACATTTCATAGGGAAGGAGGACTATATAGAAATGCAATTCATCTCAGTTCTAAGTGGACACAATAAAAGATTTGTTGGAAAATTCTGGAAATAGACTTGTACTACTTACATCCCAAGATAGGTGTCTTTCAATAAACCTTGATTTTATCCCTGTTTGTGATCCATTGACTTTACTACTTCGTACATGGCTTTCCCACATTTGTAAGATGCTAGTAGAACAGTTATTCAGGTAAAGGAAGGTTACAGCTCTGAAAAAACTATCTTAAAAATTGTTTCTGATGGTTGCCGTCATTTTCCTCAAAGCATTACAGCATCATATCTGGATTCTGTTTCATATGGAGCGCACACAGAAGCGCAAAGATCTGTCTGATGATGTGCCTGTCGCTGTTTACTGCATCCTAACATTTCATAAATGGGTGGAGTTTGCCATATACGAAGATGCTGAGAATAGCCTAGAAAGTACCGCCCCTGATGAAAGAGCGTTACAGAATTATTGGGAAACCTCTCAAAGACATTGTTTTGCAACGAGGAAGCGTACAATCGAGTATTACAAGCGTCAGAAAGGGTATGGGTGTGTGAACATTTAGTAAAAAGGAAATATAGGCAACTATTTCGGAACTTGAAATCAAAGAAGAATGACTATTTTGAGACGGAGGGAGTGCCTAATTATACAAAAATATATTGTTTTGAATGCTTAAAGGACCAGTTGAAGAAATCTACAATATTTCAGCGGGTCAATCATCAAATAAAAATAGAAATAGTATGAGAGCCAGTTTGTCACAGGTCTTAACGATTTTTTTCGCCACAAATTAAATCTATATTTTTTGAAATTCAAATAGATGTAATCTGAAATTCTAGAATCAAGTTGTGCTTATCTTGAAATTACTGTGGATGAGTGTGTGTTGTTCACGATGATTAGAACAGAAAACGACGGCATAATGAAGTACTTGAAGTTTTAAAATAATTCGTGAGAAAATTTTGAGCATAAGAGAAATTCTAATTGTCTTCCGGACGAGCTCCTTTAACTCTGCAGAATTAGTGCTTGATTATCGATTGTGTACTGCACAGAAGGTGACAAAATTTTAGAATAATTCTACTCTGCAACCAAACAGGATTATCGTTGAGGCCCGCTATATGTGGTATAGCTCACACAGCTACTGTGGGTCGACACCTTATGTGTACACCGCTTCATTAGTGCACATCTGTAAAATGAAGTGGAATAGATTTGTCTTTGTGCCCTAATAAATTTTATAGCAGAATACTGTACGTACAGGCTACAGTACTCGGACAAATATAGTTCGGAAATGTAGCCCACGCACCGAAACTGCACCTAAGAAGCAATCTGTTTGGAATTACCAATTCATTGAAATTTCACAGGGTTTTCGTCTCTCCCGATATGAGGTTACAGTAAATTGATCAGTTACAGCTGTTACAATCTCCAGTAATACAGTAATATTTGTCACACGCGAATCCACAAGCTATCTCCTGGGCGACATGCTTGCCCGTGACAGGAGTCACCAATTGCCACATACAGTTCAATCCCTCGGCAAGGTAGAGACCGGCATACTTCACGAATGGTTTCTTCGCTCGCGTCTTCATCTCCAGTATTCATTATACTGAACGTAAATTTGTCACATTTCGAGAATGTGTTCACGAGCTCTCGCAGCAATTCCACCGCAGACACCGCATCTCGTTCACCTCTTCAATTTGATCTTCTACGATGCGCACTTCGCGCAGATGTGGATTGGAATCCACAATAGTCTGGAAGATAGTGCCATTCGGAACGGGTTCCGCAAGTTCCAAGCCAATACTTACTAGATTCGACGAGGCCGCCACTATCTTCCCAACACTTTCTTCGGTTACTCGAAACTCAATAAGGTCCAACCGTTCAAGCTTTGGTGCGGATAGGGAAGACAGCACTGAAATTATTGTCGTATCAATGACATCTTGCTCAGGTATCTCGTCATGGATAACGAAACACAAATCCGATAAGGTAGTACACCTTGAGATAGCGTCGCGGTATTCCTCGCCAGTACATGCACTGATGTCGACGATAAGATGCCGAATCCTCGGGCCGAAAACGCGGATACGCTGCCAGACCTCCATTTCAGAACCGTGCACTGAGTCGAAATCAATTTTCAAGTTCGAACATTTCGTGAACACTTCGAACATATGTTTAGGATCCTCTATTCCTTCAATATTAGCCCTGATAAGCTGGTTCCCATACGAGCTGAGAAAGGCCACATATCTTTCTTCCCCAACACTTTCGATAAGATGGGTGGAGTCATGAAGCACAACTTCCGTAAGTTTCTTGCAATTTTGTTCAATAGCATCTATTACTTGTCTATATCCTCTGAAGCTATCGAACGACAATCTAAGACTCTCATGTTGAGACCCTGTTCGTTCGAACAGCGACACCAACTCTGGTTTAGCTGGTAAAGACAACTGTCGGAGTTGTGTGCAATTCTTGAAGTCTGGTAAGTGAAACCTACGGTCTGATGTCAAGGTCAGAAACACAATCGACCGCACATATGAAGAGAACTTGGAAAATAAAGAAGATGCAATGTCGACGGCGAAAAATCGTGAACAGATTGTGAATTGAAACTTTCAACGGAGGGGCAGTGTTCAACAACAAGAGATACAAATTGCCGAATGAACGGAGTTTCGTTGTTTTGTGCATCATCTACAAGAATCGTTATCCCTTTTGTTGATTTGCCACACAATTTTAGGATTCGTTCAACTAATCCACTTCTCAGTCCCTCGCCTTCGAGTAATTCAGGTCTTAACTTAATCTTACCGTCTTCGACGTAAATAGTTGACTTATCGCGAGCCGGAGACAAACAGAATTTGGTTACCACCGAAGATACAACACGGTAGAATGGACCATCTTCGGAAAAAAACAAAAGGCACAAAGCCTCTGCGACCACGGGTAGACGGCGCCGCTGTACCCGGATTCTGCTCGTCCTCGCTTTTTTTGCGCCAAACCATATCCAGCCATTCTAATAGCTTGACACAAACATCATCCGGCAATGTCCCGAAGTATGTCGAACATGATGGTCCAGATACTCCTGCTTCATTCATTTCGGAATGGTTGCGCCAATTTTAGCCGAGAGCACCTCTCAGAAACGTAAAACACGAAAATGCTGAAAACGTAGGTGACAAGTTGAACCTGGGAACAAAATGAAATTGAAGGTTTCTCAGGGTTTGTGCTTGTGATTAAGACTGATTTGATTTGTGCGAAGATACAAGGCGGTCACTGCATGTGCGGTACCGGAACAGTACAGTACAGTAGGATACAAGTACAGTAGCGGTCTTGCAGTGTATCATGGTATCCAAGTTTCTCGCTTTAGGTCCTGATCTGCTTTTGGTCAGTGTCAAGAGAGTACTATAACCCTGGACTGCTTGTATAACATCTCCAAGAGCAACGCATGGAAACTCCAGCAATTTGTCACAAAGGAATCATTAGTCTATGTCCTAAGCGACATCTTTGCTCGTAGGAAGTGGAGTCGATGTGCACGGACAGGTCAATTCCTCGACAAGGTAATGACCCGCATATATCACGAATGGTTCCTTCGCTCACTTGTTGGTCTCCTGTGTTCAATATGTAGAAGACTAACGAGCGACATTTCGAAAACGTATCAACCAGCACCCGCAGTAATTCTAATGCAGAACCCTCATCTCGTTTTCCATTTGTACGGTAATCTTCTGCTACATACACTTCACGTAAATGTGGATTCGAATCTACAATAGTCTTGAAGATAGAACCATTTTGAACGGGTTCTGCGAGGTTCAATTCGATACGTGTTAGATTCGACGTGGCCGCAACTATCATCGCTACATTTTCTTTGGTTGCTCTGAAGTCAGGCAGGGACAACAGCTTAAGCGATGGGGTCGATAGGCAAGACAACACTGAGATTATTGTCGTATCAATAATGTTTTGATCAAGTGCCTTATCATCGAACCTAGAAATCGTCAATTCCGATAAGCTAGTGCAACTTGAGATAGCATTCCAGGATTCCTCAGAAGTACATTGAATCATGCCGACAAAAATACTTTGAATCCTCGCAGCGAAAACGCAGATGCGTTCCCATTCCTCTATTCCATAATCATCAACTATTTGGGATCCGACATCCAAGTTCGAACATTTCGTAAACACTTCGAGCAAATGTTCAGGCTCCACCATTCCCTCAATTTCAGCCGTGACGAGCTGGCTCCCATACGAGCACAGAAATGCAGCGTACTTTTCTTCCCCAACAGTTTTGATGACATCTCTAGAGTCATGAAATGTAATGTCCATAAGATTCTTGCAGTTTTGTTCAATTGCATCAATTACTTCTCCACATCCTTCGAGGGAGTCAAACGTCACGTGTAGACTCTCTAGTTGAGACCCCGTACGTTCTAGTAATGACATCAATTGTGGCGTAGCTGGTATAGACAGATGTCGGATTTGTGTATGGTTTTTTAAGTCTGGGAAATGTACACTATCGTCTGGTTCCCACGTATAGCACTCAATCGAACGCAATTGCGAAGAATATGCGTCGAAGAAAGTAGATGCAGTCCATTCATTCAGAAAAGCTGAATCAAACTACACTCTTTCAACGGCTGGGCAGTGCTGAATAACAAGAGATGCAAATTGTTGAATGAATCCATTTTCACCGTTTTCTCTGTGTTAATGATTCGCACCATCTACAGGAAGCACTACCTGCTTTGCAGATTCACCACACGCCCTCAAAACTCGATCGACTAACTCTCTTCCCTATTCCTCGTCTTCGAATAGTTTAGGGCCACATTTGCCGAACCGCGTCTCGAAGACAAACATACTTTTGTTAGCACCGATGATACCATATTGCAGAATGGGCCGTCTTCGGAAAAAAGAAAAGACAAAAAGCCTCACTCTACACGAATGAACGGTGCCACATCCAGCTAGTGCTCGTTCTCGCTCTTGGCGTACCAAACCTTACGCAGCCATTGTAATACCTTTGTACAAACATCATCAGGCAATGTCTCGAAGTACATCGAGTGTGGTGGCCCGGATACTCCTTCTCCATTCATTCCGGAATTGTTGCACCAAGTTTGCGGAGAGCACCACTCAGAAAGTCACCGGATCCGTAGCCGACGACATTGCAGAAATAAAAGTTGCAAGGTACACGTGGCAACTAAAATGAAATTGAGGTTTGTGAGTGATTTGATTTGTGAAGTGTAGTATAAAGTACCGTACATTACAGTTCATGAGGGTCCTCGGTTTAAAACCGTTCCTACAGAACCACCTTATATTTACTCGAGGATTCTTTGGAATCACAAGTAGCAATATTCGAAAAAATCGACGAGCGTTCAATAGGAGGACCGTAAAATCAATTTGAAAATAATGAAGATTCAAATTATACCTTTGGGTTGGGAAATTTCTTATTGACGATTGTGAATGACTGCAACAAGAGTACTGGTGCATTTGAAGAATGTACTACGTACTACGGAACAAAATATTCCTTAGACACCTGCTTTATTTTCCCTTTTAGTATTGGTTGATTAAATAGCGTTCATTGGAGTCCACATGTTTCTTTTTATCATATTTATTTATATTTTTTGTTCAACCATTAGAAGCACTGTCGATGAAGCACATGACTTGATACTTAAGCTAACATATTCAAGGCGAAGGAATCAATATTTTCAAAACTATTGGAATGATCTTCATAAAAGTATTTTTACATTTGGACGACATGGAAATATAGTTACAGAGCGAAATCGGATTTCGACTGTTTCATATTTCAGATCTGAGCTTTCTTTCATTTATTTTATCTGCAAAAATACTTCATGTAATTCCCTATGATGAACTATATGTTCACAATAGCCGAGAATTAGCAGAATTATTGAGAAAAACAATGTATTGAACATTGTATCACGGAATATGACTTCCGAGAAACAATTTTGAGGCTAGAAAAAAGCCATCATAGTTGGTTAAGAGCTTCAAGGTTAAAGTTCTAGATGATTAGAGGTACAATACGGATAGAAACCTACTAGTGTTTAATCTTATGTTTAATGGAATTATTATGTCAAGCTTGGGAAAGCGTTAAAAATTTGGCACGCACGGAAATGCTATAGCGAATGGAGTTGTCAAAACTGAAAAGGGAATATTGTGTAGCAATTAAGCCAATATCATCAGCCATTCATCTAAGCCCATAAACTTTCCGTGAACGGCAAGTTAAAGGAAAGCTGCTTGTATGTATAGCAGTATAAAGGTCGCTCTTGCAACTGCTAAGATCATTAAAAGCGCTTTAAATTGGCCAAAGAATGCGCAAGCTGGACTTGGGAACGTTTCAGTGAAGTTTTATCGACCGGAAAATCCTCGTTTGTTGTGTTCCAGAGTAAAAAGTATTCTTGTTCTTTGAAGAATTACATCCAGATTTTGGTCACACCACTACATTATTCTTGAGTCATATAATCACCGTAAACTGATTTCTATATTCGAGAAGAGTGGTTCTCTGACCTGAATCATAGAACGATTCGCAAAAATCTGTACGAAAATATCCTCATACATTATCTTAGACCAGGTACCAAATGCAGCACGATAGAACTCGAAGCATATGACAAGCTCTCATACCAAACATGTGAAAATCAGAGGTTAAACGATTTTTCTTCGAGATGGACCGATCAGTTCACTGATTTTAATCCTGTCCAAGAATTTAAGCAGTTTTCGTATTCTAACACCATAGAAGAAAATTAAAATCAACAGTAGTCCACGAATTGTACCCAGCTCTTAGCGTCAGCTGGAATATTCTGCCATTAAGCTTTCTACGGAGTTCATTGCGATTTCGAATGGCGCAAACGGAATGTGCCAAATACTAGTTCATCAAATAATCAGCTCGATTACCTCACGTCTCATTTCATCAATCTGATTATGAAATTGCAGGTAGAAGGCGTACACTATGAATGCAATGTTATGTCAATATAGACTAAAAATTGATAAAAGAGCAACTAGAGATACTATTGCACAGATATCTTCTGATTTAATCGTTTATACTAACCGATTTTTCAGCATCGTATATTTATAAATCTTGCATCATTTTAAATCGACTTAAGTGGAACCAAAAATCCTTTAAAGAATACACCAAACTTACTTTTCGAATGGTATTCCTCAATCAGTTTTTACAAGAAGTGCAAAAAGTTTGATATAAAAAGGGTTTCCATATACAGATCTAAGCATTCTTCGATCAAAAAAGTCAGATATTGATAATCCAGTGTTTCAAGCTCTTGTATGAGTACTGAAA
>JAAUYH010018752.1_pt1 | contig 12707 bp, 11 predicted proteins | sample 7278061 | NCBI WGS metagenome assembly JAAUYH01 (sample SAMN14350203, study PRJNA611818) | marine sediment metagenome | isolation source: surface marine sediment (0.6m) | place: French Polynesia: Moorea | collected 2018-08
GGGGGAGCAGGGGAGGCAGAGGGAGCAGGGGGAGCAGGGGAGGCAGAGGGAGCAGAGGGAGCAGGGGGAGCAGGGGGAGCAGGGGAGGCAGAGGGAGCAGGGGAGGCAGAGGGAGCAGGGGGAGCGGGGGAGGGTGGGGTACTTTATGAAAGAAAATGCAAGAATTTTCTACCATTTCGGTGAAACCCTTGCACTTTTTCAGTAAGTTGGTTCAATTTTTCTAGACGTTGGAATAGACACTATTGCGTAGAATGGTATAACCCTTAATTAATTCTCGAATTCCCCGACCTAAGGGCCATTCGGGTTCAAAGCCGGTTTTGAGAATACGAGCATTAGAAACAATATAATCTCGTTTATCCGGATCTTCGCCGATAGGAGCTTCTAAATAGACAAATTTGGGTAAATATTTTTTGATTTCAGCACATAGTTCTAACTTAGATAAGTTAGCATCTTCTAAGCCGACGTTGTAGGGTTTGCCTTTCATCGTCTCAAAATTTTCAATCCCATGAACGAAGACCTTAGCTACATCCCGAATGTGAATATAATTCCGTTTAAAATGTCCTTCAAAAATGACCACCGCGCGATCGTAAAAGGCACGATAAACGAAGTCATTAACTAAGAGATCAACCCGCATTCTGGGAGACATTCCGAACACAGTAGCTAGTCGGAAAGTAATGCTATTTTCCCGTTCTAATACCGCCTTTTCTGCGTCAACTTTGGTGGTTCCATAGAGGGAAATGGGACGTAAGGGGGACTCTTCGGTACAGAATTTACCGCTTTCTCCAATTCCATACCCACTATTGGTCACCGGCATTAAAATCCGTTGCTCAGGACTGGCCAAATCACAAATCATTTTAACCGCTTCGTAGTTCACCGTACGGGTTCCCACTTCATCCCGACTACATAACGGCGCACCTACCAAAGCAGCTAGGGGGATAATAATATCAGCGTCTTGGAGTAAGTCTTTGATTAAAGATTCATTACGACAGTCTCCACGCACCACATTGAAAGTGTCATACTGACAGCAATCAGCCAAACTATTTTGACCAAACATAAAACTGTCTAATACCGTCACTTCATAGCCTTTTGCTAATAAAGTTGGGGTTAAAATTGAGCCAATATAACCGGCACCCCCTGTAATTAAAATTTTCATAGATGGTTTATAGATGATTATGTAATTCTAGTTGTGAATTTTCTTGAACAGAGACGAGATAATGATGAATGGCTTCATCCGTATCGCCAACAAAGCGAATTTTTCCTTTATCTAGCCAAATCACGCGATCGCAAGATTTTTGGATAAAGTCTAATCCGTGGGACACGACTAAAATGGTTGTGTTATGTCCCCAGAGTCGATCCATCCGTTTTTGGCATTTATGCTTAAAGCTTTCATCACCAACGGATAACACTTCATCAAGGATTAAGATATCGGGTTCTACATCTGTGGCGATGGAAAACCCTAGACGGGCTGCCATTCCTGATGAAAGAGCTTTCACTGGAGCTAATTGATAGTCCGTTAAATCGGCAAACTCCAAAATGGAGGTTACACGCTCCTTCATCTCCTGACGAGGAAAGCCTAACATGACTCCATAAAGAATTATATTATCAATTACGGATAATTCTCCATCAAATCCTGCCCCTAATTCAATCAAAGGAGCAATTTCTCCTTTAACACGAATTTGGCCAGATGTGGGTTGAAGAATTCCTGTGATCACTTTGAGTAGGGTGGATTTTCCTGACCCATTCGCTCCAATGATACCGATTTTTTCCCCAGCATTAACCGTCAAATTAATGCGGTCAAGAATCAATTTTCTTGACGGTTGACGGTATTTCCCTTCTAACATAGACAAGATGGTTTTCTTTAAATCGTAAGAAAACTCTTCTTGGGTTCTACGCCATAGGGAAACTTGATCGAGTCTAATTGCTTCTACCATTTAACCTTTAGAGCAAGTCCATAAAGTTTTTTTGCCAGGAGCGGAAACAGATCCAGCCTAACACTAAAAGGATGAAACCATTAAAAAATGAATGTAAAATTAAGGTTACATCCGGTAAAGTCGCAGATAAGGATATCTGGCGAATACTCTCAATAATCGGAATGAGCGGGTTAAGGAGTAAGAAGGATTTGACCGCCCCAGGAACAATTTCAGCCGGATAAAAAACAGGAGAGCTAATCCATAAAACGAAGCAAACTAGCTCATAGAAATAGGGTAAATCTCGGAAAAAAACATACAACGCACTCACAAAAAATCCTACCCCCGTACACACAAAACTTAGGGCAATCAAGGGAAGCATTAAGGCAATAACATTGAGGGGATTTTTAGAAATAAAAAAAGTAACAATGGCCAATAAGGGCAACGGACCCATGATAAACTGGAAGATATTGGCCACAATCATCGAAACAGGAAAAATACTAATGGGTAAACGAACCTTGTTGAGCAAGGAACCATTGCCCACTACACTCGCTAAGGCTTGATTCGTGGAAGAGGAGAAAAAATTAATGACAATTAAGCCCGTAAACGCAGCTAAAATGTAGTTAAAGGTTGAATTATCATAATATTGTGTAAAAGCCGCCCCAAAAATGGCCGCATACAGCCCTGTCATGATGAGGGGATTAAGCAACGACCAATATACCCCTAAAAATGAGCCTCGATAGCGTCCTTTTAAGTTTCGTTCTACTAACATTTGTAGCAATTCGAGGTATCGTCTGACAGACGAACCTTGAAGGCCAGCTTTTAGGGAGAGGGTCATAATAAGTATCAATACCGACAAATTAGGAATTAATGGGGTATTGTATTAAATGTCAGATACTTTTGTCGAGTTGTTCCCGAATTCTTTCAGAAAATTTTAACCGTTAACATGGGGCCAAATTCAGCTAAACTGGGGAATGGTTAATTAATATATTCGTAAAATTGGGCATGGAAATTGGGCAGAAAGTTAAAGTGATCCGTCTTCGCGATCGCGTCTCTGGACAAGTTGTTAATAAACTTGGGAAAGAAGGTACCATCAAGGAATTTAAAATGACTGATGGCAGTGGTATCGGTGCAGTGGTTGAGTTTGCTGATCAAACGGCCACTTGGTTTTTTGGGGATGAACTCAAACCAGTTGATTAACAAACGACAGAAAAACGACAGAAATCTATAGGGGCTTAATGTCGTTAAGCTCCTATTAGTTATTTTAATCACTACCAAAAATAATGTAAATCACTTAATTATGGCTTTAATTCTAACTTTTTTAGGCAAAGGCGGTACCGGTCGTTCAACGGTGGCCATCGCTACAGCTAAAAAACTAGCAACCTCCGGAGCGCGTGTCTTATTCTTGTCTCAAGATTCGAGTTCGGTTTTAAGCCGTTTATGGGGAACAACCCTCGAAGCGTCTCCGACGGAAATAGAGCCTAATCTCAAGGGGATGATTTTGAAATCGGCCCAACTCTTATCACAAGGGTGGGAAGATGTCAAGGACTTAGAGTCAAAATATTTGCGATCGCCGACTCTCAAAAATGTCTATGGACAAGAGTTAGGGGTATTACCCGGAATGGACGGTGCTTTAGCTCTCAATGCGTTACGAGAATACGAACAAAGTAAGGATTACGATGTTATTGTTTATGATGGAGACAGTGCTTTAAACACTCTAAGAATGTTTAGCATTCCAGAAATTATGAGTTGGTATGTTCGGCGGTTTCGGGAGGTGTTGACGGAGTCTGATGTGGGTAAAGCGTTAGCTCCGTTTGTACAACCTATTACCAGTGCCATCCTCAATGTGTCCTGGAGTCCTGACGATCTTAAAGATACGCCAGCTAACGATATTTTACAGTCAGGGAAGGCTGCTTTAGCGGATGGAAACCGCGTGGCTGCTTATTTGGTGACAACAGAAGACGAAACAGCCATCGCTGCAGCTAAGTATTACTGGGGTGGCGCACAACAAGTCGGTTTAACGGTGCGCGGTGTGATTGTCAACCAAGGTGAAACCACCGCCTTAGCCGACGAATTTGCCCCCTTAAACCTCTGTTCTCTCCCTAAAATGGAGTCGGGTAACTGGCAACCGTTAATGGAGGCTCTACCGCAATTTTTAGGGGAGTCTCAAGCTCCCAAACCGGTGACCATTGATGTGGCCAACCGTCAAGTTAAGGTATTTTTGCCTGGGTTTGAGAAAAAACAAGTCAAGTTAACCCAATATGGTCCAGAATTAACCATTGAGGCCGGTGATCAACGTCGTAACATTGAATTACCGTCACCTTTAGCGGGACAATCAGTTAAAGGGGCAAAGTTTCAGAATCACTATTTGATTGTTTCTCTGTAAAAACGAAACAAATCAACCTCGTAGATAGGGAATGTTATGGTAAACAAAATTGAAAAAGTTGCTCTTTTCGGTGGCACTCATGGCAACGAAATGACAGGAATTTATTTAATTAAAAAGTTTCTCAAACATCCCCACTTACTTGAGCGTTCAACCCTTCAAGTTTTCCCATTTTTATCTAACCCAAAAGCCATACAATCAAGGGTTAGATACACAGAAATTGATCTCAATCGTTGTTTTGCACCAGAAGATTTAGGTGATTTAGATCAGGTTTTATATGAGCAACTTTTAGCAAAAACTATCCATCAAAAACTGCTCAATAATCAGATTAATTTTGTGGTTGATCTCCATAGTACAACGGCTAATATGGGATTAACCCTTATTCTTTCTGATACTAATGATTTTCATTTACAATTATGTACTTATTTAAGTTTAATTTATCCTGAACTTAAAATTTTATATTATGCTTCAACGGAAAAAAATAAGCTATTAAGAAGTAATACAGACCTAGGATTAAGTCTGGAAATAGGTGCGATTCCACAAGGGATTTTAGATGCAAACTTATTCATAAAAACGGAAAAACTTATCTATAGTTTACTCGATTATTTAGAAGAATATAATCAAAATAAGATTGACCAAAAAAGTCATAATTTAGTTTTTTATGAAGTCTTTGAAAGAATTGATTATCCCAGAGAAGAAGAAGAAATAACAGCAATGATTCATCCTAATTTACAATTTAAAGATTATCAACCTCTTAATTTTGGTGATCCTTTATTTCTGACTTTTGAAGGGGAAAACATCATTTATGACGGATCTTCTGAAGTTTATCCTGTGTTTATTAATGAAGCAGCATACTATGAAAAAGGTATTGCTATGTGTTTAACTAAAAAACGAGAAATCAATGTAACGTTTCACTAGATTCACTTTATATTAGAACCGTGTGAGGGCTGCTTTGGGAACTCCCCCACCCACAATTAACTATTATGGGTGAGACTTACAAATTCAATGAGATTTTATGCCAAAATTTTGCCTAAAGAACTTGATGAGTATGAGAATGTTGCTTGACGTTATCTTCTGTTTTAACTACATTAACTGCGTTTAAAACTCGTTTTTTTTCGAGAGAAAAATTCAAATCTTGTTTAACCGTTCCCAGAGGAATTAAAGATTGAGCATCGGGACGAGTTTTATAGGTTCTAACCGCAGCCAAAGTACGTTCAGTAAAGTCATCACAAAACTGAGCATCATCAGGAAAATCATTCGTTTTCGTTAACGTTTCCCCTGTTAAAATCTCTCCAATCGACTTAGCACAAGCCAATTCATAGGAAGTTGGAATTCCTTTACAAATGGCTTCTAAGGCAGCAGAAGGAATGGGTTCAATGACACGAACTTGATGAAATTCTCCCTCATCCTTTAAAAAACAAGTAGCTAACCCAAAGACACAATAATCATCCATAGAGATATCAGAATGATGAGGTGATAATGTAGTGGTAGACATGGGTAAGAGTGACTCCTTATGGTATCGGACAGTCCAATTTTATCACTTTAAAGAAACCCAAAAAACTTAAGGAAAACTTAATAGAATACTCAAACCAGCTATAGAAGCGACTTAGAAAGACTTAACATTACCAGATAAGTGTCAAGACAGTGAGTAGAGTGACACATTTTTTACCATTAACCATCAAACTATCCAGTACAGTGACTTTAATAAGCACCTGAATGTTACTATGAACGATAATATAATTAACTATAAAACATCTCAACTGTCATCGGTTCCCATATCATCGGTATCGGACAAGGACTATATTAAAGCAGCGATAGCCACTCACCTGAAAAAAACAGGAATCTCTGATTTACACTTAAGACTGATTATTAAACAAGAAGCGAATCAAGGGAATTATACCAAAGCGATCGCTCTTCTCAACCAATTGCTATCCCGTTGCCCTCAGAGTGCGATTGACTATAATAATCGGGGTTTAATGTACCTGAAAATAGCCGATTATGATCAGGCAATGGCAGACTTTAACCAAGCGATCGCTCTTAATCCTCAGTTAGATCGGGCTTATAATAATCGAGGGAACTGTTACGCCCATCAAGGAAACTTAAGGCAAGCCGTAGAAAATTACGAACAAGCCTTAGATATTAATCCTTATAACCAAAAAGTGTGGATTAATCAAGGAATTACCCTCAGGGAATTGGGTAACTATTCCTTAGCCATTGAAACCTTAGAACTGGCTAAAATTATCGGCGATCAATACTTAGGGCGAATTTATGCAGAAAGAGGCTACACTCATTATCTGATGGGGGACTGGAATTATGCGATCGCAGATTATCGTCGCGCCTTATCTGGTTTACCCCCAGGCGATCGTTATGAGCAAAAGGTGATGCAATGGTTAGCCCAAGTTCTAGAACCAGTGATACTTTGAAGTACGAACTCCAAACTCAAATTGCAAAACTGTTGTCAGGTGAAGTAGCTTAAGATGATACAATGCAATCGATCATCAAGGGCAGCGGCAATGACAAGCGATCGCCTCATTTTTCGTCAAGACGTTCTCGGTTCGCGCCGCTTCAGTAATTACTGGTGGGCGGCAGTTTCGACAATTGGTGGTATTGGCTTTCTTTTAGCTGGAATTTCCAGTTATTTACACACCAATCTACTTATTGTTAGTGATACCTCCTCCCTTCAATTTATTCCTCAAGGGGTTGCCCTACTATTCTACGGGTTAGTAGGTTCTCTGTTAGCCGTTTATCAATGGTTCATGATCATCTTGAATGTTGGGGGTGGTTACAACGAATTCAATAAACAAACCAACAAAGTAATCATCTTTCGTTGGGGGTTTCCTGGCAAAAATCGTCGCGTTGAATTTAGTTGTCCCCTAGAAGATGTACAAGCGGTTAAAGCCGAAATTCAAGAAGGATTAAATACCAAACGCAAACTTTATTTACGGGTTAAACAAAAACGAGATGTTCCCCTAACCCGTGTGGGACAACCCATCTCCCTCTCTCAATTAGAAAACGAAGGGGCGCAATTAGCCAGTTTTTTAGGGGTTCCCTTAGAAGGATTGTAGGAGAGATAAGGAAGCAGGGGGAGACGGGGAGACTGGGAGACTGGGAGACTGGGAGACTGGGAGAAATCATTGATAGATATTCCCCCCTCACCCCATCACCCCGTTATCTTATCCCTCCTCACCCTTCCCACACTGTCAGTCCCTTCATCTCTAGAGAGACTTAACAAAAAGATTAATCGTGAAGATATCTATGAGAAACCTAAAAAAACGCTGGATAACGACGTTAGTCTGTCTTATCTTAGTCTCTGGGTTCCTTGTTAGTGGCTGTTCTAACGCTCCTAACAACGCTAAGACACCAATACCAACAAGTCCCAGTACCAATACCAACGAAAATCAACAAGTGAGTCAATTAAACATGGATAATTATGTCCCCAGATTAGACGGGAATGCCGTAGTAGAAATGACCATTAATGGTTCCCCTGTGACCATCGAAGTGAAAGGGGAAGATGCACCTATCACCGCAGGAAACTTTGTGGATCTTGTGGAAAGGGGTTTTTATGATGGGTTAACGTTTCATCGTGTGGTTAAAGATCCTCAACCCTTTGTAGCACAAGGTGGTGATCCCCAAGGAACCGGAATGGGGGGGTTTGTTAACCCAGAAACCAAACAAGAACGACGCATTCCTCTCGAAATTAAGCTACAAGGCCAGGAAAAACCGACTTATAGTAAAGCATTAGGTCAACAGGGAAATCGTACCGCTATGTCTCAACCTGTGGTATTGAAGCATGAGAAAGGGGCTGTGGCCATGGCCCGTTCGGGGATGCCTGATTCGGCTTCTTCTCAATTCTATTTTGCCTTATCGGATTTAGAATTTCTCAATGGGGACTATGCTGTATTTGGTAAAGTCACTCAAGGAATGGATGTGGTTAACGATATTAAACAAGGCGATCGCATTGACTCGGCGAAAGTGGTATCCGGGTTAGAAAATTTGAAGCAATAATAACCCTTGTTTCTTAACCCAATAATAATGCTCTCGATACTAAGTTAAGCTAAGATCGAGAGCAATTAATTATAACTATATCTAAATTAATATCTAAACCTATGGCACAAACAAAAGTTAAACAAACTGATATTAATCTCAAAGATCCTCAATATTATTTTAATCGAGAATTGAGTTGGCTAGAATTCAATTATCGTGTGTTAAATGAAGCCTTAGACTCTCGGACTCCCTTATTAGAAAGACTTAAATTTGCTGCTATTTTTAGTGCTAACCTAGACGAATTTTTCATGGTTAGGGTCGCCGGTTTAAAACAACAAGTCCAAGCAGGTGTAACGAAATTAAGCGCCGATGGACGACCTCCTCTAGAACAATTAACCGCTATTAGCGAGCGTCTTCGTCCTTTAGTTAAAGATCAAGATCATCTCTTTGAATATACCTTAAGAAATCTTTTGATTAATCAGGGAATTTATCTTATTAATTATGTTGATTTAGATCAAGAACAAAGAACCTATTTACATCAATATTTTGATGACAATATTTTCCCGGTGTTAACCCCGTTAGCGGTTGATCCCTCACACCCTTTCCCTTATATTTCTAATCTTAGTTTAAACTTAGGGGTGGTGGTACGAGATCCTGAGACAGAAGAAGAACATTTTGCACGGGTAAAAGTCCCTGGTGTATTGCCTCGTTTTGTATCCCTTCCCCCAGAATTAAGACATCAAGAAGACGATCAAACCGCTATTTGGACAGGAGTTCCTTTAGAACAAGTGATTGCCCATAATCTTGAGGCTTTATTTCCTGGTATGATTGTCCAAGAATGTCATCCGTTTCGAGTGACAAGAAATGCCGATTTATCTGTAGAAGAAGACGAAGCCGATGACTTATTGTTAGCGATTGAACAAGAGTTAAGAAAACGACATATTGGTAAATCGGCTGTGCGTTTAGAAATTCATGCAGGTACCCCTGAACCTATTAGAAACCAACTGATAGAAGACTTAGAATTAGAAGAAATTGATGTTTATGATATCGAAGGATTATTAGGGTTAAAAGACCTCTTTTATTTTATGTCCCTTCCTTGTCCTGACTTAAAAGATGAACCCTGGAGTGCGGTTATTCCCCACGGGTTACAACGGGTCAAAAAAATTGTAAATGATAATGATGAAGGGAAGGTTCAACAAGAAGGGGAAGATATTTTTTCTATTATTCGTCAAGGGGATATTTTAGTTCATCATCCTTATCATTCTTTTAGTGCTTCGGTACAACAATTTATTACCCAAGCTGCTTATGATCCGGACGTTTTAACCATAAAAATGACCCTGTATCGAACCTCAGGGGATTCTCCTATTGTTAATGCTTTAATCGCTGCTGCTGCTAATGGTAAACAAGTGGCTGCTTTAGTGGAATTAAAAGCGAGATTTGATGAAGAAAATAATATTATTTGGGCCCGTCGTCTCGAACAATCGGGGGTTCATGTGGTTTATGGTTTAGTAGGATTAAAAACCCACACAAAAATCATTTTAATTGTGCGCCAAGAAGGTAAACAAATTCGTCGCTATGTACATATTGGAACCGGAAATTATAATCCTAAAACAGCTAAATTATATACTGACTTAGGACTGTTCAGTTGTCGAGAAGAATTAGGGGCAGATTTAACAGATTTATTCAACTTTTTAACCGGTTATTCCCGTCAAAAATCCTACCGTAAATTATTAGTTGCTCCTGTAAATATGCGCGATCGCATGGTGTCTATGATTAATCGAGAAGCGGAACATTGTCGTAATGGAGGGAGTGGTCGTATTGTGGCCAAAATGAATTCTTTAGTCGATCCACAAATTATTGAAACCCTTTATCAAGCGTCCCAAGCAGGGGTTAAAATTGATTTAATTGTCCGAGGAATTTGTTGTTTAAAACCTGGAGTTGAAGGGGTTAGTAATAATATTAATGTGATTAGTATTATTGGTCGTTTTTTGGAACATTCCAGAATTTTTTATTTCCATAATGGAGGAGAAGAAGAGATTTATATCGGTAGTGCTGATTGGATGACTCGAAATCTTTCCCGTCGAGTTGAAGCTATTACCCCTGTAAAAGATACAAAAATTGCTCAAGAATTGCAAGAAATTTTAGGGGTTATGTTAGCAGATAATCGTCAAGCGTGGGAATTAAAATCCGATGGGAGTTATATTCAACGTCAACCCCAAAGTAAAGGACATGAGCAAAGTTCTCAGAAAACTTTTATGGAAATGGCTCTACAATCTCTTAATGAATAATTAGATATTTAAAAATGAAAAGTTGCGGAGAGAAATGGTCCATTCAAATTAGTCTCAAATCCAAAGTTATTATTATCTCTGGAATTTCTATAGTCGATTTTATAGAAATGATAACCAAGTTGCAAAGAAATTTGTTTATGAATCCACCAATCAACACCAAATAATAAATTCCAACTAATATCTGTTTCTCCTGCTAATCCGAATCCTGAAGCATCTCCCCGCAACCAAAATGTAACCGGGTCAGAAATTTGTAGGCCAACTTTTCCTCCTAATAAGGGTTCAAACCAAGTTCTATCTCTCCGAAAATTTTGTTTAGTTGTTGTTTCGAGATTGATTAAGGAACTGGATATTCTAGTGGTAGTAATTGTTTCAATATCGGCTCTCCCGACAGTGTGGGGTAAAAAGTATAATAGACTACATACCTAAAATGGTGGGTTAGGTTGCAGACCATAAGTTATTGTGTTTTCATAAAAATCAACCCTGCGCCTAACCCACCCTACGAGGTATAAATTTTTTTGATCACCATAACTACAGGAGAGCCGAACTGATTAGAACTTAAAGGTCGTCCGCAAAGCCCCTACCCAGATACTATTGTTATCGTCGTCCCCTTCAGGGTTGATAACCACATAGAAACCAGGGGTTAACAAGATATTGTCATTGAGAGGATACTTGTACTGAGCCTCGATAATGTAAGGGGTATCCTTATCGATGGACTGTAAATCTCCGGGAAGGGTCTCAACCCGTTCAGCAGTCACATACTGTCCGCCACCCACAGAAAGGACGGCACCTTCCTTAAAGATATCCACAGCAGACAAAATCGCTGCCCAAGTCCATAAGTCAGCCCCTAAACCACGGCGATCATCGCCCCTTTCTGGGTTAGCATACCCTTGAGCGCGGGCTAAGGCATAAGCACCAGTGGCATGAAGGTGGAACATATCATTAATACGCCAGTCCCCTGTAATACCATAGCTATCCCGAAGGGTCGGTGCATCAAAGAAAGGATCGCTGGCCACACGACTACCGTTACTAGAAGTGGTATTTACGTCATCCTCAGCAAAGTAGGAAAAGAGATAGGTAAAATTGATGTCTATACTATCAGTAGGATAAATCCCTAACTGACCCCCTGCACTGTAAGTACCGTTGAACAAACCTTCTCCTAAGTCCGGACTATTACCATTATCTGCCAAGTAAAGACCTCTTACCACAAAGATATCGTCCCAGAACTTGTATTCAGCACCTGCACCAATCCCTTCAGGACCACGGAATACTAGGGGGTTACGACGCATGAAACGGGATAATGCACCGGTTCCACCACTCGCCATGAAAGGGTTCCCCACATCGAAAATGTTATCGATATCTAAAGCATTGGTTCCAACCCACCCACGGAATTTGCCAATGGGGAAGCGATAGTAAACATCGTCAAAGACAACATCAGCATCCGTAGACGCATCGTGTCCTAAACGGGCCATGGTGGTTCCCGTTGCTCGATCCCATCGGGGAATACTTCCTGCTTGGAAACGAACCCTTAACCGGTCTTTTCCGTAGAATGCAGTGTCAAAATTAAGACGAGTCCGAAAGGCTAATGTCGCATTATCATCAGGTCGTCGGGTGGCTCTACGGGGGTCTGCGCCAAAGTTATCAATAGCATCTCGTTGACGTGAATCAATCGCTCTTTCCCCTGCTGCGGTGGAGAAGGTAAACAGGACTTCCCCGTTCAGTTTAGTAGTGGTGGAAAACTGATGATCTTCGAGGAAGGATACCCGTGTTTCTAAGTTATCAATCCGCGCATCCAAGGCCATCAATTCTTGTTCAAATTCTTGTGCTAACCGCTTCAGTTTTTCGATATCTTCCCGTAAAACGGCTACGTTTTCCTGTAATAACCGTTCAATGGTGTTTAAACAAGCGTTTAAACCGGCCGCAAATTCCCAACGAGAGGTGGCGCGGTTGCCTCGAAACGTGCGATCGGGATACCCCACAATACAACCGTAACGCTCTACCAAGCTTCGTAAGGCTTCGTAAGCCCAATCCGTGGGAGAAACGTCTCGTAACTCAGAAATACTCGTTACCTGGGACATTCCATCCCCACTGCTGCTATCCCGAAACTGTTTACTGGTGTCTCGGTTTAGGGGGGTTTTCAGCGTCGGA
>JAAUYH010092235.1_pt1 | contig 12707 bp, 9 predicted proteins | sample 7278061 | NCBI WGS metagenome assembly JAAUYH01 (sample SAMN14350203, study PRJNA611818) | marine sediment metagenome | isolation source: surface marine sediment (0.6m) | place: French Polynesia: Moorea | collected 2018-08
CACATAAACACAATTGCAATTTGGTCTTGCTGCGCCTTTGTCTTCATCCAAAGCCCTCCTTCCTCGCTACTCTTCTAAAAAGATTGATTCGGAAGACGTCGCCCGTCTCAGCTCTATTGTCGTCCTGCGAACAAAAATAGAATGGCCCGATACCAGTGCATGGCTTAAAACGTGTACCAGCCAGTCAGAATATACCTATTCTTCGCTCTACAGACCTGAGCTGGAGACCATACCTCGTTAATGTGAGGCTTACGTGCCGCGAGTAGGCTCAGTGCAAGGTGGTACGTGTGCCAGGGAGCAAACTCGCCAAGACTAACAATCTGCGACCCAACTGGTTGCGTGTATTCAGTAAAAGATGTAATGACGTATCATGTCGACTTGGGATGTGGGTGTAGAGGCCGATGGCGGTCGTCTACACTGTATTGCTGTCGAAGCATGAGTGCAGATGGTGGGCTACACCTGTAGAGAAATAGATCCGTTTTAGAAAGTGTATCTGTTACAGTACAATTACTGGTACATAGTCTATCAAAAATAAACATTTACTAAGGTTAGTCAATACGGCATTATTTACAGTACACTCCACTAAACTACAGGATATCGCAGCGAAGTAAATTAAAGTTCCATCGCTACAGTATCGGCCCATGATTACAGAGGACAGAGCTCTAAACATCACAATACTTTGACTCTTGTACAATACTCGTAGTGTTTAGTATCGCTACTGTTCAGGTACAGTGCACTCTCCCCACACCCTCGGCACATTCCAATGGGCCAGGAATGTGAGATGAAATAAAACTTGTACGTACAGGTGCATCGTTGTCAGAAAAAAATAATTGGTGCAATCTCAACAGTGCACTGTTGTGTGGGCAGTACAATTCTACCTTCCTATCAAACACCACAAGAATGGGATGAATGTTGTTTTCTACTGCCAAATGAGCGTCCTTTCGTGCGACAGTAGACTGCTACAGTACATTGCTACAACAGCTGTGCCCGTCTATCACGACGTACCGCTCGCACGTACATATTGCATTCGTCGACAATCACGACTATTAGTACAAGAGCGGCGCAGAGCGGCGGAGAGTTTGGTCTGCAATTGTAAGTTCACTGCTGAAGAAAAACACTCAAACGCAACACAGCGGCAACATACGCAGTGCAGGAGATGTGGCAACATCTGAGAGGCGGCATAGCACAAGAAATGACGTATGTTCAATCTGTTTTGATTCCGTGCATCTTACTCGGCGTAGCCAATACGGAGCGTTCCGAAGTGCGAAAGGTGTCAGTGTGACGAAAGGTCAGCGTCAGGACGGCCACCATCGTTTACAGCCCGACGGCGTGGGCCGTACGTGTCGGCGCGTTGGGTGCGACGGTTCATTGGTGGCACCACGACTAAGCCGACGGGCCATGGGTCATCCGTACGCTCGCTTCGACTGCCCCTCATTGGTGAGCGCACTGGCTACGAGCATTGCCGCGTCCGAATTCGAAGCATACGGAATGGCGTTTCGGTACGAAACCGCCGGTACAACTGCCATGACGGTGGCGAAAGTGAACTGCGCGTTACGAGGGATTAGCCTGCGCTTGCGATAGCCGGTGGATGGAGGAGGGTGGGAAACGGCGGAACGTTATGCACAATGTAGCGCGGAGTAGGGCGGGTTGGTGGACGCGTAGTGAGAGATGTATGTTTGTAGGGGTTTTCCGTCGATAGCGCATCGAATTCAGGCGTTCTATTAGGGCTTTCTATTGATTAGCGCGGCACGTTACTTCTGCAAACGTCGACAAAACCGATGCTCAGCGGTTGTCAACGTCTATTTAATTCGACGCGCGAATCATTTACCCTATCGCTATCAATATTGCATTGCCTCGCGCAGCGGGAGCCAGCAGCTAGAGTAGGCGTACTCTTCCTAAAACGGTAAACACTCGCTCAGGAAATTGGAACGACTCGACTCGACTCAGCGAGCTGTTGCTCGATTGGTGGGCGAACACATAGTTAAGCAGCATTGGCGGTTTGGCGTCACATGATGGACAGTCCAAGGCTGACTGAAGCAGTAACGCTCGAGAATCACCACCGCCACGATCGTTAGCATTCGAGTCGTATGAATCGAATGCACAACGGCTACCGGTAGAGTGATACTGTACCGTACAACTGAATCGGGTTTTTAAATGAGGTACCGTCCTGTACACACAATCGGTGAACAATAATAAAAACCACACTCTGTCTACGCACCCTAAATGATACCGGCATCACTGTCACCGCACGTTCTACAGCAAAATCGTCTCTAGATACTTCTCTTCAATCGCCTCGCATCGCATCCACAAACCACCGGAATACACCGCGCGACAACACCGCATAAACTCGATCTGCGTGGCCGTCACAGTGCCGATCGGATTACGTCAGGAACATTCCTTTCCAATCATTTCGATCCCAGTCATAGCCACCCACCCGCCGCCCTTGTACCGTATCGATTTAACCAACCATGTATGCACAATTGTACGTACAACTTCGTTGCACTCCTGCGAGCGACCCTTCTCCAGTGAGAGAAATCAAGCTCGCGATATAATTACCAATCCAACACACAACTTTTGCGTTGTGCCAAACTTTCAAGTTTTAACGCAATCCCCCAAGCAGCACTCGAAAGGACTGCACCTCACGCCTCTCCATAAATACCCACACGTCTCGTTTTCGACTACCTATCTCGATACCACCATCACTTGGTACAGTAGTCACACGCCGTGGTAGCCGCCACAAACAAAACAAATATCAACAAACGCAAACAAGACCAACCGACAAGAGCAAGCCAAATCATCGCCTCTCCACTGACTCGCCAGCGCGGAGCGGCATGCGAGGACTTTAAATCGACAGCGCTCCACTATCCACACTAATCGATCAGCACCTCTCGCGCACATTCCCGCATCCTAATAATAATTTTACATTCCGCGTATCGCCCCTTCACGCAGAACACCCACGTCACACGCAGCCCACGCCTCACTTTCACGTGACGAACGGTCAGTCCACCCAGCCTGATTACAGTGAGCCCATTCGTGACGTCCCCTACCGCCAACGTGGGCGCACATAGCGACAACAGCCCCATCTCCCGCAGCCATTTGCCTGTGGTCTATGTGTTACCCGCATCAATCTGAATATTCTCACGCTGAATCCCACATCTCGCCGCATCACCCTCAGTCGCATTGCTCTAGCACCTCGTTGACCGCCTTCTCGCGCCGCTCCTTTGCACTGACGATGCTCTTCATCACCGCCTCGGCCCTCCTGATTCTCGCCGCGAAGACGTCCTTCGTAGCTTCCACCTCCCTCACCACCGATCGATCCAAGTTAGCTTCCGCCAGTCTGAGGACTGCGGCGCTCTCCTCAGTGGCCTTCTCGAGTTCATCCACCAATAAATCCAACGCTCTGCAGCTCTCCTTATCACGACGGCGCACCTCCTCGCGCGCCCCATCCGCTGCCACCCTGGCGCCCGGCAAGTGCACTTCGACCGCCGCGATGTCGGCCTTGATCCCATCCAGTGCGCGGCGGGACTCCCTCAGCTCAGCTGCCACGCGTTCCGATGCCTCGCGCTTCTCACGCACGCCCTCCTCCAGCAAATCGAGTTGCTCGCGCGCCTGCTGCAACGCACGCAGCGATTCCTCGACTTCAATGGCGGCAGCCACCCCACGCAACCGCTCCACCTCCGTCCTCTTGTCCGCCAGCGCGCTCTCAGCCTCCACACGCTGCGCATCCGCAGCGGAGCACTGAGCCACGACCCCATCCACGCCTGCACGCACCCCGTCCAGCAGCTCGTCCACGTCGACAACTCCCACCGGCTCGCCGTTGCGCACCAGCTCGATGCGGCGCTCCCGCTCCCCGACGTCGGGCACGAGCGCGGCCAGCTGCTTCTCCGCCGCTTCCAAACTCGCGCGCGCCGCACGCACGCCATCAATGGCGGTGTCGCGCGCCTTTCGCGCTGCGTCTTTTGCTGCGCGCGCCTTATCCAGCTCCTCAGGCGACGCTAGGACCTCGATCCGGCGCTCTGGGTTGAGCGTGCCCGTCACGTTGGCGACGAAGTCGGCGAGCATCGCGCCACCAGGCATCTCCACCGCCTGCGGCACGCCGTGGGGTGTGGATGCCTCGCGGGGCGGCGTCGCGGGCGGCTTGCCATCGCGCGCGTCGTCGCGGCGCGCGCACATACACGCGCGGCGGCGCGCGCGCGCGTGGCGCGTGAAACCAGCTGAGGCGAAAGCCATGGTGCGCCGACAATAGCGGGCGGAGCGGAGATGACGTGCGAGCTGAGTATGCGAATAGGGCGGCATTGTCATACGCGACCGATCTGTTGTGTGATCGATCTACCCACACATCGATCTCGGCTGGCGGTGCCCGCGGTGGGCACGGTGCAATGCCGATCCGCTGCGCGTCCTGCGCACGAGCACTGCCGCGCAAGTGCCAACGATGCTGGCCCGCGCCGCGGGTGCGCTGGGTTTTGCCGCGTGCGGCGGCGCAGCAGGCGAATTGGCGCGGGGCCGCGGGCTGAGTCCACGGGCGCCCCGTGCACTACAAACATTGCGGTCCGCCGCGACGCCGCTGCCAAGCGGCGCAGCACCCCGGGCGCCATGTCATCGCGATGCCAATCGTCGGTCGCGCGCACCCGCGCCAGGACGCAGGTGGATGGGGTTGGTAAGGACAGGAGTAGTGCGTGGGCGACGCGTGTCAGCGTGGCGTAAACGATGCGTACAGCGAATTTTACAGTTACAAAAATAGACGACCGTTTGCACGACACGTCTCAGCATCTCACGCGCGTGGCTAGGCACAGTACCGCAGTAAATGAGATGGGACTATGCGCAAGACGCGGAGAATAAAGAGGCGCAGATAAGGAAGGCACAATTAGTTTACAAGCATAGCAAGCGACAAGAGAAAAGATTGTAGTGATGGCTCCTAGGAGTTGAGATAGTAGTAAATCGCAGCTGACGCTTTGTTTCGAAGAGCGCAGGGGGGATGGGATAGCGATGATCGTGGGATGCGGCGGTGCGCGCGGAAAGAGGGGTGCGGGCGGGAGTGATACGCGGTGCAACAGCGAACGTTTACTGCCCTTGCACGACCTACGCGGGCGTGGGGGGCCGTCGGGAAAACCGGCCGCCGCGCGAATAAGTTAGGGAGCATCAGACACGATGAGCGGGTGCGCGTTCAGCACGAGTTGCTGCGGCGGTGCGCGGGCGCGGTCGGCGGGTCCAGTCCCGCGAGCTTGTCGAAGCGAGTGCCCACCGCGCGCGCCAGCCGTGCGGTGGAGCCCGCGCCCACGAGCGCGGCCAGCAGGAGCACCGCCCCTGAGACGAAGGCGGCGACGGCGCCGCCCACGCCGAACCAGAGCGCGGCTTCGCGTGCGAGTGGATTCATGCGGGTTCGGGTTCTAACCGCGCGATGGTGCCTGCGCTGTGGTGGCGAGTGTGTGGGATGGCGCCAGCTGCTCGGCTGTGTGTTTAATAAAGGGCCGGTGTAACGGCTCCTATTTGTCACGACACTCACAATTCCCAGACAGGAATGCTGACACGGTGCGGTATCAAAATGGGCGTCACTTACAATGTGACACTCTGTAAACAATCGTCAGGTTGAATTGACCAACCCGGTGGGAGAGGTAGTCCACACGGTTGCGCCGCAATCCGCTGACACGTCAACTGTGGGGCACGGCCGTCATGGGTCATGGATGCAACCGCCTTTGCTTCCTGTTCGCTGCTCAATCCGCCGCGCCGTGCCCGCTTTCGGCGCGTGTCCAGCGCGGCGCGGCCAAACCAGGTGGCATCGCGGGTGAAATTCGAGGCGATGCGTTGGAACTGTTTACACGGCGGAGGTTGGCCTGGATTCGAGGGCGAGGCGGCAGCGCCGGTTGCCAGAATATGAAACCTATTTCGGTCGACTATGGAAGGTGTGAAGGAAGTAAACTGGCGTGGGTTGTTGACTAACGCTCCCGCTAACCGCCTTGCCGTGTCCGACTGACAACCGCACAACCATCTAATTGTAGCATCGGCTGGAAGTACATTTTTTATTTCTCGCACGTGGATTGCGTCGCCTGCGACATGCCCATCGATGTAGAGTCATTCTTGCTTCCCTGCCCCGAGGAATTGCTCTATGTGAGGAATGTGACGAGTGTTTCAATCATCGGCGACGCGTTTTGAATTCGAACACCGAACTGTGACAGCGGCAGCGGATTCCAGCCGCACTCGTCAATCCCCGCTCCCGTTTGAGACGCGAGCATTGCATGCCGGTGACGTCCGATTTGGCGCGATCCACTTTGGACGTTGTTTACAGCTCGCGTGTCTCGCCGACAGACACCACACAACGCATGTGCTGCTTGTTGATTACATTGTCGTGTGCTGCACACATACGTCCGCGAGCCGCTATTATGGGCGGCGGCTGCGGCAGGGGTGCGCACGTGTGAATCTTTACAGCGCTACCGCCAGTGCGCGCCGTCGTGCCGTGCTCGATACTGTAGGTGAACGGTGGCTGCAAACGCTACAATAAGTTCATACTGTACACTGTGCTCTTTTCCGCCTGACGTAATCGGTGCTCCTCACTGGCCGACAACCCCGCCCCCCGTTGCGATGGGAACATTGTTGTCGCGCAGTGTATTCGAGTTGCTCGCGGATGTGGTGGCGAATATTCCAAGCTACTGTATCCACTGCGTACAGCGATTTAAGTAACGATTGTGCGGTAGAACGTGCGAATGGCGGAATATTTTTACTCCGTGTGGTCTGCTGCTGGTCATTAGCTGATCGACCTCAAATGCTCAATCGCGATTCAGTTACTGTATTTTCTACCGCGGTAAGGCTCGCTCGATTTAATTGTTCGGTGCGGACGCGACGACGACGGCGGTAGTGCTTATCGTAGTTCAATACAGTCCAGCAAGCAGATTTCATTCATCCGTAAGCACCTGCTTCATCCAATTCTAGACCACTCATCAAATATCTATTCGACCATTAATCGATCTGTACTGTACATCGCCGAGTTGTTCCAATCTGTACAGTAGCACAAGTGTTCACCGGTTTCGAAGAGTGCCCCTGCTAAGTTACACCTACTTTCCTGTGTTTGTCGGCTATCTCCCTGCTGGACAATAAAACATACCGTTGGTAACGACAGGGTAAACCAGTTTCACGCCGAATTGAATAGACGTCGCACAACCCATGACCTCCACCTTTGTCTACGTTTGCAGAAGTACTGTACCGGTCTAGTGTAACGTTCCGCGCTACCGCAATCAATAGATGGGTCGAGCAGAGCCCTTGAATTCGTGGTGTTATCGACGGAAAACCCCAAAGAAACACATTCCCTTACTACGCGTCTACCTTCCCACCCTACTTCCGATACGAACAACATAACGCTGCGCCGTTCTCGACCACTATTCATCGGCTATCGCAATCGCACGCTAACCTTGTCGTAACGCCCAGTTCACTTTCGCCACAGCCATTCGTACCGAAACGCCATTTCCGTTTGGTTCGAATTCGAACGCGACAGTGCTGCTTGCCAGTGCGCTTACCAATGAGCAGCATATGAGGGAGCGCGCGTATAACGCACGGCCCATCGGCATAGCCGTGGCGCTACCCGTGAACCACCTTGCGCTACTCGGCGGTCTGTACGGCCCACCGCGGCGGCTGTAAACCAATCCCGTCGGCCCGACCCGACCTTTCGTCACACTGACATGTTTCTGCGCTTCGAAACGGTCCGTATTGGCTACGCCGCGTATGATGCACGGAATCAAAAACAGATTGAACCTACGTCATCTCTTCCTATGTGCCGCCTCTTAGACGTCACCATATCATTCGCACTTCGTATGTAGCCCCTCGGTCGTGTTTGAGTGCGTTCGCTCAGTAGTCAACTTACAATTGTAGACCGACCTAGCGGCCGCTCTTGTAATAGTGGTGACTGTCGACCAATGTAATATGTAAGTGCTTACAGTATGTCGTGATAGAGTATAAACATTTCTCTAGCGATGTAGCATAGCAGTATATTGTAGCACGAAAGGTCGCTCATACGGCAGCACAAAACGATGGGTATTCATCTCATTCTTGAGATGACCGATAAGAAGGAAGAATTGTATTGCCCACACAACAAAGCATTGCTGAGGTGCCAATTATTATTCTTTCTGTCACCGATACACCTGTACTGTATTTACTGTTATTGTAGCACACGTTTCCGGGCCATTGGAATGTGCGGAGTGTGTGGGGAGAGTGTACAGTAACGATACAAAACACTACTAGTATTGTACAAGAGTCGAAGTATAGTGATGTTTAGAGCTCTGTCTTCTGTAATCATAGGCCGATACTGTAGCGAGGAGCGCTCCAATTTATTCTACTTCGATATCTATCCAGTAGTGTAGTGTACAGTAGTATAGTGTGTAAATGATGCCGTACTGTATTGATCAAGGTTAGAAAATGATTCTTTTTGTTACAGTACAGGTAAATGTAACAATAAGTCTGGTACAGCGATACACTTTGTAAAAGGGACCTATTCTCATACAGGTGCAGCCCACAATCTCTAACCATGTTTTGACAACTATGGACCGCCATCGACCTACTGCCATGTACCGCCCATTTTTTTGCGACAGCAGCAAACAAATAGGTCTTCGCCGCGCGCCCCCTCTTTTCTATTTCGCTAACTTCTAAGGGACGGTCATGACGAGGATTATCAAGTAAAATACAGTGAAGGTAGCGAGAAAGAAAGATTTTCTGTGTCGCGAGGAGCACGGCCAAGAGTAAGCCCCATCGAATTTATGTGCAAGCTACCTAAATTCCTATGTCACAACATCACCATCTGCACTAGCACAGTGCACACTGCACGCTAGTGGTCGACTTCAATCACAACTAGGTCAATCGGTTCAGACAGAAGAGTGTTCTCGACAATGCAGCAGTAACTCCGGAGAAGGTTTTCTTATCTTCATCGCCGGCAGAGCATGACACATTTTACATGCAGTCCATCACTTTTCTGTGCGCTATGACCAGAATCATCCACCTCGCACCTTTGCCCAGGCTTGAGCTATCGCAATCTCGAACTTACGTCCGAACAGAGGGATTGTGATGCCGCAAGGTCACCACCTGCACTCGTCCACAACGCAAAACACCAAGTTAATAAACGATTTCAATCAAAGCTGGTGGAAGGTTGGCTGGTTTATTGGGAGGAAGCCTTTGTATAGTCTAATCATAGGATCTAAATCTAGTTCTATACTGGTCTGCGGTAAGTAGCGATGAAAGATGGCTCGGTGTGTGAAGTGGAATACTTGATGAATTGATCAAGTCACATTTCGTGTCAATGGAATGAAATACAGACCACATGCTGACCCACGGAAGTGTAGTTCGCACAATTCGCAGTCCGCCCCTTTTCTGAAAAAAAGGAGAATCTCAACCCTTGAACGAACGCTCAGCCAATAAGTATGAGTCAACCGCACACTGACCTGAAAGTGAGCTTGTTTTCCTATACCCTGTCTGTTATGTCTGATTGCTGCTGCATGGTCGATCGATCATATGGTTGCATTACTTTTCGTTTCGTTTCTGATGTTTATTCCTGAAATGTAAAAACCGATAACAGGAATAACAGCAATGATCGGTCCTAATTCTTGATTCTTGTTGTACGTGTACAGTACAGTCTATGAACTGTACCCTAAAAAAACTCCATCTCATTTATTTACAGACCTACATCTGTACTATTTCTTAATATTTCCGTAATTTTTTCTTTACCGGTATTTCAGTGCTTTGTTGAGTCCATAAATAAATGAAATGGAGGTAGGTTCGAGTTGGTCAAACACGACATGGATCCTCGACAGAGTTTCTCAGCAATACTGTGGGTCGAAACCGACTGGGCCTACATTCAATGGATTACGGTGACGTGACTCCTTCACTCTGCCAATCGAAGGGAATGGAAACTTGATTTCCACTAGCTTTTCTTATCCACCATATCCTGCAATTGAAGAACCGTACTAAACAGTACCGGTACCATACAAGGAGTCCTGTACCCGTAACTTGTTGACGAAAGTCCGTCTAAGTTTCGATAACCCTTGTCCCAACGGAACAGATCCACTTTATGGTGGAAGGACAGGAGACAGCTGCGAACTGTACTGCATGGTAACTGCAGCTGTTCATGAGAATCTACCTGTACTGTTTAGCCTCGTCTTTTGCGCTTACCCCTCAAATAAGCCGTAAAATTGTTTCCCATCTCGCAATGGAGTGCAGCTGTGCATGCGAATATTCAGAGTGCAGATTCGTGCTTATGATGTCCAATTTCTCCGTTGTACTGAACGTTAAGTAGGCCCTTTTTCCGAACCCATTTCCCGCTCGCGTTCAACTCACACTCAACGTCACCTCCCACATTTTCAACTCTCTTTCTCTTGAGACAATGGCTGAGCTTGCGGTTATCATGTCAATGATTTCATTGACAAGCACCGCGGGGAGCGTCCTTGGTATAATTAAGCGGCGATGTGGGGCATCCCAAGCCATCACTGAGCGTGCCAACAAGTGCTCTGAACTTGTCGACAAAATCCAAAGACTGTTGAAAACGTTGGAGGAAGACGCACAAGTACCTAATGACACACGTGGTATTTCAATGGTACTTAATCAACGATACGAAGAGTTTGACGAAATTCAGAAGGACCTAGAGGACATGAAAAAGCGCATAGAACGCACGGACCTACTCTATCGCACCTTAAAGTCCGTCATGGCTCAGGGATGGGCGAAAAGGATGGAGACCGTGCACAGCGACCTTGTGCAATTGAGGAACGGTATAGAGAATATAGTGTTGATCTGGCATGCACCGCAGCTAGTCGTGAAGAAGTCCGAAGAAATAGAGACCATCGATTTGACAAATAAGAACGAATCGGGAAACTGGGTAGAAAGTGCAGTAATGAGCAGCGGAACTGTGAACTACGTGGATCGAATTGCGACGGCCATAGTGAAGCTGACCCCCGCAAACAAAGTGGCGTTGAATCAGTACGGCAATCCCGACAAGTTCTCGTTGCCCGATGCACTGTACCAAGCGAGTTTACGTGTGATTTGTATAGACACGCGATGCTCTATTCAGTTGATGAAGCTTTCAGCAGAACTGCTCCATCCCTTGGCCAATTGGATCATGGGCGTTTACTTCAAACTGGAAAATCTCGATTTGGCAGAACGCCACTTCCAAGTTGCGAGCTCGCGTCCACGGATGGAGCTTCATGATCACTTGAATTCCGGGCAGAGTGTATTGCAGTACATCAAAAGGGCAAGTAGGGAGGCTATGCAATGTAGTGATTGACTGCGAATTCGATGAGTTTGAGTACGTTATAGAGCACTATTTTGAAAGCATTTCATTCGTGCGACCTATGTTCCAGCGTTTCTGGCTCAGTGTGTACGGGAGAAAGAATGGTACGCGCCGCTGTTTGGTGTTACTGCACTGAAAAGTAATCAGAATGCCGTTCAAGCTTAGCTAACAATTGATTCCGGATCATACTCTGCCGATTCTATGTTTCACTGCTCGACCCCGTATGTATGGCAACAATACAAATTCACTGTATTGACTGGTCTCAGGCAATCGCTGGGAATAACACCGCAGTGTATAGTACGAACACATGGTGCTATTACATCTATGTCTGTCCAGGAAAAACCGACTAACGATTGCCAAATAAAAATGATGTGGCAGCGAAGCTAAGGTGCCGTGGCTCTGTACACACGAGCATAAATGTTTGGAGTGAACATTTATACGAATGGAGAAAGGCCCTCGGCCTGTTGTTTTCCTAATCCAAAAGTTAGTACTCTTCATACTTCAATTTGTCCATAGGACTAATGAGTTATGTACGGTACAATCTGTTGAAAGGAAATTTGTTGAACGCCAGGTCCCGTTGGCACGAAAAACACGATGGGGACATGATTTACAAGCTGTCTGCGTTATCTGCAGGAACCAATTTCACCACCCCATAGTACCGCTAGCACCTTTCCGCGGCCCCTTGATTTCATTAGTCACCCAACCACCGTAAAACTGCCCATCCTGCCTACGAACTACCTCGCTATCTACAGTACACCGCAATACATCTGGATAAAACGCGACGCAATCCCGCAGCCTCTCATATGGCGCTTTCGAACTCGGATAACCCCACGCAGCGCGCTTGACATCGGCGACGTCCCAGTACACTGCATTGCCCTTCCATTCGCAGACCGAGCCGCCGCCGGCTGCCTTCAACATTTCCATATCCACATCGTCACGTGGAATGTAAAACGTCGGTGGCGACGCGGTCTCTAACAGTCGCAGCGCGCGCGTGGTGTCTGCCACGACCTTGCCGCCTGCACGAACAATTACCCGGCGGGTGTCCTGCACTAGCTTCGGGGGACGCGGATAGTCCCACACCGACTCCTCGCCGTCCTTCGTCGCCTCGGCGTAAGGTGGGCGTTCTTGTCCGTAGTAGCCCCAACCAAACGGACCCACCATCGTTGTTGGCGTGGTACGAGATTTCTACGTATCTGTACAGCACCGCTATGGTCCTGTATATTGCATACCGGATATGAATTTACGTAATGTATGTACCTGGTGCATACCTTAGCAGGCTATGATGGCAATGAACATCACACGTTATTACATTTGGCCACTGTGTTCGGGGACGGAGAAAAACGAACATACCCATCGCATCAAGCACCATAAAAGTATGGAACGCCTTCGCTGCAGTGTAGTATTAAACAAGTGAAACCGATTTCTATCGGGTAACAACAATCCACTAAACTCA
>JAAUYH010098966.1_pt1 | contig 12707 bp, 11 predicted proteins | sample 7278061 | NCBI WGS metagenome assembly JAAUYH01 (sample SAMN14350203, study PRJNA611818) | marine sediment metagenome | isolation source: surface marine sediment (0.6m) | place: French Polynesia: Moorea | collected 2018-08
CAGTTGTGGAAAGGCACAGGATTCAAGATGCAAGATTCATATTCAACTTAGACCAAATTGGTATTTCGTTTCAGAAGATTGTAGGCCGAAGTCTTGCGAAAGGCATTGGAAACAAAAGCACGCAGTTATTCTACGAGCGATTCGTGAGAAAGGGATCCTTAATCAGGTTGCAGCGATGCCAGTTGCGTCCGCTGCATGATTCTGATATAAGCCTGCAATTTGATTATTGGAAAACTCGATGATTATCGAAAGGTTCAGGTGTTGTACAAACCGTACATTCATTTTCATGACCATGTTATTTTTGTCAATGATGAGTATCAGGGGTCGATTATTTTATCATGATTGACTGGACACTAGATTACGTCAAAGAGACATAAGAACTGCGAATGGGCGGACAAAAATTGTTGCTGACGTTAGATGGAAATGGCAGTCATGTTCAATTCAAGTTTTCGGACCTTTTGAAATCAAATCAAGTTACCGTCGCACAAGTCCCACGTTTCACATCTTCTCGATGTATCGTTTTTCGGTCTGTCAAATCTTATGTACAACGTGAAGTACATAAGATATTTAATTCGAAGACCGTAATCTAGGTACTCGATGCTGCTTTCTCCTTATTCAGCGCGTACTTTATGCTATATCCGCGCAACATTAGAGATGGATATCTGCGAATAGGTCTGCGGAACCCGAATGCGATGGACGTTGATATTCGAGCGTTAGACTCGCTATTCCTACAATCAAAGGCCTTATTTTACAATGGTTCCTAAATTCGTTTTCCAAACGAGTACGGTCATTGTTGCGTGATTATGCCCAGGTAGAACAGGAACCTTTTAAAGTGAAAACGGGAAGAGGCGCCCACCTTTCGATCTAGAGCATTCTTAATGCTTGATCGGTCCGGAACGACTAAGGCAGAAAAAAATGAAAAAAATCAGTAAGAGAGAATGTCAAAACAGCTGAACAGGGCACATTGTTGGGCGATAAAATCGAAAACGAGAGCAACAACGCTTGTAGGGGAACAGGACAGGATCCCTGATCCGTGTGAAAGCATGCGCGACGACTCTTCATAAGATATTTCAACTTCTAACAAGTGTTGGGAGTAAATTGTAGTACACGCGGATTACCTGTATTGGATGAAGGAAACGTCGAATTATACATACCTCCGAAAATGATTTGTAAACCATGTTCAGCCGAGCGGTTTGACATCCCGAGTTCTAACCCTTCAACAGGAATATTTCTCGTGGTACTGTCGAGAATCTAATATGCCCCATGTTTTGTGAAGATGAGGCAATGCAAATTAATGTATTTCTATTTGCACTTCATTTTGAAAACTCTTGTCAAATAGGGGAAAGTTGGATTGTATACTGTTACTTTGTGTAGCATAATTGGGGGTGTTGGTAAATCCTGTTTTTATTCGACATCTTTTTATTTGTTTTAGTCGGTACTATCTATTCAGTCCTATGCTCCATTTTAGGCGATCAACCTTTTCGGATAACATTTATTGGTAGTTTTCGCACTCACTAAAACCAACCTGCGTGCCTGGCAACTCAGGTGTGGACTAGTTTACTGTTTGCACGCGTCCCAATTGTGTGTAATTCTGGGCTGTGGCGGTTACCTTTATACTTGATATCCGATCCCATCCTACTTCTGGCTTCGTTCAAACCTCCTGCCTCTTGCGCCTGAGTGATTGTGTTCGTCAAGTGCTCTCGGGCTTATTTTGAGTCAAATTTTGGACTCTTCGAACTACTGCGCTGCGTCGAACATGAATCTCAATACGCTTGTAAGCAATCGAATTGAGAAAATATTGCTATCTACTGGTAATTACAAGCTTAGAAATTTACGAAGAGTCCTCGATTATTAATTCCACGGAGAGAAACATTGACCTCAATTATGGAGCAATTACGAAACAGCTGCATCTTTTTCGTTTTCGACAGTTCAGCTGTTACTCTTCTCCGTTTAGTACATTCAACAGTACTGCAGCCCTACCCGACTTACTCTTTCGCATTGATTATGATAAAAGGGCAACATTTCAATAATCAGAAATAGCTCTCAAAACAGTAGAGATTTGACTAGGATAGGTGAGCAGGTTTTTCGGTGATCTTGTAATGATCTGTGGGCATGTTAGCATAGTCTTTCTATGATGGCAAATGATCCTAAAATTAAGTCAATATTGATGTATTTCTTGTATTTTGATGTGCTTGATCTTCGTTGTTTGTTCTTGATTTCGCTCATTACGGCACCTTCCTCTGCATCTGTTTCATCACAACAGGATCCTAGTAATAAAATTTTATAAGCGGTCTTTTCTTATCTCGTCATCAAGCTGACCTGATTTCATTGAATTCTATATGTATCAGATTCAAAGTATTTATTCTTCATGGTTTTAGAACTGAAACCAAGGTACTAATTGTTAAACTTACGCATACATAGAAAAAAATGGGCTATGATTACGATTTTGGATAGATGTCTAAAGATTATGCTCAGTGAGCACACAATCCGAGAATGAACTGTTTTTTGTTTGCAACAGTTTGGTATATCGAACGTTAAAGTCGATTTGCTCAACATACAATTTCCCAATCGTTAGTAAGGTAGAATTTAAATTGATAGAAATTCTTGAATCCGAGTTCGAGGCTATCGATCTCATCTGATCGAACATCTAGACGAATCTCCGCAACATCGTATGCTTGCCAGACTATCGAGTTATATTTTCCATAATTGGGAACGGAGAAGTAACGTTGCATAAAATAGCTTTAGTTCGAATCTTGGACTTGCATTCAACCATAATTTTGTGCGTAGAATTCAACTATTCTTTCAAGTTAGGATCGTTAGAGACCATTGTTTCAACTTCTGAATCGATGCAGTGACAAATACGGCCAACAATCTACATGTCTAAAACATTGGCTATTTTTGAGTTCACATAATAATTATTGGTAACTTTGCAAAGTATCCAAATTTGCAGTCTATTTTTATAGTAAAAATAGATTCGATATATTCGACGTGAGTATTTGCATCAAGATCTGTCGCCTCATCAGTGCATATTCAATACTCCAAGTCGCAATCACATATTTTAGTCCTAGGACTGACAAAAATTAAAAGCCTTTGGACGCCGTTAGTGTCACCTTTTCGATTTACGAAGGAAGCAAAAAAAGCACTAATAAAATCTACTTCTTCGGATATTCATCTGTTGTGTAAAATGGCACTGCGCATCTGTCGCATCTGATTGGCTACCTCTTTTCGACTTCTTGCTCTTGGTTCTGTCTAATATTTAACGCTGTACATCTTTGCTCTCGTAGCGTAATAGTGATGATCAAATGGGGTCGTGTACCTTCTGCTTTTTCAGAAATATATCTTATTATTTGCTTCTTTGTTCCTACAATAACTTTTCTTGGAGCAGCGGCATACAAGAGAAGAAACATCTCTGCGAACTATTACGTCATTGTTCGTGACTTGTTTTTTTCCTTACGAAAAAAGTTCATCAAGATCTGCATACACAGCCATAATATGCGTTCATCTTTTTTCTTTCCACAACGAGCTTCGTATACTACTCGCTTTTACCGAGGTTTGGCGACAAAGTGAAATATCTAGTAATCGCTGCTATTGCATTAGCAATTCAATCTAATTTCATATTTCAGAGTACAACGTACAAAATCGGGAATTGCTATAGAATTTCACTCATTGCAATAGCAATCGAATTGCCAACAACCCTGAATCTCAAAGTGGTCAGCTCACGTTAGGAACTAGAACACATTATAGTAGTTTCTCCATTCAGAAATACTTGCCCGGATTTAGTAAATCTTATGAGTTATCAACATCTCATACTTCTAGACATCGACTCTTGGCACGCAGGTACTTGGTGTCATCCTACATCAAGTAGTGGCAAAACTTGGCATGAGCGCTTCAGGAATCTGCAAAAATGCCCAATGAAATTTTTCTCCTTGAACTTTCTCTGTTTTTGTCTTACCCTCTACATCCTCATTATTCTTACCGGCCAAATTATGGGTTATGTGCATTCACGCAAGAATACTGAGAGGATTGATGACTAAAAAACGGTGTTTGCAAGAAGAGGTAAACAACAGAAATCTATGGAGAGTTCTATGGGGGTAGAGGGTTAGGACAACTATAAACTACCACGCCTGAAGAAAAAAAGTAGCCGTAGAGCCGGTAGAATTGTTCATGACGTGCCTTGTATTGATATTGTCTACAATATGGCCGTCAACACTCATCTCTCAAATTTATCCGAATTTCAAGCTGTCCTACAGCATGCACGATCTCAAAAATGGACAAGCTCGATTGTTGTCAGTCCTCGATTGAAGGCACTGGCACGATTGCAGGCTTAACATGAGGACACTTTGTTCGGCCATGCAGGGTGATCTGAAAGATGTCTTAATGTTGGCGTAGGACAGCATCAGTTTGGATGTACTGCGATTCTAGTGAAATCAATTCCTCGCCGTTCGGTTTCTATAATTGACCGCAAGGGCAGTTACACTACTGTACTTATTCTCGTAGTTTTCAAGTAAAATGTTCATGATCCCTCCATTGACCGCACACTTTCTAATTCTACTACTCAAAATCCTGCCTTAATTGACTTCTGTGTTCACTTTGAATTTCGAAGGTTGATTTCTTCAATAAGGGCAAATGCTCACCGGGAGGGTGAAGGGTGGCATGCTGGACCGTATCGTGCGGGAGTATCAAAATCGTACAATAGTGGCGTTCAATAAGATCACAAAAAATGAGGATTCATAATTTCCATGGATACTGCTATCTCATCAGATTGCGTCGTCGAGGTTTACATCTCTTTTGCACGCTGACACTTCTAGGTGATAAAATACCACCGCCACGATGGGTAACTGCATCGCAGCATGGCGACCTCGTGCCTGACGATTGAGCGAATAGCGAAGAAACACCTGCCTGACGCGAAGGAGGCGAGCGGCTTGGACGCTGGGATTTGTGCGATGATGGTGCTGATATTCCTCATCGCGCAGGTGAGCTTCGCGCATTGGGCATACCACTCCATGCGCAATAGTGCGTTGCGGAGAACCCAGAAGATTCGTGCGGGACTGGCCAACGCTCTGTCCGCGTCGGCGGCGTTCTTCTTCGCCATTGCATTACCCTCGCATTGGGTGCGAAGCGCGATCCTGAAAAGGAACTTCGCGGCCGTGGAGTACGCGGCGAACGAATGTAAAGCGAAGGACGTAGCGGCGGAATGCGCATCCCAGTGTCTCGCTGTGAAGCAGAAGTCCGTCCCAGTGTTACCTCCCGATATTGCAGTGCGAGCAACGGGATTTGCGTTGGCGGCGGCGTTTTTACTCGCTTCATGCACGGTTACGTTACATGCATCCAGTGGAACGATGGTGACAACGACGGCGAGTTCTATGGGGCAGAATAGAGGGGAAGAGCGAAAGAAGAGAAGGTATGCGTTGAAAATGTTGAGCGAGGACGATGTTACAATGGATGATGAACATTGTGTGGTGTGTTTGGGCGCGTTGAGTGAGATGCGCGCATGCGAGTTGCAATGCTCGCATCGATTCCATAAGCGATGTATTGAGAAGTGGTTGAGGAAAGCGAATCAACCGCGTTGTCCGCTCTGCCAAATGGTTGTGCCCAGAGTGGAATATGACGACGAACCGTGAGTAGTGCTGTTTAGGGCAGCGATGCGACGCCAATGGTGCTTACTGGATCGGAAAGGTGACTTGGATTTTCCGTTTCTTGTTCATCCGTGCAAGCTGGCTTTGTCACTGTGTTTCGAACTCACGTAATGTTCGTCTCGCTTGTACAAACTGGAGTGTGATGAGATTATTGAGAAGCAAGAGCGTTCGACGAAATTCTTGTGAAGTTTGTGAATGCGACAATTGTGCCTACTGCTACCCCGATTCCAGACGAATTGCGAGTCGACAGCGAGATAGAGTCATGCTATGCACCGTGTAAGTGTGCTTCGTCGGGATGTCAAACATTTGTGGTAGCACCTTTGCTACTGAACTTATCTCATGGTTGACTGTCCGAGCTATCTTCGTTGTGAACTGATACAATGCATTATGCCAATGTGTGGTGTGTTCCCGTTTGGGGACTTAGGTTGTATTATTCGGATGCTGTGCGATATAACATGAAATCAATTGCCCGTTTACTGTTCATTGAAAGCGCTGGCCGACGGTTGGAACGCAAAGAATCACAGCGCTGGTAAAGAGAATTTGTAGTTCACCTCAATCATCCTTCCGTTCAATAACTTAGTTCTAACATGTTGGTTATGGATGCTTTACGACTTACACATTGGGGCCATTAAACTGATTCACTGAGCACATCACGAGCAACCGTAACAGCTTTATCACTACAGTACTTTCGGAAATGGGACTCCTACTCCCTTGCATCATGCCACTAAGTTTGCCAAGATCCCTAGAAACTTCACAAACATTTTGTAGACCGAACCCGATGTAAATGCCCATTACAACGAATGAAATGAGAAGCCGGGCGTATCCCATGCATTGTGAAAAGATATACCACAATATCATCTGACCACTACGGTACTGGTCAAGCTCTCATGGCTGCGGTTATCACTTTCACCGATTCTCGTGCATCACATGAGGTTGTGTTTCGTGCCACCCTCGGTAAATTGTTCGCTATTCGCACTGCTGGAAACACTGTCAAAGATTGTGCTCTGCCTGGTTCTTTAGAATGAGTAATACGAAGTATTCCTTTGGTTATTGTTGTAGGTCGCACTTGTTTTAGTGCTGTGCTTGCTGTTTGTTCTGTTGGTAATCCCTAACCTGATGCTCAAAGCCGAATTGTAAATCAAATCGCCATGGCAATAGAGGTTGAACACCCAAGAACAGCTTTAACTTGGGTACTGATACTCAGCAACAAAGCTCATGGACTTCGTAGAGTATTTCATAACTGGGACTGTAGAATGTAACAAGGTAGTTGAAGGAATTTGCTTGGCCTCTGGCAAAAGCTAAGTGTCTATCTCTGTTTTTACAAAGATATTCCTCGGGGCTCTAGTACACCTAGCATTCTACAAAATAATGGATTGTACCATGGCTGCATCTGAAGTGAGTTCACCGTTTCTCTCCCGATTACACCTCATTATGATCATCACATATCGCTTTCGCTTGTACATGCCGGGTCCATCGGGTCTCATGGGCCTATTGTACTTCGAGAAACAGGAGAATAAGATACTCTAATCGATAGTAATGGAAGCCTGATCGGTTAGCCAGTGTCCATGCTACGCATGTTCCAGCTTTTCCTTTGGCGCTTCATACAATCTGATGGAAGAGTTGGTCTGTGAAAAGATATTGGTTTCTAGTTTGACGTCTGAAACGCCAACTGGGTGAAAAGTTTTATATGTGTGGTCACATTAAATCCACTAAGAGCTGTAAATTTTGATGTTGTCAGAATACAATTGTGCAATACTGGTATACAGAGTCACACGATTATTTGAGATGTTCTGAAACATGTTGACCACGTCACCTAAATTACTATAGGCTGACCGGGATTGTAAACACCCATGAACTATGTGACGATGTACCTGCGTGACAGATCTGTAACTATACTGCACCGCACAAAGAAAAACTCGTCAATGCATCCAGTATAGTAAACTTCTTGGGTTATATTCGAAATAAGGCACGGCGCTGTGAAGTGAGTGCATACTCCCCCCGAAATAGCTGGCATCGACATCTAGAAAATTCCGAATTCTGGCGAACAACTCAAAAAAGTGTCGATATTGTAATCAGAGGTTGGGAAAAGTATACTTGCTATTCATTGTATGCCGATTGTCATCATCGCAATCACGTCTTCTACGAATCAGAAAAATAAATTCAGAAGAAGCAGTGAATAACTCACAATTAATGTTTAATCTCAAGAGCGCCGAAAAGATATTCCAGCGATACGCAACTACTACTGTGGATAATCCAAAAAGCCTCAAAGCATGTACGCCATCAATTCTCCATAGGTCCGAATTTGCTTTCAAAAACTTCTGTTTCTCAATATTTACAGGACGAATATCTGGACTGCGATCGCTAAAAGCGGACCCAACCACACTGAACAATCGCTCACAAAATTAACCGAACATTCATCAAAGTACAACATTATTTCCTTTGAATATTTCGCTGCAGTGCACGAAAGCAAAGCCAGAACCACAAAATTACGAGAGAAATATTTTATCAGAGCTTCTACTTATCATACGATTGATTATTAAAGCAAGAAGCGGATTTCGTAAGCTATTTTCCACAATAGTTCGGGCACGCTCTATCCGAAAAGCATTGATCGAATGCGAGTAATATGTTGTTAAAAGGCCCACTCGGCTCAACAATTACTATTTAGAGCATAAAACAGCTTGAGTCCAGGCTCATAGAATTTTAACGGAAAATTATTCCTGCACCGTCGAGAACTATGTTTGGAAGCTTCACTCGTACAATTCGGTAAATGGCTTCCGAGCAGATGCTATAATCCTTGGGAATGTTCAAGAGTTCTGATATATTCCCAGCATTTTGATGCCTGATATAATAGGGCCGCTACCGAAGACTCCTGCACTCTAGACTAAATCTCACAGTGATTTTCCAACTGTACTAGAAATGACTAAGTGGAATATAGACTTTCACTAAAGGAATTGATTAAATGGAAGGTTGACAAGAGAAAGTCTATCGAACTTTGGAACGTCAGTCTTGAGCTACAATATTTTGTTTACCTTTCTGGAATTTATCTAATAAGATTGCGACGCTATTCATCTACTTTAGCTTTCTTTATAATGGAACGCGAGTTAGAAGGTTATTCTTTGGAGTAAAGGTTTTCAAAGAGTACAAGCCTTCCGTAAGTCAAATTAGCTTGGGAATTTGGATAGTGCCAAAAACCATAAAGTGCAATGCATGATAATTGCAGATATATTGTACGGCCAACTTCAAACTCATAAGATTTGTAGCCATCAGAAATGAAATTGCACCATAATTCAGGATTTTGGCTGACTTTATCATTGTTAATGGATTAAGTGAATTGAAAAACGAGACATAATTTAGTTTTCAAGTACAATTTTTTGTATTTGATAATTTTGTTATAGAAGCTCTATTACCCGTTCTTGCTCTGTATTCTGGGCAAACGAAAGCTAAATATAGTTTGATAATCACATCGGCCTGTATACTGGAGGCAGTGGAGACCTGGCAAAACTGAATGGGCGTAGATTTACTAGGACGATTATCTATAGAGACATTGCGCATAACAAGCTGATCAGTTTATTGGTACAACAGGTGTAGGTAATGGTCTTACTTTTCTCTCGAATATAAACTGGAGATACAAAGTGTGAGCTGATCTTAAGCATGGCATTTTCGACAATTATAGAGCAGATTGACTCCAAGGATAGCAATAGGTTATTAGCAGTCTTATCATAGTCGTCACTGTAGGCAATGACACGAGCTTGAACAGATTCACAGTGAATTGAATTTTTGCTTTGATACTGGTTACGATTTTCAGGAAGTCTGTGCTGCAGACATGGTACATCTCGCATGGTTTCAAACCGAAAATATCACGCCCATAGAGCATAAAATAAGCGGGATCGTTGGGTACTCATACCCTGTATTATATTATTGTGTTTTTATTTACAAATTGAGGCAAGCAAGCAAACAAAGAATTTTCTTAGTTCGGGGCTATATTGATATCGCCAATCACTAATTATGCTCAGCTAAAAAAGTTTCACCGATGAACATCGATTCATTATTTCTACATTTAGTATAATTTGATTGCTAAATTCCTAGGTTGTTTAGCAATTGTATCCATGAATTAACAAATGAACTAATTGGCAATGAAATAAACAATTGAAGCAACTATTTGCCAGGGAATTGAGATAATTTGAATCGCAAGGGAAATTATCTACCATTACTTACCGCCATTTGCGCTAATAACGGTACTTCAAAGTACAAGCATAACTGGATTCGCTGGATTTACGACACGTATTTAAATAAAATTACCAGGCCCTGTTTCGATTGAAACCGAGCCGATGCAAGCTTCAAATCAAGAAATTCCAACTCTAAGGAGAAAGGCAAATTTTCAACCTTCCATAGCAATGTCTAAATTCAAAGATCTTTATCAAAATCGTCGCGAAGAGCGATTCTGATGCTCGATACAGTTCCAGATTGTAAATGCGTGAAAGAAATTGTAATATGGAAGTCGCACTACTGCCCTCAGGCGCATTTTCCAGAGTTGACCATACACAGTACTAGATTAATTCTTTTGAAATTGATTTTCGTTATTTCTGTGAATTGTGGGAGCCGGTGAGTTAAATGAAAGAGCAACCTGATGCCCGAAATTTGTTCGACACTGCCTAGGATAGTTGTTTACTGTGAAGAAGTATTCGGGAATGAATGCCGTTGTTGTACAGGACTCATTTTTCGAATCTACAATCATCGAATTTCTAAACAAATAACATTCCAGAATGTCATCAGATCAGGAAAAATCTGTTGAATACTCGAGGATCGATACTAGGATTTGTGATTACAACTCTGTCAAAGAATCTGAATTACTAACACTGACAGAACGGGCATAGCTAAACACCATGTGTCAAGTTCATCATAGTTTCGATATCTGGATTCAAAATTCATATTAACTACCCGAGCCATATGTAAACGACACTTCCCTTAGGCTATACATGCACCTATTGATCGGTGCAAAGAATTTTTTAGTGAATTTTTAGAAGCAAATGTTCCTAAAGTTCAACGGGGAGTTGGAAAATATAGATGATCGTTAATCGTGACCACTCGAAAACCGTTGTACAACAAAATACTGTGAAGCTCAATGGCTAAGTTTCGAGTGCGAAATATTAGTTATGGTTTTCTGAATTTATAGAAGAAGAGTTATTGTTGTTTTCGAATTCGTAGTAGTACATAATCAGTAAAAGATTTACTTCTGAAAGGGTCCGTTGAAAACTATCGGAAGCCAAATAAAGACATCATCTGATGAATGTTCATTAACTAGCAAATATAGATAAACGATCTGCTCACTTATATTTATAGTAAATCCTTGAATCGCCAATTCTTCGCTTAGACTCATTACAAGCGGCTCTTAGCTGAGTTCGCGTTGTGGTTATTTAGTTATTGAACGCCTCACACATACCATTCAGCATGACATTTGGCATAGTTTCCAAGCCAACCAGTGCATCTCCATCTTCCCAATATGCTTAGAATCTCATAAACAAGTTCCTAGGAATAGAGATGCGATGATCAATGCCTTCGTCTGAGAGATCGACTGAAGCTCGAATACTTTCCGGACATCATCTTCGTTAGGTCTTCCTTAGTGAATTCGATCTCTCCATGTGCTGTCTAATCGAATTTAATTTCAGGCTGTGTTTGTTTCAAGCCACTCATCACGATGTAGAATGCCAATATTTTACACATGTTATTTATCTTGAATTCTAATTAAAAAATTGGCTACTATTATTTCTACACAAGCATATTCTACTGTCGTGGTTGTAATAAAGTTGAGAAGGGATCACCAAGGCACCGCCAATAGATGGAGTCAGTAGCAAAGCACGTATATTCGCACCAACAATCTTGCCCCAATAATACTACTGCTTAATCGAAGTGCAATATTACACCCAAGCCTATTAGGCAAACTATTCGAAACTTTTGAAAGCCTGGAAAGAATTTCAACAACTAATAACAACAGCATCGATAGAGAACATACTCTCTGAAGTAATATTTCATTTCTTCCGTTTTGTTTGTTCGCATGTTACTATTGTACCGTATTAATATTGAATTTTTGATACATGAGCATGCAGTTTTGTACTCTTTTTCTTCGGTCAATTCATCGCCATTCCAAGCTCTCTCGAATAGGATCAACTTCTCATCTGACTAATTCAAATAATGATCCAAAAACTTTAGCATCCTTCAATCATAAGTAATTTCTGCTACACCTGAACTAGCCGCACATCTTGCATATCATTTTTTCAGTTTGTTGCTTTTAAAGAAATTTGACCTGGGAATTTCTTGTTGACACAGGTTAGAAGTAGGAATTTATTTTGTATTGTATCGAATTCCTCGTAACTTTTCTTCTTCCCATTTATAGCTTTAATTAGGATCCTGCCATGTTTTCTTATCAATTTCTTTTTTCATTTCTACGTTAAATGATGGAAACGAACTATTTGATACAGATGCACTTGAACCTAAACCTTCCATTATTCATACTCAATCTGAGAGATTTTTCGATTTTCCGATGAAGAAGGTTCTATCGCGTACGATCTGTTCTTTCAATTGTTATGAAAGCACAACGTACCCTATAAGCACTGTTCTACCGGAAAGGTAGTCCTATCAGAAAGCCTGACACTGACGAAAATCCTTTATCATTGTAATTTTCTATCATACCAATCTAGCATCATATTAACATACCCTATGCTTATTTCTCGGTCACCGGTTTTTCCAGTTTGAACCCCGCCTCGTGGTTGCCCTCATGAATTTGATATAATATCATAGTATCTTTCTTTGGACAGCTGTTTATCTTGTGAACTAGCAATATTATGCAAATTGCACCAAATGTATCGTAATTAATTGTATACATTTTGACTTCATAGTCCTTTGCTATCCGAAACATCACAAATTGTGGTAACAATTTATCGGACTTCAACGCTCTAGTAGGTTTCCCAAACTTAAACTGATCATTGAATTTTTTCTGAATTCAATTATTCTTAGCTTTGATTTAACGAATTTACACTATCAACACTGTACCATAGAGATATCGAGTCTTTCTGG
>JAAUYH010205530.1_pt1 | contig 12706 bp, 6 predicted proteins | sample 7278061 | NCBI WGS metagenome assembly JAAUYH01 (sample SAMN14350203, study PRJNA611818) | marine sediment metagenome | isolation source: surface marine sediment (0.6m) | place: French Polynesia: Moorea | collected 2018-08
CTCAAAGGCCATACTGAAAACCAAGCCGGCATCATCCGCCTGCGTTCCAGCAATCCGCGCGATACCCCGTCCATCAACTTCCGCTACTTTGCCGATACCGATCAGGGGCAAGACATCGGCGAGCTGGCCGAGGCCGGTAGCAATGCCGAGATTCTCGACCCCGATCTGCGCGCCATGGTCAATGCCGTGGAATTCGTCCGCAATCTCGCCGACATCACGCAGGCCAAATTGCCGCCGATTACGGTGATGAGCGAGGTTTGGCCCGGTCGCGATGTGGACAGCCGAGCCGGCATTGCCCAATGGGTCAAAGATGAAGCCTGGGGCCATCATGCCTCTTGCTCCGCCCCCATTGGTGCCGATGGCGACCAGGATGCGGTCCTCGACAGCAATTTCCAGGTCCGCGGCACGAGCGGCCTGCGCGTGGTCGACGCTTCGGTGTTCCCGCGCATTCCCGGCACCTTTATCGCCCTGCCCATCTACATGGTCAGCGAAAAAGCCGCCGACGTCATCTTGGACGCCGCCGCGCAGTAGTGCGGAGCCAAAACTACCAATATTGTCCATGGGCCAACGGCGCTACGCTGTTGGTTCATTGACCATCGCGCGCACCGGCAGAACCAAGCGAAAGCGCGCACCGCGGCCAGCGCCGTCACTTTGCACCCTGAGATCACCGCCCATTTCGCGGGCCGCATTGATCGCGTAGTGTAGGCCCAATCCCTGATTGCCCTGGTGGGTGGTAAATCCCGGTTGGAAGATTCGCTCCATCATGGCCCCGTCGATGCCGACGCCGTTATCGGCGACTTCGATCCATATTTCGTCGGCCGAAGGCTGGCACACGTAGACATCGACAAAGCGCGGCATGGGGCCAACGTCCAACGCCTGCCGGGCGTTTTTGATGAGATGGCGCAAGATCTGTTGCAGTTTATGCTGCTCAATCACAACTTCCGGCCGATCTAAATAATGGCGCTTGCAGGTAATGCCCGCCTCTTCGAGCTCCGAGTGGCATAGCGCCAGCGCGTCCTCCACTTCGGCGATGACGTCCACGGTCTTGCCCACCCGCATGCTCGACACCAGCTCCTGCTGCTGCAGCACAATGTTGCCAATGCGTTCTACCTGAACGGCGAGCTTTTCTACCACTTGATCCAGCCCTTGCCGCTGGCGGCCGTAGTGGCCGGCCAAGAGATTGAGAAAACGACTCACCTGAGCGCTCTCAAGAGGGCTGGCCAACGCGGGCTCATCCCGCTCTTGGCCCACCACCAGCGCCGACAGCTGCTCCATGCGGCCAAAGTGCATGTCGCCAAGTCCCTCCCTGAGCGCGTCCACGGCCGCGTTGACCCCCGTGAGCAGATTGCCCACGCTGTGTAAGATGTTGGTGGCCACTTCGGCCATGCCGGCCTGCCGCGCCATATCGGCCAGGCGATTCTGCGCCCGTTCCAACTCTTGGGTCCGCGCCTCTACCCGCTGCTCCAATTCGTCGTACAGTCGCGCATTCTCGATGGAGACCACGGCCTGGGCCGCCAATAACTCCAGCACTTGCTGCCGCTCTTCGGTAAACACCTCTGGCGTCAAGCGGTTCTCGAGATAGAGCACCCCGATGAGCTGGCCCAGACGCGTGAGCGGCATGCACAACACCGAACGCGGCCGTGCTCGCCGCACGTATGCCTCGTCGACCGACTCGTTTTTTGCCGCGACATCGCCCACGCGTACCGTATGGCCCACCCTGGCCACCAGCTGTACCAAGCCGTGGGGCACATCTTGACTCTGCAGCAAGGGAATGGGCAACGGCGTTTGCGCCTCTGGATAGACGGCCTCCACCGTCAGGGCGTCCTGCTCGGCTCCGCGGAATATCAAGATCGCGCGATCCGCGCCCGCGCTCTCAGCCATGGTCCGCATGAGCACCTGCAGCAACTCTCTGCGCTGGAGTTCGCCCGATATGGCATGGGATGCGCGCAGCACGGCCAATAAATCCAGCGCCATACCTTCCTGTTGATGGGGCGCGGTCGTGTGGCCTTGCGACATCGTTCCGTCGCGCAGTTGCGGATGGGCGTCGTCTAGCTGCGCAACCTTGGCGTGAGCGCCCCAGCGCTGGTAACAATAGCGCGCCTCGCGCAGATAGACGTCGGCCACCTTGTCGGCGCCGCGCTCGCGATAGCAGCGCGCCGCCGATTCGGCCGCGAGGGCTTGATCGTGGATAAATCCGTGTTCTCGCGCAGCCTCGATGGCCGCATCGTAGTGGCGCGTCGCTCGATCGATCTCGCCGCCGAGACGACATTTCTCTGCCGCAATCAGCTCGTACATTTGGGTGTAATTCTCTGGCGCATGCACTTGCCATTGGCGCATTTTCTCAAGCACGTGGTCGACAAAGTCCAGGTGCCTCGCCCGCTCGTCCGGCGCCAACGTGCCGACCACGCGCAACAGCGCCAACGCGCGCAAATAATGCGACACCGGGTTGGGCCATACCCCTGCTCCACCCGCCATGGTTTGGCCGAGATCTTTCTGCAGTGACAAGAGCACCTCTCGACGGTCAAAGACCACGGCCGCGATCAGCTTATAGAAGTATACGTAGAACATCGACGTGATATCGTCGTTGTCGCGCGCACTCCGGAGAAGAAAGTCCTCGTCCGCCCATCTGCCCACCATGCGCACCGGGTCGTCCTTGCCCTCTATCAAGCTGGCCACGGTCTCGCGCGATACCTGGATGGTCGAGGTGACGGTCTGATCGTACTTGCCCACCACTGATAAGGCGCGTTCGAGATGGGCTGCGGCCTCGCTCAGGGTGCCGTCACCGACCACGGAAAGGTGGCCGTAGTTGGCGGCGCAATAGCTGGCCCATTGGTGGTCGCCAGCTTCCATACCGCGGATGAAGCCGCGATACAGGGTCTCTTTGCCGCAGCGAATCGGCTCTTTATAGTGCTGAATCAGGCCACCCCACATGTCGAGGATCTTGGCCTCCACCGTCCGATCTTCGAATCGCTCGTGCAGCATGAGCGACACTTGGCCCATGCGATAGCCCTCGTCGATGTTGTCGAATTGAAATACCTGGGCAAACGCATACACCATGTAGCCAAAGGCCGACGCCGGACAATTTCCGTGCTGGGCCGAGAGCTGGACCATCTTCATGGCGACGATGTGCATGCCCAGCGATCCCAGGAAAAACCCCACCGGCCAGGTCTCTTGCAGAATGCGACAGATGGCCCGCTGCTGCGGCGATGCCATCTCCGGCAGTTCGGCGAGGTCGGCGAGACTGCGTCCGGCCAAGATCGCCTCGGTGCGGGCGAGTTCGGCGCGCAAATCGGCCTGGTTGGGCGAGCGCGGCAGATGGATATCGAACTCGGCCAGGGTGCCACTGCTGGTGGCAAAGGCCGCATTGAGGTCGCGCGACATTTTGTAAAATAGAATCTTGCGCTCGACCAGGTGGCACACATCGAGGGTGTTGCGCACGTGGGCCTGGGCTTGGTCGAGAGCCGCGAGCGCGCGCTCATAGTCACCGCGCAGCCCTTCGGCCTCGCTGCGGGTAATGGCCACCGCACATGCCAAATCATAGCGATACTGCCACGCGCCGGCCGGTAGGGCTTCGGTGGCGGCGAGGGCAAATTGCAGCATCGCGGCAAATGCCGAGCTCGCCTGGGTTCGTTGCGCCGCGGCCAAGTTGAGCTCGACGAGGCGGTAGCGTTCTTGGTCCTGGGTGATATGGGCCAGGCCGATGTTGTAGTGGTTGACGATATCGAAGAGTTCCTTACTCGATGCAACATCGTCGCTGCCTTCCATCCACAGGCGGGCAATGCGCAGATGGAGCGGGTTGCGCTCGCTGTCCGAGACCATGGAATATGCGGCCTGCTGCACCCGATCGTGGAGAAAGGCAAATCGCCCCTCTTTGGCGATCGCCGAGCTCTCGGCCTCCCCGGGCCCGGCAGGGCCGTCGTCATCGTACAATTTGGCCGTGCGGTAGCCATCGCCGACGGGGACGATCAGGCCGCTTTGCAGGGCCGGCCATAGGTCGGCGGTTTTGTGCTTGAGCGTGCTTCCACTCACCAAGACCAGGGTGTAGAGGTCGAAACTATTGCCGATACAGGCCGCTAGCTGCAGGGCCTTGGCACACGCTGGCGGCAGGGTGTGGATCCGCTGGACCATGAGATCGACGACATTGTCCGATTGCGCCCGGCGTTCGATGGCCTTGAGATCCCACTGCCACGCACCGGCAATCGGCTCGAAGGCCAGGTCTCCATCGTCGTGGAGCGCGGTGAGCAGTTGGCGGACAAAGAATGGATTCCCGGCGGTCTTGCGCAACACCAGCTCCACCAATTCCCCGATCTCGGATGGGCTTTGATATAGGGTATCGCCGATGAAGTCCCCCAAGTCCTGGCGCGTCAGCGGTGTGAGATGGATTTCGTCGACCCTGCCGTGACGGGCCCTGATGCGGTCAATGGCCTGCTGCATGGGATGGACGGCGTGAACCTCGTTATCGCGATACGCGGCAATGAAGAGCACGTTGCCGATGCGGCCCTCGCCGACGAGTGCCTCCAGCAGCGATAGGGTGCCCGGATCGGCCCATTGCAGGTCGTCGAGGAAGATGACGATGGGATGCTCGCTCGTGAAAACGCGCAAAAAATCGGCAAACGCACCGTGGAATCTGTGCCGCGCCTCCTCGGCCGGCAATGGGGGCAGCGCGGGCTGGGGGCCCAAAATGGTCTCGAGTTCGGGCAGGAGTTCGGTGATGAGACGGGCCTGGGCGCCTAGGACCGCCATCAGGCGATAGCGCCAACGCACGAGCGCCTCTGGATCCTCGCGCAGGAGCTCGCGCGCTAGACCGCGAAATGCCTGGACAAAGGAGGCGTAGGGGATATTGCGCTGATACTGATCAAACTTGCCGGCCACGAAGCGCCCGCGGCGGCCGACGATGGGTTTTTGCACTTCGTAGACCAGGGCAGTTTTGCCAATGCCCGAATATCCGCTCACCAAGAGCAGTTCGGTCGAGCCTTGGCATGCGGCGGAAAATGCATCTAAGAGCATGCGCACTTCGCGTTGCCGGCCATAGAGCTTTTGCGAAATATGAAAGTACTCGCGCCCCTCGGTGCCTTCGACGCGAAACTCTGCCACGCGGCCCTGCGCATGAGCCTGTCGGCAGCGCCCTAGCACCGAAGCCACCGAGGCCGCACTCTGATAGCGCTCTTCGGGGGTTTTGGCCAATAGTCGCAGCACGATTGCATCGAGGGCCGCCGGCACCTCGGGACGATGGCGCGAGGGCGCTTGGGGCAGCTGGGTGAGATGGACATGGACGAGTTCGAGTGGATCGTCGGCTTGAAATGGAAGCGTTCCTGTGAGCATTTGATATAGGCAGACCCCCAGGCCGTATAAGTCGGCGCGCTGGTCTACGGCGCGGTTGATGCGGCCGGTTTGCTCGGGCGCCATATGGGTGAGCGTGCCCTCTAATCGGCGATTGACCACTGCCAAGAGGTTTTGCTGCTCGCGGCTTAGGAGGGAGGAAATGCCGAGATCGATGAGTTTGATCACCGGCCCATCGCTCGCTGGCTCAGAGGCTTCGCTGCCGCCATCGCCCCGGGCGCCGGGCGAAGCGATCAGGATATTGCTAGGCTCAATATTTTTATGTATCAGATTGTGCGCGTGCAGCTCAGCCAGGGTCGAGGTGAGGGCAATGGCGATGGCAAAAAACTCGGTGATGGCTAAGGTGCGATGATCCAGGTAACGGGCTAGCGACTGTGCGGCAAAATCCTCAAGTACCACAGTATAGGTATTGTCGTGACGGACGAGCTCGTAATAGGTCGCCAGACTCGAACTCTGTATATGGCGCGCGATTTCGAACTCTTGCTTGAGCTTTGCCAGGTCACCTAGCGCCGGAAACGGCGATGTCGTGGTCTTGAGCACCACGGAACGCCCGTCGGACAGTCTTCGGCCTCGACAGACTTGGTACCGATGGCTGCGATACAGCTCGCAGGTAGCCACATATCCCGGTATGGACCAGTGCACTTGCTCTGCCATGGCATATCATCGCACAAGCATGTGCCACATCGATAGTGTCTCCACAACTTTGCACCGTCATCAGGTGAGTGATGCAACCGGGGCACCTGGCACGGTCACACTGGAGAGGTCTACTTGTGTGCGTCGCTCGCCCGATCACTCGCCCGGTCACTCAATCGGGCAATTCAAATAGCAATATCGGTGCCCCATCGGATGATCGAGATTGGAGTTGTGTGGACGCTGTGGACAGTGGTTGGAGGTTGGCGTAGCGGTGATGGTGGAGGCACTGGCCCCAGTAATTTTGCCAACCAGCATTGACTTTATGATGCACGGACCACGACTATTTCATCATGATCGCCTCATTGCGAATTACTGGCTTCAGAGCGTTTTCCGACCTCTCCGTCGAGCGCGTTGGGCGCGTGACGTTGATCGTCGGCCGCAACAATGTCGGCAAAACCACTCTGCTCGAAGCAGTCCACCTCCATGCTTCGGGCGCAAATGTCCTGACGGCCGCTGCGCGGATGTTGGAACGACGACATGAATTCGAGGAGAGCGAGCTGGGTGATGTCGACTTTATGCGCCTGTTCTTTCGGCCCAGCGATTCGCACGTCGATCGTTTCCGCATTTCCGATATCGAGCAGAACGATACCCTCGAAGTCTCGACAGTTTGGAGCTGGTGGGAGGGACAAGAAGAGGAGACAAACCGTCGAACGGGGACCACCCCCCCCAAAGACAGCGACGCAGAATTGAGACTCCTCGCAAAGCACGAAGGCCACGACGATGTCTCGATCGCTCTCGACCCTCAGGGCGGTTACTACCATGCAAGAAAACGCATACGAATGGACGATCGACGTCCGTCCAGTCTCCTCTTGCCCTCCGCAGGGTTTCAGGCTGAAGAGGTGGATGCGGCCGTGCTTTGGGATAGCATTGTGCTGACGGACGGTGAAGATCACGTCATGCGTGCAATGCAGATTATCGAACCCGGCCTTGAACGCATTGCTCTGGTCAATGCCCCCAAACGGCGTCGCAAGTGGGAGCGGGTGGAACGCGCTGCCGTGGCAAAGATTCACGGCCGCGCGCCATTGCCGCTACGAAGCCTCGGGGATGGCATGAATCGCTTATTTGAGCTCGCCCTTGGCGTGGTCACCGTGCGCCAAGGGGGAACATTCTCAGTTGATGAAATTGATTCCGGGCTGCATTTCACCGCACTGATCGATGTGTGGCGGCTTATCTTCGAATCCGCGCGTGCTCTCAATGTCCAAGTCTTTGCCACCACCCATAGCTGGGACTGCATCCAGGCGTTTCAGCAAGTGGCCGTAGATTATCCTAGTGATGCGATACTCACACGTCTACAACGCGCAGAAGATACCCTTATTTCCGAAGTGTTCCAGGGAGACGAACTCACCATCATCACCCGCGAAGGCATCGAGGTTCGTTGATAATGTCTTATCATAAAGGTATTTTGCTGGTCGAGGGACGCGATGACAGAGAAGTCATCTATCAATTTTGTAATCATCATGAGATTGACAATCAGTCGCTGTTTCGTGTCGAATCCAAAAATGGCATTGAGAATATGATGGATGATCTAAGAGTCCGCGTCAGAACTGAGGTGCCCGTAATTGGCTTAGTAGTGGATGCCGATACAGATCCACATGAACGCTGGCACAAGATCGACAGGGCGCTCGCGCCATTTGGCTACAAACTTCCTAAAACGCCTCCACAAACGGGCCTCTGCCTACCTGCACCGAACCCGAGCCGTCCGCGACTAGGTATATGGATGATGCCAGACAACCATGCCCCTGGGATGCTGGAGGACTTCTTGTTTTCCTTAACCAACATAGGTGATCCATTGTTGGTCAGAGCGGAGCAAGCCGTCACGAACATCCCAACAGAAGAACAGCGCTTCCGCGATGCCCATCGCTCAAAAGCAATCATTCACACGTGGTTGGCTTGGCAAAGGGAGCCCGGTACGCCTCTTGGTCTCGCCATCCGGCGACGCTATCTCGACCCGGGCGGTACGAGCGCTGTAGCCTTTCTTACCTGGCTACAGAACGTATTTGCCCCGCCCGCTCGTCCGAGGTCTGACTGACGATCCATCTGCGGCTTGCCGTGCACGCGATCGCGTCGGGCGCGAACGGGCCCACTGCCGCAAAGCGCGACAGCAGTGGTGTTGAGATTGTCCGCATGCCGCCAACATGGCAGGCTGATCTGTGCGGCAGCTGGTTCTTTGCCGCGCCCAGCACCGGCAGTAGCGTCAATGCAACATACCCAGCGCAGCGCGTTAGGCACGCCACATCTCGTACAGCGCCATGGGCCATGCGATGGGCAACGCGACGGCGGCAACGCAAGGCCAATGCAGTAGATAAACGGCCATAGACAAATGTCTACGGCGTGACGGCTCTCGGCACTGCCCAGGGCGTCGAATATTGCCCATACCGGCCGATTCGCGGCTCTTCGACTCGTCTCTGGCCTTGGCCCTGATTCTGCAACTCCTCCCTGCACCTACTCTTGCCTATCGCTTGTCATTGGTTCTCAGGAGGAATTTAGTTTGATGAATATGTTCTTTATCGCCCGGGTCCCGGACGCGCGCGTTTCCGACGCGGGCAACCGCCACCGGCATCCGCGCTGGATCGCGGCGGCAATGTTGACGATCGCGGCGGCACTGTTATGGCCGGCGGCATCTCATGCGATGCCGGCAGCGCCCGCTGTGGTTTGCGATACCTATCCCGATGCGGTTGCATGTGTCGGGACTTTGCCATCGTGTAATCTGTGCCACACGTCGCCGCCGGCGCGCAATGATTTCGGTGCAGCTATCGCTGAGGCTTTACTTCCCGGAGCGCCGCGGCCCCTCGACCCCACAGTGTTTGCCGACGAGCTGCCGGACGCGCTCAAAGCCGTGGAAGCAGAGGACAGCGACGGCGACGGTTTTTCCAATCTCGAAGAGCTGCTGGCCGGCAGCCTTCCCAGCGCCATCGATAGTACGCCCATGGGCGACGGCGACGCCCCAGTATGCGAGCAAGTGGACACCTCTGTCGATGGTTGGCAGTACAATGTCTGCGAGCGCGATACCGCCTATACCTTTGCCAAGGTGATGCGCGATGTCTGTGGTCGCTCCCCGACCATCGACGAGCTCGATTCGGTCATCGGTGCGGTGGAGCCCTGGGAGATTATCCACGATACCCTCGACGGCTGCTTGGACAGTCAGAATTGGCTGGGGATAAACGGGGTGTTATGGAATATGGCCAATAGCAAGATCAAGCCCTCGGCATCGCTCAAGGCCGGCAACAATGCCGGCGATATTCCCCTGGGCGACTTTGAAGACGACTACAACCTCTTTATCTACAGCCAAATCGACGATCGCGATGCCCGCGAGATGTTGACGGCCCAGTACATGGTCACGCGTGCCGATGGCGACGATGCCACCGTGTATCTGGAATACGTGCGCGAGCCCTTTGAGGACTTTCTTGAGCGCGGCTTTGCCGCAGCCCAGCTCTCGGAGCCCGAAACCCGGGCCGGCATGATCACCACGCGCTGGTTCTTGGTCAATAACACCATGTTTACCGCAGTGCCGCGGACCTCGGCCGCACAGGCCTATCGCGCCTATCTCGGCATGGATATCGCCAAGCTCGAGGGTCTGATGCCGGTGGATAACGAGCCCATCGACTACGATGATAAAGATGTAGACGCCGATGATTGCGCGGTCTGTCATTCTACCCTGGATGCGATCACCTATCCCTTTACCCGCTATGAGGGGCTGGGCAATGCGCTCCCCGGGGTCTACAACGCCAATCGCATGAATCGCATGGCCAATGAAGAGGAGATTCCCACCATCGCCGACACGCCGGAAGCCGGTGTTCTGCTCGGTCAGCCGGTGGCCAATTTGCTAGAATGGGCCGACGTCGCCGCCAACAGCGATGCCTTTGCCCGCAATACCGTCCTCGATTACTGGCGCCACTTCATAGGCGAGGAGCCCACCATCGCCGAACAGGCGCAGTTTGACGCCCTTTGGCAGGATTTCGCCAGTGTCCATGAGTACGGTGTCGAGCGCATGATCCATGCCCTGATTGAAACGGAGGCCTACAGTGTTCCTTAATCGATTGCTATCCCATGTGGGCCTCGTGCTCGTCACCTGTGCCGGCCTCGGTCTGAGCGGCTGCGGCAGCGACGATAACGGTGCCCAAACGCCCGATACTGAACAGCCCGACACCACGCCCCCCGGCGGCGATAACGACGACGGTGGCGAGGATCTGACTGGGCAGCCGGCATCGGCCAAATCCCGGGTCAAGCGCAAGTCGCCGGCGACGTTGCAAACCGATTTGGCCCAAGTGCTGAGCCTCGATAAAGCGGAGCTGTGCAGTGAACTGGGCTTGGCCGATTGCTTTGATGTACACAATATCTTGCTCGGCGGCGTCGAACCCTATCGCCTGCGCATCGACGATCCCATTGCGTCGCCGTCGCTGGCCACGCCCTCGGCCGTGGACCGCATCGTGCTGAGCGCCTGTGGCGAGCGCGCGGCCCGCGATTTGGCCGATCCGAAAAGTGCCGTGATCTTTGCCACCGGTGGCGAAACCGACGCCGCCGCACTGGACCCAGAGGCGCGCAAGCAGAGTGCCGAAACTCTGTATCGGCGCGTGCTCAGTCGCACCGCGCGCGAAGCAGAGCTCAGCGCTCTGGTCGATTTCTATGACGAGGTCGCCGCCGAGATGGTGGCCGAGGATGTGGCCCAAACCTGGGCGCAATTGGCCTGCTACAGCGTGGCCACAACAAGCGAATTTTTATTCTACTAACCCCGCACCCCAAGGATATCTATCTATGAGTCAATCGTTCTGGAATCGCCGGCAACTCCTCAAGGGTATGGGCCTTGTGGGTGCCGGTGTCGCAACCCACGCCCTCACCCTGCCCCGCCGCGCACGCGCGCAAGGGGCACTATCATCGGCCATAGGCGCAAACGGTCGCTCCCTCAGCGGCAAAAACGGCCCCACTGATGACGCCCGCTTTCTCATCGTGCTATGCGCTTCGGGCGGCGCGTCCATCATCGACAGCGTCATGGCCATCCGCGAAAGCGAATCGGCCAATGCCGCCAACCTCAACTGCTTTCCCGATGCCGTGGTGCAAAATATCGACGATTCGCCGTTCCGCGCGGTCAATCTCTCGAGTGACAACTTGGGCCCTATCGGGGTCCCCTTCAGCAGCGATCAAGCCAGTTTTGTGCGCAAGCATAAAGAGGACATGATGGTGGCGACGTGGACCCGTACCAGTGTCAACCACGCGGTGGCCCAGCGGCGCTCGGTCACCGGCAACGACGCCTGGCGTGGCCGTACCCTGCAAGAGGCCGCGGCGCTGGAATATGGCCAGTCGTGTGTGTTGCCCAACGCCCACTTGATCACCGGCAGCGGCTGCACCGAGCGCGGCGCCGACGATGGCCTGCCCCAGGTATGCTACGGTGAGGCGGTCCCCGATCCCACCCTATGGCCGCTGGCCCTCCACGGCAGTCGCGGCATCGGCCGTCCGGTCGATGGCAAGCTCCTGGCCCGGGCCCGGGCCCTGCGCAACGAAGTGCTGGAACGCGACTCGGCGTTTTCGCGCACCTTTGGCAATAGTACGCTGCTGCAGCATTGGAATCAGCTGCGCGGCGAGCGTCAGCAGGCGCTCGAATCGGCGGACCTCATCAGTAAATTGATGCTCTTTAGCGATGCCGAAGTGCCGCTGTCGCAATACGGTCTGTCGTCCTCGCCAGATGCGGCCACGGTGCGGGCCGCATTTCCCGCATTCGCCGAAGACCCGCTGCACGCCCAGGCGGCGCTGGCGTTCCTACTGCTCAAGTACCGCATCTCGGTGAGCGTCACCCTCGGGCCCGGCTTTGATGCGGTCTTTGAGGAAGACATCGACTTCAGTGGTGGCGGCATTCCCGAAGGCGCGGTGAAAAATCCGCCCCTGGCCTTTGACTTCTCTCATCAGGGGCATCGCTCCAGTCAGGCGTTTATGTGGGATCGGCTGTTTGGTGTCGCCGATAGCTTGATCGGTCTGCTCAAGAGCGAAGAATACGCGGATGGGCAGAGTTTATGGGATCGCAGTATGATCTACATTGCCAGCGACTTTGGCCGCAGCAAAAACCGACCGAGCAATTCCGAAGACTTTGGCAGCGCCCACGATCTCAATAACGGGGTCATGGTGCTATCGCCGCTGGCCAACGGCAATCAAGTGCTCGGCGGGGTCGATCCAGATACCGGCATGACTTACGGCTTTGATCCGCGAACCGGTGCGCCCGAGCCTGGGCGCACGATGAGCGAGGGCGAAATCTATGCCGGCGTGGTCCAGGCTCTCGGCATCGACACCAGCGGAAGCGGGCTCCCCGATATGGCCGCCATGCGCAAAGGGTAACGTCCGGTCCGTAGGACTCACGTCGGGGGCAAGATCGGCAAATCGGTCTCGGTCGGCGTGCCGTCGTCGTGCACGGTGATTTCCTCGGTCGCTTCGCGCGCGATCGGCAGGGCGCTGGTATCCATGTCCTCGGTGATCTCGTGTTCATCGGGCATGAGTGGCGCAGCCATTGTAGAAGCAACGGGAGCTGCAGCCGGATCACCATTGCCCAGATGGTCCGGTGCTGCATTGCTCGCGAGGCTGCCGAGGCCGGCGCTTTTGCCGTTGGCCCCCTGGCCGGCTCCATTGCCCGTTCCATTACTTAGGCCATTGCTTATCGGAGACAGCAACATCCACGGGTCCGAGGCCAAGA
>JAAUYH010036953.1_pt1 | contig 12704 bp, 9 predicted proteins | sample 7278061 | NCBI WGS metagenome assembly JAAUYH01 (sample SAMN14350203, study PRJNA611818) | marine sediment metagenome | isolation source: surface marine sediment (0.6m) | place: French Polynesia: Moorea | collected 2018-08
AACGAAAGCGCCAACCAATGATTGACCGCACTTGCGGCAGTTTTTTGAACTTGAAAGCGTAGACGGTTGACGTTGCTTTTCTCGCTTTATCCGCTGGGCTTGTTCTATCAGCACGTTGATTTCGTCAATGGACATCCGCCTTAATTCTTCATCGGTCATTGGATATATTACTCCTTAAGCCTTATAAAATCATTGCTCCCAGCCATTCCGGCTGTTTTTTTGCTTGACCTAGGTTAGACGCCCGCCTCATCAACTATTCTCAGTCTAGTCCCAATTCCAATTCCGCTGCAGTAGTTTGTCTGCATGTTCGGGTGCTTTTACTTAAAGCGGGACAATCCAGTAGAGAAGGAATGCAGCATACAGGAGACAGAAGTCAGTCAGGAACTGGATTCTGTCTCCTGTATTCTTGCCCCGTCAGAATGTCCCGGCTTAAGTTGATACCCTTTAAAGAGGGTCTAGAAACAACCTTGTTGCTCTATTGGAGAATACCAATGGCGCTCAATAGCCAAGGTACAATCAGCGCACTCGCTAAAGCCGATAGCGCCATTGCCAGCCCTGAAAACGCCCCCATCTCTGAACTCACTTGAAAGGCGCGGGCGGTGCCGATTCCATGAGCGCTGACTCCCATTGCAACGCCTTTAATGCTATCGTCTTGAATTCGCATCAGCTTAAAGAGCTTTGGCCCCAGGACGGCTCCGAGAATGCCAGTGATGACAACGACAGCCGCTGTCAGGCTGGGCAATCCTCCGATTTGTTCTGATATTCCCATTGCTACAGGCGCTGTTACCGATTTGGGCGCTAATGAGAGTTGAGTTTGCAAACTAGCGCCAAATAAGCGAGCAATAAAAACTGTGCATAAGCTACTGATAGCGACGCCTGCTGTGAGCGAGAGCAACACAGACACCCATAGCCTTTTGAGTTTAGAAATCTGCTGGTAAAGCGGGATGGCTAACGCCACAGTCGCCGGACCCAGTAAAAAATGCACGAACTGGGCGCCTTCAAAATACGACTCATAGGATGTATCTGTGAGTAACAAAATACTAATCAACCCAGTTACTGATGTCACAACTGGGTTGAAAGCAGGATTGTAACGGGCGTAAACATATAGCTTATGAGCCATGCTATAGGCCACCAGAGTGATCGTTAACCCCAACAGAGGCGAAGTTGACAGATAGACCCAAATTGCTGCTAAGTCTGGGTTATCCATTGTTTTATGTTTTCCCTGAGAGATAACGAGTTGCAATATGCATCATGGCGGCAACAGTCGCCATCGTAATTCCGGTACTTAGCACAAGAGCGAGGCTGATGGCGATCCACTCTTGTGCAATGCGTTCAAAATGTACGATGAGGCCCACCCCCGCTGGCACAAACAATAGCGATAGATGGCTCAAGAGGGCAGTGCTAGCAGACTCTAACGAGGCGGTTGAACGTCCATGCGCCAAAAGGGTTAAGAACAGCAATACCATTCCTAGAACGGGGCCTGGTATCGGTATTGGCAACATTAACACACTCACTTCACCAACCAGCTGATAAATCAAGAGCAAGGTGATTCCGTTCAAAAAGTCCATGGTGAGGGTTGAGAGAAGCGCAATACACGATGATGAAATATCATTTTGGGCGACGGGCAAGATTCTGACTTGAATTGCCCCCCTTCTTGAATGAACGTGAGTCCCTCACTGGCGGCTCTCTATAAGCTCTCTATAAGCTCTCTCTATACTCCGCCTTTTTTTAGGTCTCCTCAGCGGCTAGCAAGCGGGGATCTAGGCAGAGATTTGGCTTTAAGCACTGGCAGCTGGCGCCTATTGCGACCCCGTTTGGAGTTAAATTCCACGCCATAGGTTTGGGTCGGTTCGGGGATTTTCAGGCTCGGTTCTACAGCTGTAGAGCGAAGTTCTTTTTTGAGTTGGTGAATGCGCTTGAGCCAATCTCTTTGACCCCAGTAATCGAAACCGCCTTCGGCCATACGTATCTCCTTTTCTATCCGTAATGCTTCATAGCCTAAAGTTTCCCAGCTGAGATGAGTTTATTCGACCTAAAACAACAGAAGTTATGGTTTAGGGCAGCTTACACGGCAAATCCCTATGCCGAACAAATTTAAAGTATTCCCTCTAATGCCTAGTTATTGAGACTACTTTTGAGCCGCCGACTGAGAGACATATTCTCTCGCTGGAAATTAAGTGCCTTTGTACTATTGTACCCTAAATCCAAGCTTCCGCTGCTTTAGGTTAAACGGATTGGGGGTCAAAACCATGGAGCTGTAGTTGCAAGCAGCCCTCGATCGAATGGGTCGGAGGTTTGAGTCCCTCAATGCTCGTTAAAGGCTAAAAGCCACAAAACGCAGTCAAATCAAGAAATTTGACTGCGTCTTGTGGCTCTGACATGGCGAAAGAAAATGAGTGGGCCACCGTACGACCATGATTTTCTTCGAGGTCTACGGCGGCCCGGACATTGTTTATTTCGAGGTATTTACGGCTAATCTGCTGAGCAAAGCCAGGTGTCGCCGTTCGCCAATTGACCTACAAAGTTCAAAAAACCTTGATTTAATCCTAAGTGGATAGTTTTGAATTTCCGAAGGGGAGGGTCAGTTGACTGGAAAAATCAGTCTACGCATTCGTTGACACTTCTAACAACTCGGACTGAGTATGGCCATTATCAGAACCGGCTTGTCCAGATTGAACCTGACTCAATAGCTTGTCTAACTGTTCTCCTTCAATTACCTCGGTTTCCAACAGCTGATTTGCAATGGTTGTCAGTAGATCTTGATTTCGACGGAGAATGTCTAAGGCCTCCTGATGGGCGGTTTCAACAATCTCCTTGATCTCTTTGTCGATCGCTTGGGCGGTTTGATCGCTCACGCTCCGGCGAGGATTAGCCATACCATTGCCCAAGAACATATTTTGTTGTCCTTGTTCATAGGCCAGCGGTCCTAAAACCTTACTCATGCCATAGGTGGTGACCATGCGTTCCGCCAGATCAGTGGCGCGCTGCAGGTCGTTTGAGGCGCCGGTGGTGATGCTGCCAAAGATAACTTCCTCAGCGGCGCGTCCTCCCAACAGAGTGGTGATTTGACCGCGCAGCTCCGCTTCGTTCAACAAGAACCGATCTTCGGTGGGGACTTGGAGGGTGTATCCCAGAGCCGCCATGCCGCGGGGAACGATGGAGATCTTTTGCACCTTGTCGCTGCCGGGGATTAAGGCTCCCACAAGAGCGTGACCCACTTCGTGGAAGGCGACAATCTTCTTCTCTTTTTCATTCAGGACGCGGCTCTTCTTCTCTAAGCCCGCCACAACTCGCTCAACCGCTTCGGCAAAGTCTTTCTCTTCCACCGTTTGACTGCCCCGGCGCGCCGCCAACAGCGCTGCTTCATTCACCAGATTGGCCAAGTCTGCTCCAGCGAATCCAGGGGTGCGCGTTGCGATCGCTTTCAGATCAACCTCACTCCCCAACTTCACCTTGCGGGCGTAGATTTCCAAAATCGCGGTTCTCCCCGCCAGGTCAGGTCGGTCCACCAACACTTGTCGGTCAAACCGTCCAGGGCGTAACAGCGCCGGGTCTAAGGTCTCCGGCCGATTGGTCGCCGCCAGCACAATTACTGTTTTGTCGCCTGCAGCGAACCCATCCATCTCGGTCAGCAACTGGTTCAGGGTTTGCTCCCGTTCATCATTACCACCGTAAAATCCGCCGGTATTTCGAGATTTACCGATGGCGTCCAACTCATCGATGAAGATGATGCAAGGCGCCTTTTCCTTGGCCTGAGCGAATAAATCCCGCACTCGGGCGGCCCCAGTGCCTACAAACAGTTCCACAAACTCGGAGCCAGAGATACTAAAGAAAGGAACACCGGCTTCACCAGCAACGGCTTTGGCGAGCAGCGTCTTACCTGTACCTGGAGGACCGACTAAAAGCACCCCTTTGGGAATTCGCGCCCCAATTTCAGTAAACCGCTGAGGCGTTTTCAGGAATTCCACCATTTCCGCCAATTCAGCTTTGGACTCTTCCACCCCAGCGACATCGGCAAATGTCACTTTATTTTCATCCCCCTCGACATAGACCTTCGCCTTATTTTTGGTGAAAGAGAGAGCCCTTTGGGCGCCGCCGCCCATGCGGCCGCTAAAGAATTGGAAAAGCGCCACAAAAATGACAGGGGGAATCACCCAGCTTAGGAGGGTGGTAAACCATCGATTGCTCGGCGGCGGCGTGGCGGCGAACTCCACTCCCTTCGACTCCAATAGTTTGGGTAACTCTAGGTCAAAGATAGGCGTGGTTTCCAGCACTTGACCGGGCTGGTTGGTCTCATCCTTGAGCTGATATTGAATCCGGTCTTGCCCGACTGAAACCCTGGCGACATCTTCGTCTTGAACCTGTTCAATAAAGAAGCTGTAGGGCACCCGGGGAATCTGAGGTCCAACGAAGAAGGGTAACGTCAAATTGAACAGCAGCAGCAATCCCGGCAATAACAGCAACAGGCCGACAAGGGTATTCCGACGAGGGGGTTTGGGTTTGTCTTTAATTGGCATATCTCAACTATCCTTCCTGTTTATTCGCTGATGAATTGGGGCAAGCTGGCTAACTTTAAACCGCCAAATATTCAAAAACGGCGCCTTTGTGCTTACGCAGTTTCATCAATGCTTCCCGTTCAACCTGACGCACTCGCTCGCGGCTAACTTTTAGACGTTCGCCAATTTTCGCTAAGGTCAGCGCATTGCCATCTTCGAGGCCAAACCGCAAAGATAATACTTCCCGCTGCTGGTTGGTTAACCCCGCCATCAATTTTTCCAGATCGGATCGAAGTGATGAGCGGGTAGCGTAATCTTCCGGCAAAGGGCCGTCGTCCTCTAATAGATCGCTCAGTTCGGATTCTTGCTTATCGCCGATGCGCAGATCTAAAGATATGGGCTGGCGAAAATGCTTCAGGTAATCCCGCACTTGCTTGGGGGTCAGATCCAGTTCCACCGCCAACTCATCCGGACTCGCGGCCCGTCCCAGTTTCTGGCTTAGTTGACGCTGGGCTTTCTTCAGTTTGCTGAGCTTTTCAGTGATATGGATGGGTAGGCGAATGGTGCGGCTTTTTTCGGCGATCGCGCGGGTAACTGCCTGGCGAATCCACCAATAGGCGTAGGTTGAAAATCGATAGCCCTTCGTCGGGTCAAATTTTTCAACCCCCCGTTGCAGTCCGAGGGCGCCCTCCTGGATCAAATCCAAAAGCTCCATATTCCGTTTCAGGTATTTTTTGGCGATGGACACCACCAGTCTCAAATTCGCCTCGACCATTTTCCGCTTGGCGCGTTCTCCTTCGGCGATCGCCTGCTGTAACTCCGCCACCGACAGATTGACCTGCTGAGCCCACGACTCCAAACTGGGGGGAGTTTCTAGCGTCTCTTCCAGGGAAGTTTTAACAACCTGCAGCTGGGTTAGGCGATTGACCTGCTTGCCATAGTGAATTTCTTCCTCGTGGGTCAGCAGAGGAAAGCGACCGATCTCTTGTAAATAGGTGCGGACTAAATCAGTAGAAGCTTGAGCAGTTTTCATAATGTTGGGTTTTGAAGTTTCTTGGGGCGGTAAATTTGCTGGATTCTCTTGATGCTTAGCTCTCACCGATCAGACTCTTATCCAATCCCCCTCAAACCCTGATAGACCTAGCGATGAACTGAGGAGGAGGGGTGCGAACACCCAGGGTCAAGTTGAGGGAAAGATCACAGTTAACATCACGGTTTCTTAATGCATGTATAAGAAATGTAACAAGCGATGACTTTGATTACTAGAGCTTAACCCGACCAATTCAGTAGTAATGTCCCCCCGTGATTACGAAAGCTAGCCGCGAAACCGATTTCAAAGCTAGCGTTTGGACGAAATTAGCCGTTCTTTCTAGGGGCTGTGAGCAGTAAGAAGAATGCATATTAATTATTTTATCAGATAAGTCAAGGAATTTTTATTTTTTGTTACAATAACCGCTATATTAGTTAACATAAGGAGGCGCTACGAGGATTTAATTAAAGGTTCAATAGCCTCCGGTCCAATGCACCCCTCTAGCCCTTGTCAATGAAACTCAACCGCGATCTAATCAGGCAAGTCGTCACCTTTATAGCCATCTTGTCCGCCTTTGGCATGAATGTTTTGGCCAATGTCGCGCCGATCAATGGGCTGAGTATTGGTGAAATTTCCAATACTCTTTTCAAGCAGGTTTTGATCACCCCCGCCAATTACGCGTTTATTATTTGGGGTTTGATTTATACTGGCTTGATCAGCCTGGCGATCTATCAGGGGCTGCCCCGTCAACGGCAAAATCCTGCATTCCGGCAGATCGGGTATCTATTAACGGCGAGTAGCGCAGCTCAAATTGTCTGGGTGATTCTTTTCCAAACTCGCCTATTCGTCCTCTCATTTTGGGCCATGCTGCTGATTTTGCTGCCCTTACTCATTGCCTTTCTACGGCTAGACGACTCAAGGGCAAAGGCGACTAACCGCCAAAGATGGTTAGTTTACCGCCCAGTTAGCCTTTACTTCGCCTGGATTAGTGTGGCGACCATTGTAAATGGGGCGATCGCACTGGATTCTCTGGGTTGGGGGGGGTGGGGCGTCAACCCCGAAATTTGGACTGTGATTATGATGGTGTTAGGAACGGCGATCGCAACTACATTAACTCTTTTACGGGGTGATCAAGTCTACTCCGGAGTATTTGTCTGGGCGCTGAGCGCGATCGCAGTCCGCCACCTGGAAACTTTCATCATTGCTGCGCCAGCTTTCGGATGCGCCTTGGTTCTAGTCTTAGTCATCAGTCTCAATCCAAAATCTAAAATCCAAAATCCAAATCCCAGACCATAACTCGCTCCTACTTCCCACCTCCTTGCCCAGCCAGTAAATAGGTGATTTCCATGCATCAAAACTCATTTGAACTGTTCAAGATATTGGTTAAAGCTGGCGCTACCCCGGGTGAGGACTTCTCCTGTAATGGGGAGGAAGGGCATTGCAGTTTAAGCGAGCGGGGATATCAATTGCTGAAACGGACCTATCCAGATATCGCCTGGGACGACATTACCCAGGTGATTATGCTGGACGATAAGCAAGCGGTTGAAGCACTACATAACCATCTGGGACTCGATTTCACCACCCCTATCCTAGAAAAAATTAATTGCCGCATTGACCAATTATCAGACGCTAAGGGCGCCTGGTACCTGCAACAAATTTTGTGGGGAGTTGAACACAAAACGGGCATTGCGTTACAAAAGCGATTGAGTAAAAACCTTGAACTGGTTCGCCTGCTGAAGCTGGAATTGCTATTGCGCCGTCAGGAGGGGGACCTTGAACCCTGCGGCGACTGGATCGGGGATCTGATTTTAGCGGCTGGCGGAGAGGCCAGCGATTTTGAACTGCAGCCCGATGGGGGAGCCCTTTTGACGGAGCAAGGGATCCGGTTGCTAGCAACGGTCTGGGCCGGAAATTTTGACCTCTTTGCTGAGTTAGCAAAGGGCAATCACGACGTGGATTAATGGAGCGATTAGGGATTTGGGTAGACGGTAGACAGCAGACAGTAGACAAGGAAAGTTCGGTAGGGTGTTTTAGGCGGTTACTATTTGCCGAAACACACCCGATACATAACAATCCGCCGTAACGCGCCAAATCCTAGCTATTAGGTTTATTCCTTCCAGGATGAGATTTAGTTCGGTAGGGTGTTTAAGGCGGTGAGAATCTGCCGAAACACGCCCAATATGTAATAAACCACTGTAACGCACCAAATTCCAACGAATAATAGTGCTTTACGGCGACCAAAGGCGACATTCCGCCTATCCAGTTGCCAAATTAACGCCTAACCACTATTAATGGTCTGGCACAGCTAAAATGGTGCGAATTTTAATGATTGGCGAAGCGCCAGAAGCCTTGGATTTGGTACGTTACGCTTCGCTAACAGTACCCTACGCTAATGCCTCATTTTAGCTGTGTCGCACCACTACGATCTGCGAGCAGGTCTCTGCTTGAAGATCGCAGACATACATATCTGAAAATTTCGCAGAGAAGAGTTAATATAATTTAAGTAAATTAATTTTATTTATCATTCTTAACAATCCTCGATTGAGATCAGTCCTCATCTGAGATTTGTTTCTCTAGCGTCGGGTATTTCCCTGGCGCCGCTCCCTTCTGATCCACTAAATCCCCCACTGACTTGCCCCAGTTGTCGGGGATTTGCAGATAAGTAACATCCCATCCATCCATCTACCCATCCACCCATCCAATACCTTTTACTGGGACTTTATTTTGACGCAAATCCCTTGAGTGTCTTTCTGTCTTGTAGTTCTGAGTTTGGGTCGTTGAAATGTCTAAGCCTCCTGATCAAAGCAGGCCAACCATTTTAATTGTTGATGATGAGACTAGCATTCGGTCGGTTTTGGCGACTCGTCTGGGAATGGTGGGCTATGAAGTTCTCACTGCGGGTGACGGAGAAACGGCGTTGGATATCTTCCATAACAGCGCCCCCGACCTGGTGATTTTGGATGTCATGTTGCCTAAGGGGGACGGCTATTCAGTCTGCAAGGCGATCCGCTCGGTGTCGGATGCGCCGATTATTATGGTTACAGCGCTGGCGAATTTGGCGGATCGGATTACCGGTTTGGAGTTAGGGGCCGATGACTACATCGTGAAGCCCTTTTCAGTAAAGGAACTCGAAGCGCGAATCAGTTCCATCCTGCGCCGTTTTCAACCGTCCCCTCGCTCTGCGCTGACTTCGCCTAAAGTTATGTGTGTAAGGGAGCTGCAGATTAATGACGATAAGCGTCAGGTTTATAAGGGAGAGCAACTGATTTGCCTGACGGAGATAGAATTCAAGCTTTTGAAACTCCTCGCCCACCGTTCGGGGGCTGTGGTTTCTCGGGATATCCTTTTAGAGGAGATATGGGGATATCGACCGAGAGATTTTTTTGACACCCGGGTTATTGATGTTCATGTCTCTCGCTTGCGAAACAAGATTGAAACGGACCCTAAGAATCCGGAGTATATTCTGACGGTTCGAGGGGAGGGGTATACGTTGTTAGATGGGGATAGTGAGGACGAATGAGAGATGGAACCTCATAAGCAGGAAGTGTGAAGGAATAATTACCTGTTACTAGTTACGCAAGCGCTCAAGTACTTCTTCTGTGAAGGGATTTTCGCCTTGCTCAAGCGCTTTAATCCACGTTTGCCGCAGAGCTTTCTTACTTGGATTAACGGTCCAGTTAATAAATGTCTGGAAATCGTCAATTGCTCCTTGGGTGTTTCCTGTGATGGCTCGGGCCAGTCCTCGGCTGTCAATAATGCTCCCATTGTTGGGATCTAGTTTGACGGCCTTTTCACAGGCGAACATCACGTCACTAGCATAGCCTTGGAGGCTGCCATACCAGCAAAGAGCATTCCAGGAGGAAGCCTGGACAGGATTTAGCTCCATGTCAGGAACTAATGCTTGGACTTCCTGGAACTTAGCGATCGCCTTATCCACCTCACCTTCTTTAGCCAGCCTTTTTCCTTTCTCTATGGCGGCAATTGTTTGGGCGACGGCTTCAGGATCTCGATCCAGAGTATTCGTTTCTGGATCAAGATCTATGTCAGGATTCCATTCCAAAGCTTGATGGAACATAGAGGTCGCCTCCTCTACATTTCCTTCTCTAGCAACTGCTTCGCCCTGGGTCACTAAAGCAGGGGCGGCAGCCTGTAAGAGAGGCGGATTTTGGCATATTTTCAGTTTTCTTAGGTCTTGGGGGTGTAAGACGAAGTAATCATTGAGCCAATCACAGCCTTGTATCAAAAGTTTATTCAGATCAAGGCTCCAGAGTTTGACGGTTCCGTCATAACTGGCAGAGGCGAGCGTTTGGCCATCATGGCTGAAACTGACGGTAGAGACCTGATTGCTATGACCTAAAAAGGTTTTGAGTAAGGCGCCGTCCCGGTTCCAAAGTTTGACAGTTTTGTCCTTACTAGCGGAAGCAAAGGTTTGGCCATCGGGACTGAAACTGACGCTCCAGACCGTATTGCGATGACCTACCAATGTTTCAAGTAAGGCGCCGTCCCGGCTCCAGAGTTTAACAGTTTTGTCCTGACTAGCGGAAGCGAGGGTTTGACCATCGGGGCTGAAACTAACGCTCATGACATTATCGCGATGGCCTTTCAGGGTGTTGAGTAAAGCGCCGTCCCGACTCCAGAGTTTGACGGTTTTATCAGTACTGGCGGAGGCAAGGGTTTGGCCATCGGGACTGAAACTGACGCTCATGACCCAACCGCCATGCCCTTCCAGGGTTTTGAGTAAGACGCCATCCAGGTTCCAGAGTTTGATGGTGTTGTCCCGACTAGCAGAAGCGATAGTTTGGCCATCGGGGCTGAAACTGACACTCCTCACCCAATTACGATGCCCTTCCAGAGTTTTGGATATGGCTCGGTCCCGGCTCCAGAGTTCGACAGTGTTGTCCCGACTAGCAGAAGCGATAGTTTGGCCATCGGGGCTGAAACTGACACTCATGACCCAATTGCCATGCCCTTCCAGGGTCTTGAGTAAGTCGCCATCCCAGCTCCAGAGTTTGACAGTTTCATCCTGACTAGCGGAGGCAAGAATTTTGCCATCAGGGCTGAAACTGACACTCAAGACACTGGCGCCATATCCTTCCAGGGTATTAAGTAAGGCGCCGTCCAGATTCCAGAGTTTGACAGTTTCATCCTGACTAGTGGAGGCAAGGACTTTGCCATCAGGGTTGAAACTAACACTCAAGACATTATCGTCATGACCTTTCAGGGTCTGAATTAAAGTTCCATCAACCTTCCAGAGCTTTACTGTTTTGTCATAACTGGCGGAGGCGAGGGTTTGGCCATCGGGACTGAAACTGACGCTCCTGACCTCTTCATCATGGCCTTCCAGAGTTTTGGATAAATTTCCATCCCGGCTCCAGAGTTTGACAGTTCCGTCAAAACTAGCGGAAGCGAGGGTTTGACCATCGGGGCTAAAACTGACGCTCCAGACCGTACTACCATGGCCTTCCAGGGTGATAAGCAAGGCGCCGTCTAGACTCCAGAGTTTGACGGTTTTGTCGCCACTGGCGGAAGCAAGGGTTTGACCATCGGGACTGAAACTGACGCTCCAGACCGTACTACCATGGCCTTCCAGAGTGTTAAGCAAGGCACCGTCTAGACTCCAGAGTTTGACGGTGTGATCAGCACTGGCGGAAGCGATAGTTTGGCCATCGGGGCTGAAACTGACGCTCAAAACCTTATCTTCATGACCTGCCAGGGTTTTGAGTAATGCTCCGTTCCGGCTCCAGAGTTTGACAGCTCTGTCAGCACTGGCGGAAGCAAGGATTTGGCCATCGGGGCTGAAACTGACACTATAGACACTATCGCGATGGCCTTGTAATCGATTGCGTTCTTTGACGCCATAAAAAAACTGCCCGAGAGTGGCAATGGCTAGGGTCTGGATTTTTTCATCAGCTAAACGAGTCTGATTCGTCTTGAGTGGCTTGTGATTTAACAATGCATCAATTAAGTTTTGTATTTTTAGGAATGATTTTCTGAAAGGTATTGGATTATTTTGTAACTCCCTAACCTCCTCCCCTAGCTCGATACTGGCGATCAGGGCTTCCAGATCCAGGTTCGAGGCCAGCAGATTTTCAGCCTCCACGCTTTTAGCAAAGATCTCAGAGTTTACCCGCGCCCGATTCGCTTCCACCGACTGCCAAACTGCAACTCCACCCCCCACAATGGCTAAAATGAGCAAAGAACCTAATGTCCCGACCAGGCTTCTTTGGCGCTTAGCAGACGCCTTACGGCTTGCTACAATATATTCCCCTTGCAATGCTGTCGGGTTCGGTTCTTTCTCTGCTGCCTGAAGCAACCACTGCTCTGCTTCTGTTAGGTCGCCGCCCCTCATTAGGAAGTCATCCTGGCGCTGTTTCTTCTCCCACTCGATCGCCCGCATCAACAATCGAGTATGAACCTGCAGATACTCAGGGTCTGTATCCAGCGTCCGAATTATGTCCTTAAAATTGGCTGCAAAGTCTCTATCCTGGCGAGTAAAATCAATCCACTGCACCTTGGCCAACTCAGGATGCAGGTCTGCGATTTCCACGGGGCGATGCAGCACCGTCACCACCCGCTTATTCAAACTCGCCGCATACTCCACCTCATCCGCGCAGTAGGGGGATTTAACTGAACGCGGGGAAAGGATAAACAGAAAAAAAGTGGAGGCTTCAATTCCCCGGTAAATTTCCTGCTGAAAATCCACCCCCGATGCAATACTCTCCTGGTCAAACCAGGTTCGCTTCTCCTGCCGCTGCAGGGAGTCATTTAACCTGCGGGCAAAGTCTGAATCGGCGCGGGAATAGGAGATAAAGACATCTGGGGAAATTCCCGAGGGTTGGCGTTCACTCTCGGAAATTAATTTAACCTGGAGCGCTGTGGGGCCATGATCCTCTCGTTTGGCGGCCATCTTCAACCAAGCGGCGGCATGGCGTAGCTCATAGCCTTGCAAGAGGATACAAGGATTGTGCTGCTGCCGCTCCCACTTCAACGCCTTGGTCAGCAGCACCTTGTGTTCGTGGTAATAGGCTGCATCCTGATGCAGAATCCTCAGCAAATCACTCTCATCTTTTTGATAATCGGTTTCAGTCAGATTATCCGTCAGGTCGATATATTGCAGAGTTTGAAAGGGAGCAGGAATCTGAGTCGGATCCACCTCTCGGGCCTGGATGGTAATGATG
>JAAUYH010044883.1_pt1 | contig 12704 bp, 11 predicted proteins | sample 7278061 | NCBI WGS metagenome assembly JAAUYH01 (sample SAMN14350203, study PRJNA611818) | marine sediment metagenome | isolation source: surface marine sediment (0.6m) | place: French Polynesia: Moorea | collected 2018-08
AACTCCCCTTGATTGTAGCTAGGAGTAACAATACTAATACGGGGCCATTGATTACCATCAGGCATTTTAGCAGGTAAAGGTTTACTTGCTTCTGTCCAGGGCCATCCTGTTTTGCCTTGAGGTGGAGTGGGTAAGTCTTGGAGAGTAGGAGTAGATTGGAGAAGTAACATGGAGTAATTAATATTTAATAGCTAAAATATTGATATTCTTAACAGAGATGAATTTAAAATAGTCTAAGCATAATAATAAGCTATACTCTAATTTTTTCTTTGAGTTTATTAGTAGTATTATTAATCTTTCCATAGACATTATTCAAGAGTTTAAAATTATCTAGATCGCGTTCAAAATTAGTCGAAATTAGATTAACTTTTTGTGTCAAGATTTCTTCTGCATATTGATAAAGCTCAATATCTATACTATTTCTATCTTTAATAATAGATATTGTGTTTTTAGGAATATTTGCATACACATTTTTTTTGGTGTTGATATTATTTTTTACATAAAAAATATTTTTCCAGTCAAACATTTTTTGTAAAACAATCAATGTCTCATCAAATTTTTCTGTTAACCCGACTACAGAAAAATTATCTGTTAAATTTTGCTTGGCTTTTGTTAATGCCTGTAAAGATTTTTGTTCATTATCAATGTCTTGACCATCTAAACCCGCTATCAATCTAGTTTGACCATTAATCAGTTCTTTTGATATATCACTACTAACATAGTCATGAAGACTCATATTAGCGTTCTTAACTCTTTTATGAAGATAGTGATTTGGCTCTCGTAAAACATAATAGTAATGAGAAATTACTCGTTTAATCGGATTACGCAAAAGAGTTATATAAGTAGATGGTTGAGGTAAAAACTCATGAAGACCAAAATACATATGTCCATTTAAAAGTCGAATTTTTTTTCTGTTTTCTTCAGTAAGATGTTTGAATTCTTCAATAGAAGAAAAAACTCGATCGCCGTTAATTTGAAAAATATTCTCTGACTTATACTGCCTTAATAAAATTTGATTTAGTGTTGTTCCCGCAGTTTTGGGGATATGAAGAAAAATAACCGATGGTTTTGGTTGAAGACTTTTGATTGAATTCATAGAAAATACCTTGCATTTAGACAACAGATTGATAAACATCGAGAGTTTGGGCTACAGTTTTATCCCAGCTAAATAATTTTGCTCTTTGATAGCCTTTCTCAATCAAGCGATCGCGTTGTACAGAATTATTGACTAGAGATAGTAAAATATCAGCGAGATCGTCTGTTGATTGGGGATTAAATAATATTCCTGCATCGCCTACAACTTCAGGAATACTGGAAGAATTAGCAGCAATAACTGCCGTACCACAAGCCATTGCTTCTAAAGGAGGAATACCAAAACCTTCATAAAGAGAAGGATAGACAAAAGCAAGACTATGACGATAAAGTTTAGCTAGATGTCGATCGCTAGCAAATGGATAATGCTCAAGGCGATCGAGTAAGTTAAGTTCAGTCAGAAGTTGTTGTTCTTGTTCATTAAAAGGTGAACCAACTACACAAAGAGTGATTTCTGGTTCTACAGAGACAGCTTGAGCAAAAGCATAAACTAAAGTATCAAAGTTTTTATAGCCAGCATTGCGACTACCGACATAGAGATAATAAGGTCGATGAGGAACTGGTTCAGAACCGTCAGCCATAGTTTGATCTATTTCCGAAGCCAAGTAAGTAACAGTAACTTTTTCCTCTGGTACAGAATATAACTCTAATAAATCTTTTTTGGTATTTTCAGAAATACAAATAATGACATCTGCTGATAATATTGCTTTTTTCTTTATTTCTATTTGCTGACCATCAGCATCCATTTGTTCGGCAAATAGCTCATGAATCAGATCGTACACAGTCAAAACTATAGGCTGTTTAGACTGATTCATCTCTTGACGAGAAAGTAAAGAGTAATAAGTAGGATGTAAAACACCAAAGCGATTAAAGCAACTAACAGCTTGAAAATAATACTGTTCTAACCAATAGCAAATACGTCCTGGTTTAAATCCAAATCTTTGATAGAAAAAAGTTTTGAGATTCTTATGTTCGGGAAAATTAACATTGCGGAGTTGGGCAGTAGTAATAGCAGGAGTAATGTTTTCTGGAAGTCTGCTAATGAGGTTGGCAAAATAGCGATTGATCCCTCCCGCAGCTTGGTCTGCATATATTTGTCCGTCGTAGAGAATTTGCATAATTATTTGTTTTTTGTCATTGGTTATTGGTTATTTGGTTACAAAGTTAGATAATTAGGAATTTTTAAACTCAGAAACTATTGAGAAAGATTAGAAAATAAATTTGTATCTTTGCTTTTGCACCCGCAAAATTATCCATAGTTGGCGTAGTGGGGAGGGTAAATAAGGTTTCAACAAACTTCTAAAAGCTAAAATCCAAGAGATTGGCATCTCCAATTGTCGCCAGCTAACCCATAGCAATCTTAATCCTACTAATGTCTGTCGAGAACGTAGATAGTGAAGAGCTAGTTTACTCAATCGTATGCCCCAAATTCTTGCTCCTGCGGGATGATTGCTTAATAAGTCCCAGAATGGCTGAAGTAATTGAATATCTTGCCATCGCAGCAAAGCTTCTTGACCAAGATTGTTATACCACCATTGTTGATAAGATTGGGGATCTAGTTGTTCTAAATATGCCCACCAAAAACGCTCATAAGCTTTTTCATCCAGATTTGCAGCTTGTGCTGACAGACTTTCTTGTATAGCTCGCCAAGAAATTTTTTGTGAACATAAAAGTTGCTGTTTACGCTTGAGTTTAGTGATGGCAGCAGGATTATCTTTGCGATACTGTAAACAGATCTCTGGTAAGGTTGCTAAACGAGAGATACGACTAAATCTCCACCAAAGATCGTAGTCTTCCGCATGGCGCATTTCCTCATTGTATCCCCCTAATTGAAGCAGTAAATCTCTTCTCATCGTCATCGAGGAATGCCACAAACAGCAATTAACTAGAAGGTAAGCATGCAATCCTTCGTGGTCTGTGGATAATAAATATTGTTCTAAAACTGTATCATTTCGATCGATAAATTCTACAGCAGAGCCTAACGCACCAACTTCTGGATGAGCATCCAAAAAATCTACTTGTAGTTGCAGACGATTTGGTAAAGAGATGTCATCTGCATCCTGACGAGCAAGATATTTTCCTTTGGTGGCAGCTATTCCTTTGTTTAAAGATTTTTCTAAACCGAGATTATCTTCATTTTGAATTAAGACAATGCGAGCATCTTGGTTACAATACTCCGTCAGAATATGCCAACTGCTGTCAGTTGAACCGTCATCAACAATGACAAACTCAAAGTCTTTAAAGGTTTGCCCTAAAATACTTTCTACGGCTTTTCTTAAATAGGTTTCCCCATTGTAGACACACATTAAAATACTGACTTTAGGATTGGATTTATTCATAACCTAGTTGAGTAAAAGTAACACCCTATAAGATGATCCAAGAAATTAATTTTAAGAAGATAATATTTTTTTCCTAAAATCTAACTTGCGTAATATTGTTAGTTCTATTCCCCATAACTGAGCAGTCATAATCACAAATCTTTTCCAGGAAAATAACTGCTGTACTAATCCATCAAAAATTATTTTCTGACAATAGAATTTTCTTGTTCCATCTTTCAGTAAAGATGGGATTACCGTATCTAGTAAAAAAGCTGTAGTGGCTTTTGATGAAACATAGGCTCGACATTGATTAATAAAGCTTTCTGAAAGTCGATAGTCAGGTGTCCTCCCCACATGTTCTAAGGTAGGATCTCCATTCCAAATAGTCAGAGGTTGTTTAAGAAAAGAAAATGATGCTCCTACAGCTTCTAGTCGCAGACAAAAATCCCAATCTTGATGTTTTCTAAGATTTTCTCGAAAAAGATTATCTATAGCAAGAGAACGGTGAAGCATTAAGGTACTAGTTATTGCTTGACCATTATTACAAAATAAATAATCTCCAAGAGGTTCTGTTAATTCCTTACCTCTTTTAGGAACAAAAAATTGATCGTCAAAAGCATTATAAGTAGATTCAGAAATCCCTGATGCACTATAAAAAGCTTGGGTATAACTAACTACTTTGTGAGGATTAGAAGATTGTTTAATTGAAGCAAGTTGTAATTCTAGCTTGTTATTAACCCACACGTCATCAGAGTCTAAAAAAGCAATATATTCACCTTCTGCTGCTTTAATACCTGTATTACGAGCAGCAGCACCTCCTTGATTGGTTGAGTGAAGAAAATAACGAATTCGTGCATCATTAATACCTTCAACAACTGTTTTAGTATTATCTGTGGAGCTATCATCAACAACAATAATTTCTAAATTTGTATAAGATTGCTTAAGTACACTATTAATAGTTTGACCAATTAAATCAGCGCGATTGTAAGTTGGAATAACAACACTAATAAGAGGTTTTTTAACAAACTTTTTCACCGTGATTAATCCTTCCTCAGAAGAGTTATGTTAGACAAAAATCAGTTTAGATTAGCAAAAAGACGAGATATTTTATGCTTAAACCCTCGATAAACCCCCTTAAATCCTAAATACTTAATATCTAGCCACCTATTCCATAAATGCCACCAAAATTTATTATTAGAACAAGTCTGTTGAGTATAGCCAAACATTTCTAGATAATCCCCTGCAATCCAGTTAAATCTCTGATGTAACCCTTTATTCCAATGACTATATCGCATCAAAGGATTAAAATCTTTGCTTTTTTCTACTGTTTGCCAATGTACTTTCCCTATTTTTTCCTTGAGTTCAGAAGAACCTCTTACTGGTAAGTTTAATGCTTTATTAAAGTCATATTTTTTCGCATCTAATCCTAAAAAAGAAAAAATATTGTTTAATTCTTTTTCAGTCTTTGTAAAAATATCTTCATATTTAACTATTAAATATTTACGATTGAACTTTTTAAACTCAGTTTCAGCTTTAATAATAGTTTGAGCAGCATTTGCCCATGCTCTTATCTCTTGTTCATAACTTCTATCAAAAGTTTTAACACTAGATTCAACAACTGAACGTCCATCACGAATAATGATTAGTAAGGGAGAGTAAGGAAAAAGCTTAAAAAAATATGGTAAGTTTTTTACGCTTGGTGTTTTTGTTATCCTTATTTTAGGAGATTTATTTAATGAATAATCTAAATCATAACTTTCTGTTTGTTGATTATGTTTAGTTTCTTGAGAGTTTAAAAATGAAGTCAGACTACTACCAAAACATTCATAAAGCTTTTCAGGAGAACCTACAATTTTGTCAATTTTCCAATACTGCCAAATGCGATCAAGAGAATCAGCAAACTTAATTAATAAATCAGCATGAGCCATAAAGAAATCTTCAGGAATTAATGTAGCATCACAATCTGGATGTAGAGATAGAAGATCGCTAAGAAAATTGGTTCCACTTCTTTGACTAATTCCCAAGATAAAAATTGGCTCATTATTTAATATAGATTTACTATCTTTTTTAGCCTCAATTAGCATTTAATAAAATCTCCTATTGTTTGCAGTATGAATAAACTTGATAAAGTTGATATCCAATTTTTGACCAGTCATACTTTTGAGCAAGTGCGTAAGCTTGAATAGACATCTGCTCCCACTTTTTATCGGTAGTATTTAAAGCTTGATTGATTGTTGCTAATAGATCATAATCTTTTTCATAGCAATAACCTTGTTCACTATCACTGATAAGTTCAGTGATAGCTCCTCGTTGGGGAACAATGACAGGCCGAGCAAACGAGAGTGCTAAAAGAACAGAACCAGAGTTGAGTATTTTTTGATAGGGTAAAACAACCCAATCACAAGCATTCATGTATATTTGAATATCCTCATCTGGAATAAATTGGAGTCGAAGACGAATTCTAGAATCTCTTTGGGCAGCTTGCTCAATTTCTGCACATAAATCAGAATCGTAAGGAATCCCAGCTATTAATAACACCACATTAGAGTCTTTGAGTTGATTGAATGCAGCTAACAGGTGATTAATACCTTTGTAATGTCTCACCATCCCGAAATATAATAGTACTTTTTGTTCGAGAGCAATACCTAAGTTAAGGCGAGCATCTTTTCTACTGATTTGATTAGGATACGAACCAATATAGTTACCGTGAGGAATGATATGAACTCTTTTTGTACGTCCATACATACGTTTAAATTCCTGTCGACTATATTCGCTCATAACGAGAACATCATTAGAAAGGCGACTTAAAAGCCAACGTAGAATATATTCGATAATTGGAAAATTATTCTCATGGGAATGGGTATTATGAATAGTCCAAACTATTTTGTTACCGAATAATTTCAGAACAATAAGATTGCGAATAGTTCTTAAAAATGAACTTAAAGTTTTATATTTACTGCCAACGTCAAGGTAACATAACACTCTAACCCAATGAAGATGAATTATTTTATTCCGGTGTCTTGCTGCTATTAATTCAGAAAAAAAACAATTAACTTGAAAAGCCTCTATTTCTACATCATAATCTTTTAGAGAAGACCACAAACAAGTTAAATACTTGTTTTCCTTGGTATGTACACGAGGTGTCAGAACTCTAATTTTGGTTTGAGAATCTGAAGATACCAAAGGAGCAAAAACTGGAATTTTAGATGGAGAATTGAGCATTTTATTTTGGCAAAAATCATAAAAAATTAGTAGTTAATTGATGAATAGATAATTCTTCAATTCCTATTTAGTGTTATGGCAATAATATTTGAGATGTTCGTCAAAAATTTTTGAGATGGAAAGTTGGCTTCGGAGCTTTGCCACAGAGGGTTCTTCACCATGTTGTGACACGGTTATAAGTTGGTTAATGGATTGAGCTAAGGCTGTTGAGGTATAAGGAGAAAATGTTTTAATCGCATCCCGTTCAAGTTTGTTGTACTGAGCTATTTGAGGCAAATCGTAAGCCAAAATTGGACAAGCAACTGAAATCCAAGTGGATAAAGAACTTGAAGCAGAAAAGAATTTAAACGGACAAACGGCAAGGTCGGTAGCAGCTAGGTAAATTTCTAATTCTTCTTCAGATAGGTAGCCTGTAATTCTTAAACGATCGTTAACTTCTTTTGCTTTAGCCTGTGACCAAAGCTGCTCTATGTAATGCTCATGACCAGGAGCTGCTCCTCCCGCAAAAATAACTTTTACGTTTTGTGGCAGTTCAGGTAGAGCATTAATTAGTAATTCATAGCCTTTGCGACTGTGAATAAAGCCTAAAAGTGTCACTACTATACTTCCATCAAGGTTTAATACTGTTTTAGCTTCGGCAGATTTAATCTTTAAAGAACGTTCTTCTACAAAATGAGCTACAACTTTAGTTTTGCGGTCATCAATGACACTTAACCGCTCTGCCTCTTCTTGAGTGCAAACTACGATTAATTTAGCTTGATTGATTAGCCAGCGAAAAGGAAAAGCCTTCGATCCATACATATAGCGCATAAACCTTAATGGATGTCTGGGAATTTGCAGACTAGAAGCAAATGATTCTTGGGTTTGAGTAGCTTCTTGCTTGACGGGGAAAATATAGTCTCGAAACTGACTCAACAAAGTTTTCAAGGCATTTGTAAGATTTGGCGGTGGATTGTATACATCATGAAGTGTAGTAACCAGAGGACGTGGACAATAATGTTTGAAACACTGGAGGTAATTTAGCTGTTCCCAGCTTGTTCCCCAGAGTTGTTTATTGTTTGCCAGGCTATATTGAATATGAACTATCTCAGCTTCATTGAGTTGCTTAGCTGCATCCGCTAGCTTTTCTAAATTATGCTTTTTGTCTTCTGTAAGCAGAACGCTAGCTTCTAAAACTTTTAAATTATCTTTTTTGTGTGCTTCATTGGCTAGTAAACGTCCATAACGGCAAATACCATGTTGGCTTGGTCCATTATGTAAGTAGCCAACTGTCATTTTATTTGCCATAGTAATCTCTGTTTAAAACTATTGATAATACGCACAACATCTTGTTTCACTGCTGCCAAACTCTTTTTTAACCATATTTGTATGGGGTTTGTCTGGGTTTTATAACCAAGATGCTTCATTTCTAACCACACAATATTTTCAATATCAGATACCATCTGTTTTGACAGTTCTGTTCGCCAACTATTTAACAAAGTCTTGTCTATTGGTTTTTTAGAGTCAGCTTTCCAAGGTTCTCTTACCGTATTGACTGTTAAACAATCTTTTTGATGGTAGTTCATCATGACAGAATGAAACTCTACATTCAAAAAGCGACAAAGATTATGCAGGTTTTCTTCTGGTGCTGTTATGAGTTTTTCATAACGTAAAGTAAACAATGAAGCTTTGACCAAATCAGGACAAAGTCTGGCAGTAGCCATATAGCGTCGCCAAACTTCCGCGTCTTTAGCTAAACTACCATTAGACCAAGGAACTTTTTGCCAGGATTTAACTACTGCACGGGGATCGCGTACTATATGAATGAAACGAGCAGAGGGAAAAAATTGCTGTAATGTTTCCATGTATAGGAGATGATTCGGTGTTTTTTCCCCAACAATTTTTACTTTTCTTTGGCTGGCAAACTGCTCTAATATTAATTTAAATAGTGATGGATAATCTCTGCTGTTGTTCCAGGCAATTTCGCTAAATTCCACCGCATTTAGTTCCATTTCTTGAAATTCAGGTAAATTGATAATATCTTCGATCAGTCGATTATAATTTGAATCTATGCTCAAGTTTCCATAGCTTTCTCGTTGAAGCCAAAACTTTCTAATAAAAAAGGTTTCTGGAGCGATCGCCATATCAGGATGAGCGTCTAGCATTTGCTGAAGCAATGTTGTTCCAGAACGAGGACAGCCAACAATAAAAATAGGAAATTGAATTTTTCTCCGCATATTTGCTTGATAAGAATAAAATATTGATTTAAATGATGCTTTTTTCGGTAGAGTATACGATTTGTTTTTGTTCTATTGCTTTTTTTTTAATATGTTTGATGACTTTTGCTGGTACTCCTGCAACTACAGTAAAAGGTGCAACATCCTTTGTAACTAAGCTACCAGCAGCTACTACAGCATTTTGTCCGATAGTACAAGGTCCAATAACAGTTGCATTAGTAGCAATCCAAGCTCCTTTTTCTATTACAATATCTCGTCCCTCTTTAGGAGCAGTATTCATTCTTTCCTCTCCAAATTTCATAAAATCGTGTGTTCCAGTAATCAAACATACATTTTTACCAAAAAAAACATAATCATCTATGTACACTTCGCCAGAATTTGTATTGACTAAAAAATTATTCTTTTTAGCAAGATCAGATATGTGTAGTCTTTGTTTTGGACCAACAATCATTGGTTCTGTCAAAAATATCTTTTGTACTTCTTGTTTGAGTTGTTCAAGAATAATTTGAATAATTTTATTTTTTGTTTGATAGTAAATATATTTGAGTGTATTCATGATATTAATTATCTATTTTAAGGTTGATAATTACTTAATTATTGAATATCAATAAGGTATTAGAATATGATTAATTATTTATTGATTAAAACTTTCCACGCTCGTGGTTGATAGAACAAACACCTGCTCATACTTTCTTTGCCAATTACCTTAAATCTAAAAGATGAAACTTTATCTAATTCATAAAGTGAGCCTTCTTTTATAGAAAAATCTAAATTGTATAATCCTGGTTTTAAGCCAAGATATGGTAATTGAAGTTGTATGTGATGTTTTCCTGGTGGTAAAGCTAATGGTTGATTATCATTAAAGCTACTTATATGTAAAACTAGGTCATTCTCTCCCATCATTTCTCTGATAGCGACAAACAAATTAATATTTTTGCTTTCTTTATGTATTTGGCATTCTATAGATAAAATCGTTTGCTCACCACTTACAAGCGACTCAATTGTATTCCCTAAAACATCTTGAAACTGCACAGAAAGTATATCTAAACCAAAACTTTCACTTTTTGTCTTTTCTGGCAAAAATATTGAACCAAAACTTTGTTTTCTACCATTCAAAAAAAACAAATCTTCTTCGTATATTGTCATAATTTCATGTGTACTGCCAACTTCAATTAAATTACCATTTGATAAATATATTGCTGATTGGCATACATTTAATATTGACTGAGAATTATGGCTAACTAAAATAAAAGATTTACCTGCTTGAAGTAAAGCATATAGTCTACGTTGACATTTTTGTCTAAACCTTACATCACCTACAGCCAGTACTTCATCGATCAATAAAATATCTGGTTCGGTATGAATGGCACTAGCAAAACCCAAACGTGCAGCCATACCAGAACTATAGGTTTGCACTGGAGAATCGATCGCGTCGCCAATCTCGGCAAACTCTACTACTTCATCAAATCGATCGTCAATTTCTTGTTTAGATAACCCTAAAATTGACATATTTGCATAAATATTTTCTCTACCTGTCAAAATTGGATTAAATCCAGCACCCAAAGCAATTAGTGGTGCTACTCTACCTTTGACTCTGACTGTTCCAAGATCGGGTTTAATCAAACCTGCAATAATACGCAGTAGAGTAGATTTACCACTACCATTTTTGCCAACTAAGCCTAGAGCTTCTCCTCGTCTTAGTTCAAAACTGACATTGTCTAAAGCCCAAAACTCTTTTGTACGCAGTTTGTCGCTCTTTTCTCGTATTCCTAACAGATCGCTAGCAATATCCTGAACTCCATAAAACAGGGATCGTTTTAAATCTCGACAAAACTTCTTAGATACTCCTTCAACAGAAAGAATAACTTCACTATCTTCTGTCTTACTCGACGACGGCTGATCTGTCATACTAATGGTCATTAGGAACTCATCCTCTCAACTATATAAGGCATTGCTACTAGATAAATAATCCAAGCAACTACTAACCCAACTAAACTTATTCCACTAGCTATCCAAAAACCTATAGGATCGGAAATGACTCCAGTAGTGGCTAGTTCCCTTGTCGTCACTAGTAAAGGCGTTACAGGATTAAATCTGACGATCGCGCTAAATAATCCTTCACTAGGGACTGGATAAACAACAGGAGTTAAAAATAACCAAAACCCCGTAGCTAAAGTAATTCCCATAGAAACATCTTTATAAAGTGCGCTAATAGGTGCGAGCATTAAACCAAAGAATGTTCCCAGTAAGACTAAGTGGATTAAAGCTACAGGCGCGATAATTACACTTCCAGTTACGGGCATTTTGAACCAGAGAAATACTAAAAAAATCAAAATTAGCTTGATGCCAAAATTAAAGAAAACTTCTCCCAACTTACTCAAAATAATTGCCTCACGAGGGAAGTTAATTCTAGCCAGCATTGATTTAGCTGAAGTCACTGCTTGAATCGGCCCATTAAGTGCTTCGACAAAAGTTTGCCATAAGGTCATGCTAAACATTACATAAGCTGGATAAGGTAAATCGGTAGTGCCAACATTAACAATTCCATTTCCTTTAGCCAAAGTAAAACCAGCAGCAGTAATGATTGGGGGAATAAAGGCCCAGACAACTCCTAACAAGGATTGACGGTATTTAGCATTGATATCTCTAACTAACAACTGCCACGCTAATTCGCGGGAAGCTAGTAAATTTCGCCATAGTTCCTTAAATAACTGAACTGGCTGTTTCATGCGACTTTTGGGAGTATAAACTACCCAAGAAGTTTGTTTGTCTAATATTTTTCTCGAACGTAATTTTTTGCTTTTGATTGCACCCATAGCAAGACCTTGGCTATATTTTGTCTGATTGTTAGCTATTAACGACGACGAAATTGTTGTAGGATGCCTTCTCCTCCATCATGGTTATGACCATTACCATTGCCATTACCATTGCCATTGCCATTACCATTACCGTTAGTATAGGGTTGATTATAGTAAGAGTCGTAGTAAGAGTAGGCGTAGTAATCAAAATCAGGATTGACCATATTAGCGACAAATCCTGCCAAATTACACTGACTGTGATAGAGAATTTCTAGAGAGTTTTGGAGAGCTTTAGGACTAACTCTACCGATGCCAGTAACAAACAACATAGTATCTACCTGACTAGCTACACTTTTAGCATCAGCCATCACGCCAATAGGTGGCGTATCAATCAGTAGATAATCATAACTTTCTCGCCATTCTTGAATTAGTTGCTTAGTTTTTTCTGAATTGAGCAAAGCAATGGGATTAGGAGATGTATCACCAGAAGTCATGATATGTAAATTCTCTGTTACCCCAGTTTGCACAAAATTAGACCAAGGTTCATCACTGATGATGGCATTACTTAATCCTTGTTCATTAGGTAGTTTTGCTAGTTTGTGCATTCTTGGCTTACGCAAGTCTGCATCAACCACCAGTACTCTAAATCCTAATTCTGCTAGTACTAGACTGAGATTATAAGTTACTGTGGTTTTGCCTTCAGAAGAGGTAGAAGAAGTAAGTGCCAAAGACTTAATTCTGCCAGACTCTACCATCAGATAACGCAAGTTCATTGCTAAGGCACGTAATCCTTCAGTAAAAGATGAGTATTGATAGCTTCTAAATTCTTGGTTATTGTTAGTATTAATATCAACTATGGGATAGTCTACCTGAGGAATAGTTCCTAGTAAGGGTAAACGAGTTATTTGTTTGATCTCTTCTACTACTCTTACTTTTTGATCTAACTGTTGTAATAACCAGGCTGTGGCTACTCCCAAAAATCCTCCTGCAACTAAAGCTATTGCCAAACCACGCTGAATATTAGGAGAAACAGGCTTAGTAGGTAGATAAGGAGCATC
>JAAUYH010122062.1_pt1 | contig 12702 bp, 11 predicted proteins | sample 7278061 | NCBI WGS metagenome assembly JAAUYH01 (sample SAMN14350203, study PRJNA611818) | marine sediment metagenome | isolation source: surface marine sediment (0.6m) | place: French Polynesia: Moorea | collected 2018-08
AGGGCAAAAATAGCAGTTCCAACCAAAATAACCGAGCTAATTGGCATAACTGCGTGAAGTACGATAGTCATTAAAACGCCAATCGTTACTATCACGAACCCTAAAGGGAATCCGACTACTAAAAAACAAACTGTTAAAGTTAAACTCCAGATGAAGAAGCTTTTAATGCTATCGAAAAGATTGTTGTTATTTTTGCTGCTTAATTGCATTTTTGTCCCACTATTTATTAAATCCAGTATTTATTTGAAAAATTCTTGACTCGACTATTTTGGTAAATCGAGCAATATCAATTTTTCGATTCAAATCTAGCTAGTTTATGATTGCTTGTGATATGAATGACAAAATTTGATTGATATCAATCAGTATAGTCAGTTTTTATACTTAAGTAAAGATATGTAATATATCTTCATATTAGCTAAAAATACTTAGCGATCGCCCTTGAGTTGAGCCTAAAATGGCTCGGGCGATCGCATTGAGTCGATTTGAGGTAGTAAAAGATGTAAATTGGCAATAAGTATAATCAACTAGAGAACGATCTAATCCTAGTTTTCTATAGCAACTCGCTGAGTGACGATCGCAATCCCGTCCGAGCGGGCGATAATAGCCGAATACCAGCGATTTTCCGGGGTAATAGGAGCTGTGACCAACTTAAAGATCCCTCCGGCCGGAAGCAGTTCGAGTTCTAAGCTACTCGGATCGAGATAAAGACTGCTGTTAGTTGTTTCACCGATCGCAGCTCCAAACAAGATTTCTTCTCCTAAAGGCTCTCTGACGATCGCATCGAAACTAAATTGTTGCCCGACTTGAACTTGTTCTGGTAGATTGACGATCAGTTGAGGGGGATTATCTCCGGTGACGATTTCAGTCTTTTCCGAGAGAATCTCTTGCTTGACAATTTTGCCATTCAGGAAATGTTGGCGCGATCTTACTTCAGCAGAAAGACGCATCTTCCGGGATGCTTGTGTTGTCGTTCCCTCCATAGAAGTTAAAGTTTCGACGATCGCGCGATCGCCCTCTCGTTGCCAAGATTTAATTTCAGTCCTATATTTTAATGTCGGATATTGTTGCCAAAAGTTTTTCAGAGCAGCAGAAAGAGTAGAATAATCTAAGCCATCAGAATTGGTAAAATCGGAGCTGTAATAATTCATCACCCTGGCAACATTTTGCCGATTAGCCGAACGCTCTATCTCACCGATGGCTCGTTTAAGTTCCGAAGGGACAGTTGCGGCATTTCTGGCACTGAGAGGACTTGTTAAAGCCAAACTCAAACCAAAAACTAATCCAAAATTAAAAAGGCGTTTAGTAATAGTTCTAAAATTTCCCATCGGTGATAGCTTTGATAATTATTAGCAATGAATTTTAACAGAAATACTCGTGTCTCAAAAATCGACCAAGTTACTGATTGCTGCTAGCGGTACGGGAGGACATTTATTCCCTGCTATAGCATTAGCAGAACAATTACCAGAATATACCATCGAATGGTTGGGGGTGAAAGACCGATTAGAACAAAAATCGATCGCAGATCGCTATCCTTTGCACGCGATCGACATTGAAGGATTTCAACAGGGTCTCAGTCTGAAAACTTTTTCGATCTTCGGAAAGATTTTAGCCTCTGTCTTTAGAGTTCGCCAGTTAATTAAAGAGTTAGAGATTAATGCGGTTTTCACCACTGGAGGTTATATCGCCGCTCCAGCTATTTTAGCCGCTCGCTTGCAAAATATTCCCGTGATTCTACACGAATCTAATTTTTTACCGGGTAAAGTAACTCGAGTGTTTAGTTCCTTATGCGATACTGTTGCGGTTGGTTTTGAGGGTTCGACACAGTATTTACCTCGCGCTCGTACCGTTCATGTTAGCACTCCGGTTCGTTCGGAGTTTCTTGCCCCCCGTTCCTTAGATTTATCCCTGAGCGAAGATGCTTTTGTGATTGTGGTTGTTGGTGGTTCTCAGGGTGCCGTAGCGATCAATCAACTGGTGCGAGATTGTGCTGCTGCTTGGCTGTCTGAAGGCGCGGCTATCGTCCATTTAACAGGCGATCGCGACCCAGATGTTAATAGTTTCTCCGCTCCTAATTATTTTGCGCTGCCTTTTTACGATAATATGGCTGGACTATTTCAAAGGGCCGATCTGGCTATTAGTCGTGCTGGTGCTGGCACTTTAACAGAATTAGCAATTACTAATACTCCAGCTATTTTAATTCCTTATCCTTTTGCTGCTGAAGATCATCAATCTTTCAATGCTAAAGTGTTTCAATCTGCCGGTGGTGCGATCGTTTTTCAGCAAAAAGAGCTGAGTTCTACTATCTTAAAAACAAAGGTCTTAGAATTAATGAGTTCTAAATCCCAATTAGAAGAAATGGCTGCTAATTTAGAGAATCTAGCGGTTAAAGATAGTGCCGAACGTTTGGCTACTTTAGTGCGGGAAGCGATCGCCGCTCAATCCAAATAACCTATTTTTATTTTTTTTCCGCGATGCTTTGGTGTGCATCTACGCTTGTAATCTTCGATTCAAGCGTAGAATCTAGATGCTTAAAATTAAGAACTGGTCATCGGATCGCTCAGAGACTCCTCTTCTGCTGGTTCGCCATCGCTGATAAAGATATCCGATTCTTTAACGAAACCACTGTAAGCTTCCATACCGTGTTCGCCGATATCTAAGCCTTCAATTTCCTCTTCTGGAGTAACGCGAATACCCAAAATAGATTTTAAAACAACCCAAACTACAAAGCTAAAAATAGCCGTAAAAGCTCCGATCGCAACAATACCTAAAATTTGAATTCCAATTTGTTCGACACCGTGGCCGGTGAATAAACCTTTTTCTTTATCGAAAAATCCAACTGCAAGAGTTCCCCAAGCTCCATTAACTAAGTGAACTGAAATTGCGCCAACGGGATCGTCAATTCTAATTTTATCGAAAAAGCCAACAGCAAAAACAACAATGACTCCAGCAATAGCACCAATAATTACCGCAGAGGTATAAGAAACGCTACTACAAGGGGCTGTAATCGATACCAATCCAGCCAAGATACCGTTAATAATCATCGACAGATCTGGCTTACCATCTTTGATCCAACAAGTTAGAGTGGCAGTCAATCCACCTGCTGCGGCAGCTAAATTAGTTGTGACGGCAATATAAGGTACGTTAGCAGTAGCAGCTAATTCCGAACCTGGATTGAAACCAAACCAGCCGATCCAAAGAATCAAGCAGCCCAGAGTAGCAATACTCATATTGTGGCCGGGAATCGCATGAATTTTCCCGTCGCGATATTTTCCTTCCCTCGGCCCTAAAAGTGCCGCACCCATTAAAGCAGCCCAACCACCAACGGAATGAACGACGGTAGATCCGGCAAAATCGACAAAGCCAGCTTTAGACAGCCAACCTTCCCCAGTCCAAGCCCAATGTCCGGTAATCGGATAAGCAATGCCGCACAACAACAAACTAAAAATTAAGAAGTCTAAAAACTTAATTCTTTCTGCAACCGCACCAGAAACGATCGTCGCCGCAGTTCCAGCAAAAGCAGCCTGAAACAGAAAATGAACTGAAATAGGTAAACCTGCAGGAAAAGGATCTAACCCGTATGTACCGGCTTCGCCACTTAAAAACCAACCTCCCAAGCCAAAATAAGGGCTAGCTTGACCGAACATCAAAGAATAACCGATCGCCCAATAAGCTAGGGTTGCTAGTGCGAAAACAATGAGGTTTTTTGAAAGAATATTCACGGCATTTTTCTGCCGACAAAATCCAGTTTCGAGCATCCCGAAACCGGCATTCATAAAAATTACTAAAACTGCTGCTATTAAGATCCAGATGGCATTGAGAGTGCCTTGGATTTCTTCATTGCTTGGTGGCGCGCTATCTTGCGCGACAACGGCACTATTCCAGACTATAACAATAATAGCTGTGAGAACTATAGTAGCTAACCAGTAAGGAGATACGTGGCGAGTCAAACCTTGTTGCCACCCGCCTCGATCAATTTTTTTCCTAATAGGGGATACTCTTTTATTGAGATCGTGCATTGACTTTACTTAACTATTTTTTTGAATTACTCAAATTAATTTTTGAGCCGATCTATAGCGATCGCCACAGGTTAAATCATTGTCTTGATTGTTGTATAAGTGTGGATTATACTACCTTTACTCCTTTTAGCGACTCTATTTTTATTGCTTTTTAAACAAGATAGGAACTAAGCAGGAAAATCTTCGAGCCACTTTCGAGCGCGCCAATTTTAAATAGCTAAAATTTCAATTTATACCAATTCTCAAAAATGGCAAAATATAGCAGAAGGCAGAAAACAGAAGGATAATCCTTAATATTTAAACTTTTGGCCAATCTTAAATGTCCTAACCTTTATTTGAAATTCTATATGTAGCAATTATATTTAATAATCTGAAAAAATTTGAAAAGGTTGATCGTCTCAAAAAAGATTAAAAAGCCTCCTCCCTAAACCTTCTCACCCCTGACCTTTGACCCAGATTAAATCTCTTATTACTTTTGACAAATGGTATTAGCAGTCTTTTGCGAGTCTGGTTTGACCATCTTTATAGTGGAACAAAAATTGTGAAAATTGAATTATGTTCGAGCTTTTTGCGATCGCCAGGCCTAAAAAAAGTTCGCTCTAGATCGCAAACCTAATGTTATATAACAATAGAGTTGAATTCCGATCTGGCGAACCGATAGTTTTGAAAAATTGGTAAATATTTAAAAACTACTAAGAAGCTTTAGATTTTTTAGAATAGGCTTCTTGGATTTGTAATAACAATTTGCCCAATTGATTCCAAATTAGATAAGCAATTAGAAGTGTTACGGGCAATGAGATTGAGTAAGTAACCGGACGACTAATATTAAATGTCTCTAAACCAGTCGCTAAAACTAAGCAAACTCCGATACACATCCCCAAAAAAGGTACTAATAAATCAAAACCTTGTAATTCTTGAAGACTTTTAGGCGTGGGATTTTTGAGTAGTTCTCGAGCTTTTTGCTTCAGAGTTGCTTCAAAAGCTATCCCGGAAGTAAAAGCAAAGAACAAGCCAAGAGCAATTAATAAGTAAGGAGGAGTAGGAAAATAGTACATGTTGATTTAAATTGATGGCGTAATAGTGCGATCGAATTCTTGTAAAAATACCTTCTTAAAAGAGAAAGAAATCGCTTTTTAAATTAGCAGGAGATTATTTCCTAAAGCTGAAAAGAACCGCAAGTAAGCTAGCTTGCTCCTTGTCGATCCTTTTCTACAAAGAAATATTATTCCTAACTCTTCAAAAAAGGTAATTTTCCAAGAGTTCTAATCTGTTTTATTGTATTTGCCTTGGGGTAATTGCTGTAACCCGATCGACAGAAATTTCTTGAAAAGCTTTAATTGCAGCATCAAACAATCTTTGTGGCTGGAATTCGTCTTTAACTAAACTCCAGATCCGCTCTACTTCTTCGGTATGCAGGCGATCGTCTTCAATTAAAGCTAGCAATACTTGGCGACGTAGATAATGACCTTCTTCTGACAAGATATAGCTCAAACCCAATCTTGCAGTCGGTAAGATATCGAATTGACGGTCAGATCGCGCGATTTCGATCATGTTTTCCAATCTTTGCCATTGGAATTTGCCATCTTTAAATAAAACTTCTAGCAAACGACGGCGCATTTCTGGGGATTCTTCTGTTAACAATCTTCTAGCTACGTAGGGGTAAGAAACTTCTACTATCTTAAAATTGGGGTTTAAAGATAGTGCTAAACCTTCTTGAGTAATTAAAGAACGAATGATCAAAGCAAATTTTGCTGGAACTCTGAAGGGATATTCGTACATTAATTCGGAAAATTCATCGGTAATCGTTTTAAAGTTGAAGTCTCCTACACTTTGACCGATCGCATTACCTAAGACTTTTTCTAAAGCTGGGACTATCGGTTCTATATTAGTGTTGGCAGTTAAAAAGCCAAGATCGACAAAGTCTCTGGCTAAACCACTATAATCTCGATTAATTAATTCTACGATCGCGCTGGCAATGGTTTCTTTGGTATGTTGTGAGAGTTGATCCATCATACCGAAGTCAATAAATGCCATCCGGCCTTCGGGGGTAACAAATAAGTTACCAGGATGGGGATCGGCATGGAAAAAGCCGTGTTCTAAAAGCTGACGCAACCCCGATGTTACCCCGATTCTAATCACGTCGTCGACATTTAAACCAGCAGCTTTAATTTTTTCTGTATCTGTTAGTTTAAAACCGTTAATCCACTCTAAAGTGAGAACGTTTCTGCTGCTGTATTCCCAATGTATGCGAGGAACTTTTACTTCTGGATCTTCACCGAAGTTAACGGCAAATTTTTCAGCATTTTTGCCTTCGTTGATGTAATTTATTTCTTCAAATAATTTAGTTCCAAATTCATCTACAATTAAGGTCAAATCGTGTCCTAAATTTAAGGGTAACCAAGGAGCTAGCCAAACTGCTCCGCAACGCATTAAGTATAGATCGAGACCGAGTACCGGGCGCAGATTAGGCCGCTGCACTTTTACCGCTACTTCTTCTCCGCTGTGTAAAATTGCTCGATATACTTGTCCTAAGCTAGCTGCAGCTACCGGATGAGGTGATATTTCTCGATATATTTCATCTACAGTCCGATTTAATTGAGATTCGACGATCGCAAAAGCTATTTCGTTATCGAAAGGTGGTAGCTCGTCTTGCAATTTAATTAATTCTTTGAGAAAATCTTTGCGAATTAAATCGGGTCTAGTTGAGAGGGCCTGTCCTACTTTAATGAATGTAGGGCCTAATTTAGTCAGCAGTTCCCGCAATTCCGATGCCCGTTTTTGCTTGTTTTGTTCGGTTCGATTTTGCCATTTATCCCACTGCAGACTGAACACAAAAGCACCGAAGTACCATATAATTTTTAAGGTTCTCCAAATTGATAGCCAAGGTCGAAAGCCATAATACCGTTCGATCGCCTTAAAATCATAATATTCAAGTTGATTTATATCTGCTAATTGTTTTTTGTATCTCACTTGATTCTTGCTCACAATTTGAATCTCCTCGACTTTATTACAGTTTTTGTCTTAATTTTTTATATTTTCTTTACTTTTGTATATAAAAATACAAATATCTTTATGTATATTATCGGACAATAATTAAGTTTTTTTAAGGCAACTCTGCAAAAATTAATCAGAGTTTACACTTCTTTTATCAAAGCAAAATAATGTAATAAATTAGGGGCAAAAGTAAAATATTTTTAAGAACCGACAGCAACGCCGAGCATTTCTTCTGGTGTGAGGTGAGAATGAACGACTCGGCCGTCTTTAAACCAAACAACGCGTTGAGTTAAACGAGCTACATCAGGTTCGTGAGTCACCATTACGATCGTAATACCTGTTGAATTCAGTTCGGCAAAAATATCCATTACTTCAGAAGTGGTGCGAGAATCTAAAGCTCCTGTTGGTTCGTCGGCTAGTAATAAAATGGGTTGATTGACGATAGCTCTGGCGATCGCAACTCTTTGCTGTTGTCCCCCAGATAATTGATTGGGTTTATTGTACAGCCGATTTTCTAAGCCAACTTTTTTCAGGGCGATCGCCGCCCTTTCTTGCCTTTCTAAACGAGATACTCCAGCATAAACCATCGGTAACATCACGTTTTCTAAAGCACTCATTTGGTCTAACAAATGGAATTGTTGGAAAACAAAGCCTATTTTTAAGTTACGAATGCGAGCTAATTCTGCATCTCCAATCTCAGAAACATCGGTGCGATCGAAATAGTAACTTCCTGAAGTGGGGCGATCTAAACAGCCGATAATATTCATCGCAGTGGATTTTCCAGATCCTGAAGCACCCATAATCGAACAATATTCCCCCGATTTAACCGTCAAATTGACGCAATCTAGAGCTTTAACAGACAGATTTCCACTGCCGTATATTTTGCTAACTGTTTCGAGACGGATGATTTCAGTTTGGGCTGATGATGTCATAATTAACTACTTTAGAAAACTGAATATAATTATTGACTTTAAAATTCTCATTTTGTTTCGATTTCTCGAACCAATTAACTTAACTTATTTTACTGGTCTGAATCTAAGTAAGTTTCAGAATAGGGTAAATGCTAAGCTGCTATTAACTATCAATTAAATTTTTAAGGGCGAACGACGGGATTTGAACCCGCGAGTGGTGGAACCACAATCCACTGCCTTAACCACTTGGCTACGCCCGCCATTTTTTATCCATAAACCATGATAGCACAATCTGTAACGATCGCAATCTAATTTTTTTCGCTAATCTTAAAAATGAAAGATAGCAGATAAATACACTAAAAATGTCATCGATTAAATTATCTACAGCGATCGTCGGAATCATAGGGGCGGGTTTAGGAGGATTTATGGCCGCTACAAATCCCGGAAAAGAAGCTTATGAAAATCATGCCACAGAAGTGCTGTCATCCTATATCAAAGAAAAAGGTTGCAGCGAGTTAGTCCAAAAAGAAGTTCCCGAGCAGATCGCCAAATTAGTTGAAAATAATTGCGTTGCTTTGGTAAATCGAAGTCGTTCCCAAATTCAAGAAATTATTGCGAACAACACAAAAAGACAAAATTTACTGTTTTTTAGCATTTATCGGACAGATTTAGCCCTACCAACTTCTTTGCCAGACTATCATTTTGAAACTGTTGGTGCGTTCCAAAATTTCTATATTTATCAAACAGAAAAAATTTAACTGAGTGATTTACAAGCTGAAAATCGCCCTCAAAAAATTGTTTAATAACCAATTAACAAAAATATACGATTCAATTCAATTTGAACCGACTTTTTGAAATAATTTGAGTTTAATATTATGTAATAAGATAAAGTTAATTTAGTTATTATGGATGACAATCTAAAAGAAAAACAAGAAGAAACCCCAGTTACCCGTACCCCTCCTTGGGGAAAAGTTGCAGTTTTAGAAGAAGCATCTCGATATCGCATCAACCGTATAGTATTAAAGCCGGGCCATCATATCAGCACCCAAATGCATTACCATCGCAGCGAACATTGGATCGTAGTTTCTGGGACTGCAAAAGTAATTTGTAATGGCAAAGAAATGCTATTAATGCAAAATCAATCGACTTACGTACCGATGAATACCCCTCATCGAGTAGAAAATCCTGGTGTTATCCCTTTAGTAATGATTGAAGTGCAAAATGGGGAATATTTGGGAGATGAAGACATTATTCGCTTTTCAGAAAAAGAAGAAGAATTACAAGAATTAAACGATCGCATCAATAATAAATAACCAATCTTAAAAAATTAACTATAGCTAACTACTTGAGGTACTCAGAGAAGCCAAATCTGCTCGGTATTTTTGCTATTTTCGCTCCAGTGAAGATAAGAAGCAAATTCGCGAGTTGTTGAACTGTAGTGACTGCTATATTTTGAGAATATTTCTAAAAGATTCCTGGAGCGGATTGCGCCTCAAGCAAGATAATATTTATGCTTTTGCTGGGCGGCTTAAAAAAGAATTCAATCTCGGTCTAATTGTTTAACTCTTTCCTCAATTGAATCGAGATAAGATTGAGAACCACTTGTAATCGGTACTGCAATTATTTCCGGGACTTCGTCAGGATGGATGGATTTAATTTTGATGGAAATTTGCGAAAAAAGATCGAATTTAGTTTTGATTTGTAGTTGCCATTTGCGATCGCCGTTGATTTTGCCGTCCCAAACATCAATCGAATCGATTTCGGCAATGGCAACACAAGCAGCTAGTCGAGTTTCAACTAAAGTTGTTGCAATTTCTTTTGCTTTGGCAATGCTCGGAGCACTCACAAGAACTAGGCAATAATCGGATTGTTGTGGGTTCATTTTGTCGATCCGATTAGAAATTGTGTAATATTTCTCTAGTTGTATTGTTTACATCAATCGCTGCCGAAGCACAATGGGAAAAAGAGGAAACAATCGAACTATTTGAAGCAGGTAAATTATTGTTTTGAGATTGAATGACTTCAAAATTAGTTTTATTCGATATTTCTGCAGTATCTAGTTTAACTCGGTCTAAATTAGTTTTATGGAATATAGCCCCTTGCAAGTTAGCTTCTTCAAGACTAGCTTCAGACAAATTTGCTCCCGTTAAATCTGCTCCTCGCAAATCTACCCAACGCAAACCTGCTTGTTGCAAGTTAGCAGATATCAAATTCGCTCCTTGAAGAAAAGAGCCGTTTAATCTCGCTCTAAATAGATTAACTCCTTCTAAATTTGCGCCGCTCAAATCTACTTCTTTTAAGAAAGTTTTGCTCAAATTCGCCCCATTAAAAGATGCCCCTCCCAAATTAGCTTTGCTCAATCTTGCTTGGCTCAAATTCGCCCAATTAAAGTTAACTAAATCGAGATGAGCTTCGCGCAAATTAATTTTTTTGAGATTTGCACCGCAGAGATTTGCACCCTGCAAATTCGCGCCTCTTAAGTTCGTATGGGATAAATTTGCGCCGCAAAGTTTAGCCCCCTTAAGTTGGGATTTAACCATAAAAGCACCGTTTAAATTAGCTTTGGTTAAATCTGCACGGGCTAAATTTCCGTCACTAATCTTAGCAAAACTGAGATTGGCCCAATTGAGGATTGCTCCACTTAGATTTGACTTGGTTAAAAATGCCCTACTAAGATTTGCCCCCATCAGGTTTGCTCCTGAAAGGTTAACCGCAATCAGCGTGATTCGGCTCAAGTCCGCTCCTTGTAAATCGACTCCACTAAAATCTCGATATCCTTTTTCGTAAAGTCTTAGTAAATGCTTGACTTTCATTTTTTTAAGACTGCCTTAACCTTTAATCCGGTCATATTGTTAATGAAAAAATTGCAATTGAATTTGCTAAAGATAAAATACTAAAACTCTATTAAGAGAATAGTATTGCTTTCCTTAACTTTTATTTTATATTTGATTTCGGTCAAATCGTAGGTCTTAAAAATAAACTCTGCTGGTTTCTTTATTTTTCTTATTGTTTGTTAATAAATAATTAAACAAAAATGAAATTATGTATTTTTTAAAATTGAAAAATTTCCAAGCTAAAAAATTAATTTAACTTAAGTGAAAACAAGTAATTTTAACTAATGTTTTTTTCTGTTTAAAGTGTTAAAGAAAAAACTTGACCGTCCAACAAAAGTCTGGTGATTCCTTTAGCTTCTAAATAGGAGCGCGTTTTCTCCAACATTTTACCATCCGGTACTTTAATGACCCGTTGGGAGCGGTGGGAAGAAAAGCGTTTGGCAACGCGATGATTGTCAAAAACTGGGAGAGTTTCTTGCTGAAATTCCTCCAAGGGGATATTTCCTAGATCGGCAAAATCTTTAAGAGGGCGAGTAATTAATTCAGCAGAACGATCGATCACTAAATAACAAGTTTGCGGAAAATTAGCTTCGCGAAGGGGCAGAACGGTAACTTCAATATTTTTAGGTCGATCTCGCTCGGAATCTTTTTCGCGATCGCCGAGATCCCAATCATCTTCATCTTCATCTTCGTCTTCGTCTTCATCGAGATCGCCAAGCTCTTCGCCGAGCATTTCTTCTAAAGTAATTACATTAACTTCATTAATTTCATCGTCCTCTTCTTCGGAGTCTTGAAAAGATTCGCTTTGTTGAGTAGGCGATTTCTTTTTTTGCAAAATTGGCGAAGCAATTGCTAATTTAGGGGGAAGTAATGGGGAAGTTTCCGGTTCGCTTGAAGTAGTTGTCGGCTCTTGAGGAATGTTTGCTTCAGTTATAGCCACTTCAGAAACGGGCGTTGGCTGAATTGTTTTTTTGGCAGCACGATTGCTAGAGCGACTTTGACGCTTTTGCTTAATTAATTGCTCGTATTCTTGCTCTGAGAGATTATTTTTGAGGAAACGACTGATAGTCGAGCTACTGACATGGTATCGAGCGGCCAAAGTAGAGGTGGTTTCTTCTGGCTCTCGATAAAGAATGAGAATTTCTTGTTTGTCTTGTTCTGTCAGTTTTCTCGGACTCATGCTAATTCGTTAATTTTTAGCTGTATTACGCGCCTTTGGCAATAGTATATATGGTAAGATTGCTTTTTGCATAACTTCAAGAAAATTATTTTTGAAGCAATCCTACAGTGGCCGAAAGCGAATTGAGAAAAATATTCAATTAGGAGAATAAAGTTTGTCAATCTGAATTATTTAAGACAGTTGCTCGGATTGAACCAATTTCTTCTCAAACAACGTTTCTGTTTTAGCATCAAGAGGTCGACAATCTTAATTAAAGCTTCACTTATCTGAACTTCTAAGTCCTCTAAAATACTTTTGTAATCAAAATCTAGCGATAAATTATTGTTGTAACTTTCTATAATTAAACCTCAAAGATAACTTGGTTGCGGGCGTTCGACACAGAAAATATACGTTGTGTTGGTAAAATTCCAGACGTAATGAGGTAGTTAACATTTAAAAAAAATAGTACCTAGAGACTCTAGGGAAACAAATAGACTGTCAAATTGTCAATCTGTCGAGGATGCATCGCCTTCATAATTATCTAGACAAGAGGCTTAGGACAGTAATACTAACTCGCGAGGGTTAGAAACCAATTGCAATTTTAGTGACGCAAAAAACCAAAATTGCGATCGGATGATCTCAGTTAGTTGTTCGCGATCGAAAATTATATTTTCCATGCCTATTTCAGAAGTCTTACCAGCTATATTGGTCTTGGCCGACGGAACTTTTTACCGAGGTTGGTCTTTCGGAGCTACTGATACCGTCATCGGTGAGGTCGTATTTAATAC